>JACCDY011369378.1_pt1 | contig 12142 bp, 13 predicted proteins | sample 7446391 | NCBI WGS metagenome assembly JACCDY01 (sample SAMN15323451, study PRJNA562643) | freshwater metagenome | isolation source: river surface water | place: USA:Blue River Watershed | collected 2017-08-18
CGGTGCCGAACGACAGGCCGCCCGTGTAGGAGCCACCCGTGTCCAGAAGCCCGCCCGCCGCCTGGAACATGAGGGCCGTCAGCGTTCCGGGCGATTCGGTGTCGAGGAAGAACAGGTAGACCGTGACCGTCACGGCCGTGTCGGCCGGGTTGGGGCTGTAGAGCGTCACGCTGATGGTCGCCGATCCGCGCGATGCCAAAGCGTCGTTCTCCGGCGCCATGGTGACGATGCCGGTGCGGAACACGGCGGTCGTGCTGCCGACCGCGACGGTGCGCTCGGACGGCGACGGCTGAACGACGCGGCCGTTGACCCGCACGACGATCTCGAAGTCCCCGCCCGTCCCGTCCAAGTCGTCGCAGAACGCCAGCAGCCTCACCATGCAGGGGGCTGAGGTCACCGAGGTGTTGAGCACGGTGGGGCGGGTCGTGAGGTTGTAGACGCCGCTCACGCCGGGCCCGATCGTCACGATCCCCCCGGCCGTCTCGGAGAGGTTGAGGATCTCGGCGTCGCTGAACGACTCGACCTCGGGCTCCGCAATGTAGAGGACGTGCGCCACTCATTGCCTCCATCCCGTTCCAGTCGTGCCGGTGTGGTTCACGCCGCCATCGTGGTTGTTGTGGATGTTGTACCGCGGGGCGATGCTGGTGGGGTCGATGATCTGGTCAAGGTTGTCGGGCAGGTCGCAGCCGGTGATCTCGACGAAGGCGCGGTTGTCGGTGACGCCGATCAACTTGACCAGCGGGCCGTCGGCCCCGCACAGGAGCTGCGAGTCCGTGATCCGGATGTGGCAGCCGTAGTAGAGAATGAACCGCGCCCCACCCGACGCCCGCACCGCCTTGTCCTCGATGCCGGAGAACGTCCAGCGGCTCTTGCCCCCGAGGGTGGTGCTCTCCATCTCGAACACGACGGGCCGGTTGTGGCCTGGCACGGGGCCGTCCATGCGGAGCCCGTGGACGAACGACCGCCCGCCCTGCGAGTTGCCGTTGGCCGCGTAGATGAAGCGGTCCACCGCGTAGGTGACGGCGTTCTGGATGAGCAGGTGGCCCGGGGACGCCTTGGACGCGGTGCTGGGGTGGTCGCTGGCGAGCCGGAAGCAGTTGGTGACGGTGTTGAAGTTGGGCTGGACGAAGACGTGATTGACGCTCTGGGAGTGCGATCCGTACCACCCGTGCGTGCACTCGCGGAACGTCGGCTGGAGGTGGAGCGTCTCGGAGTCGTTGGAGAACTGGGTGCCGTCGCCCATGCGGATGCCCCGCACGCAGCGGAAGAAGCCCATGCCGCGGGTCATCAACGCCGCCGACCCGAAGCCGTCAACCGACGCCACCTCGATCCCCGACTCTGCCGCCGGGGTCGAGGAGTCGGGGTTGCCGATCAACGCGAACCCGTCAAGCAGGGTCGAGTGGGTCCGCAAGAGCGAGATCATCGGCTTGGACGCGAACGCCGACGAACTCGACGCCACGATCCGGGTGGTGCGGTCGTTCTGCGACCCGTTGACGCTGAGGGTGATGGGCGAGCCCGCCCCGAAGACGCGGAGCCCGCTCATCAACTCGGCCGGGAGTGTGTCGCTGATCTTGATGGAGCCGACGGGCAGGATCAGGCCGAACCCCTCCCGCTGGTCGCTCGCCTCCTCCAGGGCCGAGGTCAGGTCGTCGGTGTCGTCGGTCGAGCCGTCGGCGGTGACGCCGAAGTGCCGCGCGTCGATGCACGGCATCCGGTACTTCGAGACCTCCTCGAAGTTGGCGTTCCACTTCTGGCTCCCCGCGCCCGGGGGAGTCGAGTCGGCCAGGTAGATGTTGGCCTGATTCTGGGTGAGGCTCATCGGTCTCCTCTCAGGCCGCGAGCGCCTCGATGATCGCCAGGGCCGCGTTGCCCGCGCCGACCGCGTACGCCGTCGTCAGGCCGAGCACGATCTGATCGCAGCCGTTGCGGTCGTAGAGGGGAGACCAGGCGGTGTACTGCCACGTCCCATCCGAGGCGTCCGACGACGCCGTCGTGAAGGTGTGGGTGTTGTCGCCGGTCGAGTCCACCAGCCGCTCCCACGGGGAGTAGCCGGTCGTGTTGCCGTTCTGGTCCTTGAGGGTCCGGCGTCCGAACGGCGCGCCCACCGGGTCGGCGCTCGGAGTGTCGCCGTCGTCACGCTTGAGCCGGAACCGCACGAATCCAGGGTCGGTGTCGTTGAAGATGAGGATGTTGCGCCCGGGGCCGTCGATGTGGCTCTCGGGGTTCGTCACCGTGCCGGAGTTGTCGATGTTGTCCACCCCGCCGGCCGCGATCGCCTCGACCGCCGCGGTTCGTGGCAGGATTTGGTGCTGTGGCACGGCAGAGGACGGGTACGCCAGTGCGGGCTTGCGCTCGAAGGATGTCGTCGCCATCGGGTGCTCCGGTCAAGGGAAAAGGGGCGGCGCAGAGGAAAGGAGGGAAAACTCCACGCCGCCCCGGGCAAAGTCAGGACTTACTTGGGCTGGTAGCAGTAGATGCGGTCACAGAGGAACTGGCCCTCGGTGCCGGTCTCGTGCATCTTGGTTCCGAAGACCAGCGCGAGGGTGGCGTCGAGGCCCGAGATCGTGATGTCCTGGGTCACGACCCACACGCCGTTCACGAACCAGTGGAGCTTGCCGGTGACGCCGTTGTTGTAGTCGTACAGGACCTCGACCCAGGCGGCGGTGCCGCTGGTGAAGGCGGTGAGGTCGTCGGTGTCCTGCGTGGCCGCGTTGGACGACACGCCACGCCAGTTGGCCCCATCCTCGGGCTTGATGGCCGCAAACCCGTCGAACGTCGTCGCCAGCGTGCCGCCATCCACGATCGTGTTGGCCGCGCCGCCGACGGTGATGTCCATGAGGCCCGCCACGCCGGTGTTCTTGCCGGCCGTCGCGTTGTTGACGAGCTTGAGCCGCGCGCCGAAGACCAGGATGCGGTTGGTCAGCATCTTGAACGGCGCCGCCCGCGTCCGCATGTAGGCTTCGTCGTTGTCGTCGCCGTCGGCGTGGATCTGGCACCAGGACCCAACCTCGGACGTGGCGGGGCCGGTCGCCCCGGTCGCGCCCGCGTCGGCGACATGCACCCAGCCCGTCGGGCGGTTGGTGGTGTCATCGCATTCGAAGTTGTTGAAGTCCTCGTCGATGAAGATGAACTCGTTGGGGTCGACCAGGACCCCCTGGTTGCCGTTCCAGCCGATGCCGCACCGCTGGAAGAGGCGGAGGTCGGTGCGGTGCTGGCGCTTGAGCTCGTTGATGTCAACTCGGGTGTTCTCGAACATCTGTGGTTGCTCCGTGGTGGTGCGAAGGGTTCAGGAGCCGCTGCGAAGGGCGATCTCGCCCGCGCACCAGACGTCCACGTTGGTGAAGGAGTACCGCCAGCCGTGCACGAATCGGGTGATCCGGCAGCCCTCCCAGTCGGGGTACACGCGCAGGGAGGGGGGCATCTTCTGGAGCCCGCGGATCGGGCCGTTCACCGGCTTGCCGTCGGGCGTCTCGCCGCCCGAGTACATCGCCAGCACCACGGGGCGGCCGGAGCCGGTCGCGGCGCCGATCGAGAAGTCCCCGTTGTACTTGCTGAGGTCGTCGGTGACGTTGGTGCTCGGCAGGTTGTGGCTCATCCGAAGCTCGAAGCCCTGCACCATCGGGTGGACCTCGCGGGTGAGCGGGGCCTGGTTCGCGGTGCCGTAGTCCATGTGGACCACGCGGGTCGAGAAGCCCAGCGCGTTGTAGAACTCGGGCACGCACCACGCGACCCGGCCCTCGCGCGGGATGTAGTCGAGGTCCATGGCCTCGGCCAGAGCCGCCAGGTCGCCCTCGGCGTTGGCCGCGCCGGTCGAGTTCTTGGGGTAGCGGGCGGCGATCGACGCCGTGGAAGTGATCTCCACGCGGTTGCCGCCGTCGTGGATGTTGGTCTCCGCCGCCGACCGCGCCGCCAGGGCCATGAGCCGGAGCCCGCGCTGCTCGGCCTTGAGGCCGTTGCCGTATGCGAGCTGGTCCGTGGCGATGGCCACGTCGTCGGAGAAGTGGTCGAGCTGCACGTCCTCCTCGGGGAGGTCGATCGCGTCCTCCAGGATGTCGTCGATGGTGGCGACGACCGAGGACTGGTAGTTGGTGCGGCTCGTCGGGGCGACGCCGGGAACGTGGTACACCGGCGAGCGGTTGGACCCGTTGGATCGCTTGACGAACTTGTGGGCCGAGTCGCTCGCGCCCAGGGTGGTGAATGGGATGAACGGCAGGAACGAGAGGGGCTTGCGGAACGACTCGGAAGCGCGGGCCGCAAGGGCCTCCGTGGTCAGGGCGCGCACGTCGCCGCTGACCGATAGCGGTCGCCAGAGTTCAGGCATTGGGGTTGGTCCAGAACGCGAGAAATCAGCGCTGGACTTGGTGGCCCGCGGGTGTCCTCTGGCGTGTCCCCCGGTCGCTTACGCGGTGTCGGGGGGTGCGGTCGGGACCGGGCGCCGCCTCGTCGGGGCGGTGTCCAAGGCGGTCAGGAGGCTGCCCCGATCGGGGTCTTCTGGCCGCCCTTGGACTTGGCCGTGGCTTTCGCGTCACCACCGGCCGTCTGAGTATCCGGCGCCCGAGCCCCGGAGTCAAGACCACCGTGGTTGTCGCCACCACGCTGCTCCAGGGCCGCCACACGCCGCTCCAGGTCGATCACGCGAGCCAGGGTGGGGTCGGCCGTCGCGGGGGCGTCCAGGGGCGTGCCGGTCACCAGGGCGGCCTTGGCGACGGCGGCCATCGTCGCGGTGTTCTTGTCGATCCCGTCCTCCACGGCCAGCACCCGGCCGGTCTTGGAGTGGGTGACGGTCGCCCGCTCGTGGGTGGTCGCCTCCTTGGGGGGTAGGCCCTTGTTGATCCGCTCCTGGGCCTCCTCGACGGGCACGGGGGTGCGGATGGTGGCGGTCGTGAGAACGGCGTCCATGCGGGCGAGAACGGAGTCGATGTTCATGGTCAGAATCCTCCCTTGATTCGCGGATCGGTCTGCTCGAGACGACGGATGAAGTCGGAGTCACGGGACCAGTCGATGCCCTGTCCCTTGAGGCGGGCCTTCTCGGCGTCGATCTCCCGGACGGATCGGAACGCCGCCCCGGACGCCGCCGGGGCCGTGCCGCTCAGGAGCGGGGTGCTGCCCGCCGCCCCGACGGACTCGCGGTGCTTCTTGATCGCCAGGTCGAAGCCCTGAAAGAACGTGGTCCCGCTCGACAGGAGCCGGTCGGTCTCGGTCTTCTGGTCCGCCGGCAAAGCCTTGTACCACGCCTCGAAGTTCTGGTACTGCTCCTTGCCCCCGAGGATCCGGACGCCCGCCTCCTGGGCCATGACCGACAGGGCGGCCCGCTGCTTGGCGTCGCGCTCGAAGGTCTCGGCCACCAGCCGCTTGGGCAGGCCGGTCTTGGTCGTGATGGCCGCGAGGTGCTCGTCCGAGAGTTTCCCGCTCTGGGCGAGCGACTGCATGACGGCGTTGCTGTCGAGCCCGGCCCCGGGGATCAGGGCGTCAAGCCCCATGTCGTCGGGGAGGGCGGGCCGCTGGGACTTCTTGAGCGTCTCGACCTCCGCCCGCAGCCGGCCGATCTCCTCTCCCTGTTGGCCCCGGAGCTTCTCAAGTGCCGGTCCTTTGACGTTCCAATCCACGCTCTGCTGGCCCGGAGGGGCCGCTGTGTCGCTCATCCTGATGCTCCTTTACGCCGCTCCCGTGAGGGCGAGTTGTGTCCGTGCCCGGGCGTTGTCGCCCGCCACCGCGATCGCTTCCTTGGACGCCTCAGCCGCGACCCCCATCTGGAACTGGGCCTGCTGTTCGGCGGCCCGCTTCTCGGGGCTCTTGATGAGCCCTGGGGAGGTGATCCCGGCCCGCCAGCGCAGGAACTCCCGCGCCGCGACCGCCGGGTCCATGATGCCCTGGGCCTCGGGGCCGAGCGTCGCCAGCACCTGGGCGGCCTCGAAGATCGCCCCGACCTTCTGGGCCCGCCGCCGCTGGGCCATGCCGGTGATGATCGAGGGCTCGATCCGCACCTCGTCGCCGTTGGGCCAGCGAAGGGGCTTGAGGACCAGGTCGCGCCGGAGTTGGTAGATCACCCGCTGGAGGAGGGGCTGCTGGATGGATTCCTCAAGGGGGATCATCCCGCCGGAGCGGGCGTTTTCGACCTCCGAGGCGATGAGGCTCGACTGCTGGGCGGTGACGCGCTCGCCGCGGGGCTGCGTCCCCTGGTGGCTCTGGGTCGTCTGCTGGAACCGCGCCACCAGCCGCTCGTGGAACACCATGACGTCGGAGAAGTCGCCCGCGTGGGCCGGGGACTGGCACGCCACGTCCTGGAGTTGCCCGCCCTGCACCTTGGCCTTGCGGACGATGGAACCGGGCCGCTTGTAGAGGTCCGTGTCCCTGATCTGGCTCTGGGCGTCCAGGTAATACTTGAAGTCGCTCCGCATCGCCGCGAAGTCGAGGATCGCCTGGCTGATGGCGTCGTTCGAGCCGATGGCCCCGAGTCGCGCCTCGACCGGCCCGCGCCCGTAGTGCGACGCCGGGGGGAGTTCCCACGGTGCCGACAGGAACGGGCTCACCGGCTCCTGGCTCTCCGCCACCACCTCGCCGTTGAGTTCCTGGGTGATCGTCCAGGAGTAGTCGCTCTGCCGGCAGACGTGGGTGTAGAGGTCGAACTGGCGGGCGTCGGGGTTGGGGTCTTGGGCAAGGTCAGACCTGATCCCCGCCTTCACCAGCGTCTCCGGGGGCAGGAGCCGCACGTCGATCCGCTCCTTGATGACCAGATCGGTCACGTCGCCGGACGGGTCGCGCTGGGCGACGTACTGATCCCGCCGGTGCACCTGCATCCGGTAGTTGTCCGCCACGGGGTTCCGCACGGGGTCGGCGTTGTCGCCGATACGCACGAGCGTGTCCCCCGAGTAGACGAGCTGCTCGCAGAGGGAGTAGGCCGCGTTGTAGAACGTCCGCACCCGGCGGGAGTGGATGTTCTTGCGGACCTTCACGGACTCCAGCGACGCGATGATGATCTGCTCGCGGCGGGCAAGTTCGGCGTCCAGCGCGCGGAGCGTCATCTGGTCGATGGTCTGGTCAAAGAGAATCTCGGGGTCGATCGTCAGGATGAACCACGGCTGACCCGGCGTGAAGGTCTCGTTGAACAGGCGGGCCGACATCTCCTCGACGTACAGGGCTCCGTCGGCCTGGAACGGCTCGTGCAGCACCTCGTCGTCGGTATGCCCCTCGTCGGGCAGGAGCCACGGCTTGGTGAGCTTGGCGCACTTACGAACGCGGTTCAAGCCATTCTGCCGAGCGGAGTGCCACCGCTGCCACAAGGCGCTGATCCTGTTCTTGTTCATCGTTCCCTCCGTACGCCATCTCGATGAGCGACTGCACCATGTCGAATCGCGCCATCGCGGCGGCGACGTGCTGGGCGTGGTTCGGGCTCGCCAGCCACCCGTCCTGTGGCCTTGGCGCCGGCCAGCGTTGCTCCAGCGCGACCAAGAGGTTCGCCCGATGCGGCTCGGGGATCGCCCGCAGGGCCCCTTGCAACGAAATGCCCGGCTCGCTCAAGGTGCGCCAGGAGTCGGGCAGGGGTCCAGAGGCGGCGTGGGAGCGGCGTTCCCCCGGCCCGGATGCTGGTGACGGCGGTCCCGACGCAGGAGCGGACCGGGTAGACGCGGGCTCCCTCGACGCAGACGACGGCGGCGACTCGGCTGGATCGCTCATACTCCTCCCTTGACCTGATCTTGCGGCCGCGCGGCCCGCAGTCCCACACGAAATCCCCGTCCCCGACCGAGACGTGCACCACCGGACCGTCGATCCAGCCGAGCACCTTGCTCAAGGCCCACTCGAAGCGTTGTCCGAGCCGGGCATAGGCCCGGTAGCCGCCCTGCAGGGTTGTGAAGTAGAGGGTGATCATCGGGTGACTCGCGCGACCCCCTCGTGCTCGGGGGTGCGGAAGTTGAAGCGGCGGCGTCCGGCGCGAGATAGGCTGGTGTCTGGAAAGATCTGGTCGTACGCCGCTTCCGCGTCATTGATCTCATCGCCGATGTCCACGATGAACTGCGAGGTGTTCCCGTAGCTGGAGTCAGAGACCGAGTAGAACGCCTCGACGGCGAACCGCGTTGGGTGGCCGGTGGCGGAGTGGATCCGGTGCGGCTTGCACGACAGCAGGCCCGTGTGGTCGGTGATGTTGAACAGGTCGGCCCCGCCGCCAAGCTCGACGAAGCGGTCCAGCCGCGTGCGGTCGCCGAAGTAGAGGCCCCGGATGGCCGTGCCGTAGTGGTTCGAGAAGCCCGCGTAGTGCGTGCCCTGCGTGCGCCCGGTCTGGCCGCGGCAGTAGAGCACCGCGAACGCGCCGCCGTCCAGCGGGATCGACTGCCAGTACCGGATCCGGGCCTCGGCGGTCGATTCCTCAACCTCGAACCACGCGAACATGTCCACCAGCGACACGTTCTGCTTGGTCTTGTAACTCGCATTGATCCGGGTGGTGATGAAGACGTGCCCGTCGACGACGTGCGACCCGGCGGCGGTGTCGAGCGCCCCGTAGTCGACGTGGTAGGAGCTCAGGATGAACCCGTTGCCGTCGTTCCAGTCCATCACCTCGCGGGTCTCGGCGTGGTCGCCGTCGCCGTCGCTCTGCCCGTCGTTCGGGGAGTAGAGGTTGAATCGGTCCCGGTGGGTGTTGATGTTGATCGAGCCGGCGGTCAGGGCGTTGGCCCCGCTCCCGTCCAGGGGCTCGCCGGTGCCGGGGCAGAACCACCCAGCCCCGGCGTCCAGGTCGCCCGCGCTGGCGCCGATGAAGCACATCGTCCCGAACGAGCCAAGACTCGTGCCCACGTTGTCCACCATGCGGGCGTGGAAGCACGCGGCGAACAGGCCCGCGCCGTCGAGGTTGCACACGCCCTCGGGGAGCAGCCCCTTGACCTCCTGGGTCGCGGGGGTGGGGGCTGCTGTCAACACGATGCGATTGGTCTGTGGTGGGGCCTCGGGCGTCGCGTAGTAAACCACTACGCATGCGGCTCTGGCGCTCTGGGTGTCGCGGAGCCGCACCGCGCACACCGCGTAGTCCGTGTCGATCTGGCGGGCCGCCAGGTACGCCGACTCCCCGAGGCGGTACTGGGTGTCGTTGCCCGCGTAGGCGAGCGTCCAGTCGATCAGGTCGTCAAATGGCCAGAGCACGTCGGTGAACGCCTCGCCGTCCGAGTCGTGGGTCAGGTGGCAGTGCGGGGCCTTGTAGTCGCCCGCGCTGGGCGAGCCGGTCACCGCCTCGTGGTGGTAGGAGTGGAACTGGATGAGCCCGGCGGCCAGCTCGACCGCCACGGTGCCCCGGTGGTTCTCCCACCCGGCAAAGTCGCGGGCCACGGTCTGCTTCTTCTGGGCCCCGTCGGACTCCGTCGAGTCCATCCACCGCCCGTAGGTCGAGACCATGACCACGGGGGCGGCGTACCGGCCCGCCGAGTCGAGCGTGACGTGCCCGAACTTGGAGTCCTCGTTCTGGTCCCCCATGCACACCGGCTTGAGCACGTCGCCCGAGGCCAGCTCGAGGTACGCCGGGCGGTACTCGCGGGCGTGGGGGAACTGCGGACGCTTGGCCGGCTGGTGGAACCGCGGGTAGATGTAGGCGTCGCCCGTGGGCGAGCCGGTCTGCGTGGCCGAGAGGTACAGCGTGCCCGCGTAGGACTCGTACAGGCGCGGCTCGGAGCCTCCGCTGGTCACCAGCGTCACGCGGCCCTCGTGGTCCAGGTCGGCCCCCGCCGAGGTCTTGACGTCGCCCCAGCCCTGCTTGCTGCTCCACGAGAGCCCGTCGAGGATCGAGGGGTTGCGGAGCAGCTCGGCGATCCGGTCGGTGTCGAGCGTGCCGGTGACGGCCGCCAGCGTGGACGACGGCTTGAAGAACCGCACCGGGCCCAGGTGCATGTCGGGGTTGTCGGTCGATCGGTACGAGCCGAACCGGAAGCGGGCGTTGGTCCGGGCGGCGAACGCGCCCCAGTTGAACGCGGCGGACGCCGCGTCGTTCTGGCTCACGCTGACCAGGTCGCCCTCGTCGTTGGCGATGGTCAGGGTCCACACGTTGCCCTCGCGGCGCAGCGAGTAGGTGTACCCGCCCAGGAACCGCCACCACTTCGCCGTCGACCCGGACGCGCCGTCCGTGGTCAGGTTCACGATCAGGTCGATCGTATTCGTGCCGTCCTTGGCGTTGAACCGGATGCGGCCCTTGCCCACCGGGTTGTTCGTCTCGAACCGCATGAAGGCGAAGTAGTTGGAGGCGTCGGTCGAGTCCTGGAGCCCCCAGCAGAACGGGTCCATGTTGCCGATCGGGGCGAACCGCTGGTCGATGTAGAACTCGCCGGTCCCGAGCCCCGTGGGGATGGCGGCGTTCGAGGGCGACACGAACAGCGCCTTGGACGCGGCGGGCAGGTAGAGCGAGCACGACGGCCCCCGGACGTACCCGGAGGTCGCTGGCCCGCGAGAGATATCTTCGGTACCCATGCAACGCCTCCTGGGTCACGGGACGGGAACGGGGGCAAGGGCGGCGGCGATTGCCTTGGCCACGTCGGAGGTGGCTTCCAGGGTGGCCTCGAAGACGGCCCGCTGCTGTGCGGTGATGCCCTCGGCGGTGCGGAAGGCCTGGATCACTTGGGCGTCGTACGCGGCGATTGAGGCGGCGGGATCGGTGGTGAGTTCACCGATCTTGATGCTGGTAGCCCTGCCGTCGGTCAGCAGGATCTCAAGGTTCCGCATGGCGGTCACGGTCGGGTTGGCCGACGCGATCGCAAGCTCGCCGGTATTGAGGCCGAGAATGTGGTTGGGGCCGCCCGTCTGCCCCTCGACCTCGCCGACCGAATACTGGGTCGGGACCACCGCTCCCGGCGTGGTCATCTCCATCTCGCCGTCCTGGTTCCAGGTTCCACGGGCGGCGGCCATGCCGGACGCCCCCTCCCCGTCGGTGATCTGGGGGCCGACGCACCCAGCCGCCGCCAAGCAGCCCGCGGCGAGGATGGTCGCGGTGAGATTCCCGGCACGCTCGAAAGCTTGATCGTTCAATGTGCACCCGCCCTTTCGCTTGTGACCTTGTGGTCCCTGGCCTGCATGAGGCCGAGCCCCGCGGGCACCAACGCCCCGGCGGCGCCCCACGCAACCACGTTGTCGCTCTTGAGGATGAGAAGGGTGATCAGGAGGCCCACCCCGAGCCCCAGCACGATCCCGCCGTTCACGGTGGTTCGCCACGACGCTTTCACGGCGTCCCCCTTTGCACCAGCGAAATCAGCACGGCGAGCCCGACGAGGATCGCCAGCAGGTTCGCGCCCAGAATCCCGACCGCCCATCGCAAAAGGAGTTCGATCACCAGGAATCGGTGAACGACGCCCTGTTCCGGGCTCTCGCCCCCAAACAGCACCTTCTCGTGCTTGTCCACCCGCTCCGTGTTCGGGCACTCCGGCTCGCAATGGACCAATCGGGCGGCTGACTGGGGCATGGGCGGGCTCCGTCGGGGGTGTGTGGTTATATCAACCACGCCCGGCCGAAGCAAATCCGGCGTCGGCTAGGGCCCGGCGACCAGCCTCTCGACCTGGCGCCAGACCTCATCACCCGAGAACGTGACCCAGACGCCGTACCACATGCAATCGAGCCGCCAGGGCTTGTTGTTGGGGCGCCAGAGGATGCCGGCGGAGTTGTCCTCGATGGACTGCTGGCGAATCTTGTCCATCGCCTTGGTGCCGATGTCGAGGGATTCCACCCGCTTGACCTCGAAGATGGTGGGGTGCTTCTCGTCCCCATCCACCCAGACGATGACGTCCGAGCACGCCTTGCCGTTGCGGGCGTTGCGGTCGGCGCGGAGGGATGGACAGTTCGCCATGATCGTCCGGGCGGCCTCCCGCTCGCCATCCGCGCCCTTGGCCCTTCGTGGTCCACCGTTTCTCATTCCTTGCCCTCCCGTGCGGGGCAGTCCTTGGCGTGCCCCTTGGACTTGTGGTTGAGGCACACGGGGCAGCACGTCGGGCAGCCCTTGTCGTCGCGCGCGGACCATTGGGCGGACTGGACGAACTGGCGCAGCGACCTGATCTGCGCGGCGGCCCGCGCCGAGAGCGTCTTGTCGATGGGCGTCCCGAACGCCTGCGAGTGGTTGAAGGCGTCCACGTCGAGCCTTTTGAGCAGGTCATCCACGGGGTCGATGTCAGGCATGGTCGGCCTC
>JACCDY010976295.1_pt1 | contig 12139 bp, 9 predicted proteins | sample 7446391 | NCBI WGS metagenome assembly JACCDY01 (sample SAMN15323451, study PRJNA562643) | freshwater metagenome | isolation source: river surface water | place: USA:Blue River Watershed | collected 2017-08-18
TGCGGGCTACATCGCGGTCGCGTTCAACGCGCGCTTTGTAGTTCACAAACTCAGCCTGCAGTCGCTGCAGATCGGCCAGAAGTTCGGCCTCCTTGCTCTGCGGCCCTAGGTCGTCGACCAAATCTGCCAGCTCAGCGTCAATCGGATCAACTGCCTCGGCGCTCGGGGAGTCCTGGTTTTCTGAACCCGACGGCGATTCTGAATCAAGAGATTGCGAAGCATCGTGAATTGATTCTGAATCTCCTGAGGGTTCGCTGCTTTCGGCAGACGCGTTGAACTCGTCCGACATTAGGCGTTGTCCTTCTTGTCCTCATCCTCGTCGACAACCTCAGCGTCAACCACATCTTCACCAGATGCATCAGCCGCAGCTTCTTCACCCTCGGCAGGCTGAGCAGCGTAGATTGCCTCGCCCAACTTCTGCTGTGATTCGTTTAGCTTGTCGAGTGCAGACTTAACCGCCTCAATGTCTTCTCCGGCGAGCGCAGTCTTTAGAGCATCAACGTCAGCCTGAACTGTGGTCTTTACGTCCTCAGGTAGCTTCTCGTCGTTCTCCTTGATCAGCTTCTCGATCTGGTAGACCAAACCTTCGGCCTGGTTGCGAGTGTCGGCTTCTTCACGGCGCTTCTTGTCTTCAGCGGCGTGCTCTTCACCTTCGCGAACCATGCGCTCGATGTCTTCCTTTGACAACGATGAACCACCGGTGATGGTCACAGATGCTTCCTTGCCGGTGCCCTTGTCCTTTGCAGACACGTGCACGATACCGTTGGCATCGATGTCGAAGGTAACTTCAATCTGAGGCACACCGCGTGGTGCTGGTGCAATGCCGGCTAGGTCAAAGTTTCCGAGTGACTTGTTGTCGCGAACAAATTCACGCTCACCCTGGTAAACCTGGATGCTCACTGATGGCTGGTTGTCATCTGCGGTGGTGAAGGTCTCTGAACGCTTGGTCGGAATCGCAGTGTTGCGCTCGATCAGCTTGGTCATGATTCCACCCTTGGTTTCGATACCAAGAGATAGCGGAGTCACGTCGATTAGCAGAACGTCCTTGCGCTCACCCTTTAGAACACCAGCCTGTAGCGATGCACCAACTGCAACGACCTCATCTGGGTTTACACCCTTGTTAGGCTCTTTGCCGCCGGTAAGGCTCTTGACTAGCTCAGATACTGCAGGCATGCGGGTTGATCCACCAACAAGTACCACGTGGGCAATGTCAGAGACCTTTACTCCGGCTTCCTTGATGACGTCTTCGAATGGCTTCTTGGTGCGAAGCAATAGGTCTTCGGTCATCTGCTCGAACTGAGCGCGGGTTAGGGTTTCGTCCAGGTTGGCTGGGCCGTTCTCGGTTAGAGATAGGTAAGGCAACTGGATGTTGGCGCTCATTGACTGAGAAAGTTCCTTCTTAGCCTGCTCCGCTGCTTCCTTGAGACGCTGAAGGGCAATCTTGTCCTTCGATACGTCAACACCGGTGGTCTCCTTGAACTTCTTGACCAGGTGGTCAACGATGCGCTGGTCCCAGTCATCTCCACCAAGGCGGTTGTCGCCTGAAGTTGCGCGAACCTGAATGGTTGAGAAGCCCTCATCCTTGCCAACTTCTAGCAAGCTGACGTCGAAGGTACCGCCACCAAGGTCAAAGACCAGAATTAGCTCGTCTTCTTTACCCTTGTCTAGGCCGTAGGCCAGGGCAGCTGCGGTTGGCTCGTTGATGATACGTAGAACGTTTAGGCCTGCGATCTCACCGGCATCTTTGGTTGCCTGACGCTCTGCGTCGTTGAAGTAAGCAGGAACGGTAATAACTGCGTCGGTTACAGCCTCACCAAGGTAGGTCTCAGCGTCGCGCTTTAGCTTGGCTAGGGTTCGCGCTGAAATCTCTTGTGGGGTGTACTTCTTGCCGTCAACATCAAAGGTCCAGTCGGTGCCCATGTGGCGCTTGACTGATGCGATGGTGCGGTCAACGTTGGTTACTGCCTGACGCTTTGCGGTTTCACCAACAAGAACTTCGCCGTCTTTGGTAAAGGCAACGATTGATGGAGTGGTGCGGAAGCCCTCTGCGTTAGCGATAACGGTTGGTTCTCCACCCTCAAGCACAGAAACTGCGCTGTTGGTGGTACCTAGGTCAATACCTACTGCACGTGCCATTATTTGTTTCTCCTCGTTTTTTGGGCTTGTGGCCCGGTTGTTTACTTGCTGAGGCCCAAACCTGAGCCGATTTGACTCAAGTTTCACACGCAGATTTTGAGTTGTCAAGCACTCTCAGCAAAATCTAAGTCTTCTTGACTCAAGTTTTGCAACCAGGTTGGTTTTCGGAGCCTTTTAACAGCAATAAGTGGCATCCTTAAAGCATGAAGCGCAGGTTTTTGAAGGTGCTCGCGGCCATTGTGGCGGCGGGGTTGCTCACCGCAGCCTCTCCGGCGAGCGCCATTGAGCCAACCTCGGGTTACGACATCTCTTACCCGCAGTGCAACTCAGTGCTGCCCACCGACGGCGCTTTCAAGATTGTGGGCATCAACGGTGGCCTGGTTTACTCGGGCAACCCTTGCCTCGACGAGCAAATCACCTGGGCCGGCGGCACCGCCGCGCAGTTCTACATCAACACCGGCAACCTCGGGCCAAGCTCAAGTTATTGGCCCCTTGATCAAACCAGCCCGATGCTCTGCGACTCAGCTGATGCTGACAGCACCGGCTGCGCCTTTAACTACGGCTATAACGCGGCTAAGGACTCTTACCAGCGCGCGGTTGACGCCTACGCTCGTCTGGGCATCACTACCTCTCCGGCGCTAACCACCTGGTGGCTTGACGTTGAAACTTCAAACAGCTGGCGCGGAGCCGACTGGACCGAGAGCACACCGGTACTCACCGGCACCGAGGCCACCAGCCGAAATGTGGCATCTATCGCCGGCGCCACCCACTACCTGCAGTCGGTCGCCAACATCAGCAAACTTGGGGTTTACTCAACCCCGTATCAGTGGTCGGTAATCACCGGCGGATCAAAGCTTTTCTCTGACCTAGTCAGTTGGCATGCCCTGGGTGAATCTACCCACCAGGCCGCGACCGATGCATGCACCGGCGCCAGTGGTTTTACCGGCGCCCCGATTGTGATGACCCAATACATCGATACCTCTATCAACCTCGATGTAAACGTGACCTGCTCGGCCAAGGTAAAGGTAATCACCAGCCTGACCAACACCAGCACAGCCTCGGTCAAGCGCTCTGGATACTTCTACCTCAAGGGCACTCTCAAGACTGCTTTCGGCGCCACGATGGCCAACCGATCGGTGACTTTTAAGTTTGCTGGCAAGACCTATAAAGCCACCACCAGCCAGAGCGGATACGTTTCGGTGCGGGTCAAGGCACCGAGTTATGCAGGCAAATTTAAGGCCGGAGTTTACTTTTGGGGAAACTATTACCTAACTGCCGATAGCAGCTTTAAAACGGTGACGGTTAAGTAGCCAAATATCGGCTAGCGTTGCTGATTATGACTTCCAACGCTGCAAGATCAGAAAAACGCGCAACCTTTGCTTGGGCCCTTTGGGACTGGGCTGAACAGCCTTTTCCAACCCTGATGCAAACCTTCGTGTTTCCGCTGTATCTTGCCGGGGCAGTGGCCGCCAAAGGCACCGACACCGATGCCCTGCTGGGCGTTGCCACCGGTATCGCGGGTCTAATCGTGGCAATCATGGCGCCGGTTTTTGGCCGCCGCTCTGATGAGACCGGTAAGCGCAAGTTTTGGCTCATGATTAACACCTATCTCTTGGTGGCCATCATGGTTGCCGCGTTCTTTGTGGCGCCGAGCCCCGAGTACCTATTGTTTGGCCTGATCCTCTACGGCCTTGGCTCGGTGGTTCAAGAGTCAGCGTTCATCAACTACTACGCCATGCTTCGCCAGGTCTCAACCCCGTCAACTATCGGCCGCATCTCTGGTTACGCCTGGGGCTTTGGCTACGCCGGCGGCATCCTGCTTCTATGCATCTCACTGTTCGGCTTTATCTTGCCTGAGACAGTTTTTGGCATTGTGCTTGCCGACTCAATGAACGTTCGCATTGTGTTCTTGTTCTCAGCCGTCTGGTTTGCCCTGTTCTCAATCCCGCTGTTCCGCCGGGTTCCTGAAATCGCGGCTGCGCCGGGGGCCAAAAAGCAGAGCGTAATTGAGTCATACATCAAGCTTTGGTCTCAGCTGAAGTCGCTTCGCAAGCAGGCTCCAGAGACCTTCAAGTTCTTGATCTCTTCGGCTATTTACCGCGATGGCCTGGCGGGTGTCTTTACCTTTGGCGCAGTGCTTGGTTCATTGGCTTTCGGCTTTAGCCAGACCGAAATAATCCTTTTCGGAATTGCCGCAAACCTAGTCGCCGGTATCGGTGCCGCAATCGGTGGCCGCCTTGACGACATCCTGGGCAGCCGTGCCGTAATCATCTTGTCTTTGGTTGGTTTGATCGTCTCGGGAACCGCGGTCTTTGCGTTCGCCGGCGCCGGAGTGATTACCTACTGGATTGGCGGATTGTTCCTCTGCCTATTCGTTGGGCCAGCTCAGGCAGCTAGCCGTACCTTTGTTTCTCGATTCACTCCAGCTGGTCGCGAGGGTGAGGTGTTTGGTTTGTACCAAACCACCGGGCGCGCTGCCTCGTTCCTATCGGGCTTTATGTGGGCCGGTTCAATCACCGTAGCCAGCCTGCTGCTTGGCCTCGAGAACGCAACCATCTTTGGAATCATCGGATTGCTCTTGATTCTTGGCGTTGGACTACTGCTGTTGCTTCGAGTCGACCCAAACCCAAAGGTCACCTACTCCAAGTAGCCCTGATTCGACACTGGGCATCAGTTTCCAACTGTGCCCTAATTCGACACTGTGTAGAATTGCCACATGTCCAAATCTCAGCGCCAACAAGGTGAGTTAGAGTCCCTGATTCTCAACTGCCTTTGGAACGCCGAAGGCCCAATGACCTCGGCCGAGATTCTTGAGTGCGTGAGCCCTGATGGCTCGCTGGCATTGACCACAATTCTCACGGTGCTTTCACGCCTAGCCGACAAAGAGCTGGTTTTGCGCGCCACCGGAACCGGCCGATCCCTGCTGTTCACCGCGGCCCAGTCGCGCGAGCAGCACACCGCCGAGCTCATGCTCAAGTTGGTTGCCGATGCCGAGAACCCGGCTCTGGCGTTTTCTCACTTTGCCGAGGGCCTCAGCCCATCGCAGCTTCAAGCTCTGCGAAATTCACTCATTTAGTCTCAACCGGTGTCCGCTCCAATCCTTTTGATTCCCATTGCCCTGGAGTGGGTGTTACTAATCACAACCCTGGCTCCGGTCGCGCTGGTTGGCAGGTTCAACACCCGCCCGCGTTTGGGCCTGGCAATCTGGTTTGGCTCGCTGCTCTCTGCCGGCCTCGCTACCGGCTTGGCGCTGGTTGTGGCCATCTGGTCTTACTTCGATACCTTTGCCGCGCTTGAAGCCAGCCTGTTTGGCGACTCTGAGTGGTTCATGGCCTTGGCCGTGAGTTTTGGTCCGTGGCTGGCCTTGCTGCTGGGCGGTGTCTCGCTGGTGCTGGTTCAGCAGCGCCTGGAGCCGCTGGTTCAAACTGCCCGTCAAATCAAACCCGCGGTAGATCAAGCCAAGCAGCCGCTGCTGAATTTTATGGGCACCCCCGTCTTTGCCATCGACCTACCTTTTGCCTACGCGGTGGCCGGCCGTCGCGAAATCATTGTGTCCTCGGCCCTGCAAAACCTGTTAGACACCGATGCCTTCGCGGCCGTACTTTGGCACGAATTGGGGCATGTTCGCGGCAGGCACTTTAGGCTCAAAAAACTGGCTCGATTGGTTCGCGTGCTCTCGCCAACCTTGGCCGCATCCAAAGCCCTGGTGCTTGAGGTCGAGCGGTTGTGCGAGGTGGTCGCCGACGACTTTGCCGTGCGGAATTTGGGCAATAAGAATACCCCCGCACTCGAAAGTGCAAGGGCAATCTTTAAAGATTCGGCCTTCTAGGCCAATGCCCCTAGTTACAGAGGTTCGTTACCGACATCGGTGATGTGAAAATTCAGGTGGCTGCGTGATGCGGTTGGACCGCGCTGACCCTGGTAGCGAGATAGGTACTTCTCTGAACCGTAAGGGGTCTCACTGGCCGAGCTGAGCTGGAAGAAGCAGAGCTGCCCAACCTTCATGCCAGGCCAAAGCTTGATCGGAAGGTTTGAAACGTTTGCCAACTCAAGGGTCACGTGCCCCTTAAAGCCTGGGTCAACAAAACCTGCGGTTGAGTGAGTCAATAGCCCTAGGCGGCCAAGTGAGCTCTTGCCTTCAAGGCGGGCTGCGATGTTGTCTGGCAGGGTTACAAATTCGTAGGTTGAACCCAGCACAAACTCACCCGGGTGCAAAATGAAAGCTTCGTCGGCAGCAACCTCAACCAAGCGGGTCATGTCTACCTGATCCTCGCGAGGGTCAATGTAGGCGTACTTGTGGTTGTCAAAAAGTCTGAAGAATCGGTCCAGTCGAACATCGATGCTCGATGGCTGAAGAAGATCCATGTTCAGTGGCTCAAGGCCAATTCGGCCGGCCTCAATTTCTGCGCGGATATCGCGGTCTGACATAAGCATGGTTCTAGATTAGTGGTCGAGCCCAACCTTCTTATAAATGGCCTTCATCCACTTAGGCGCCCACCAGTTGGCCTTGCCGAACAACTTCATCAGTGCCGGCACCAAAAGCGCGCGCACAATTGTGGCATCAACCAAAATGGCAAAGGCAATGCCTAGGCCTAGCGCTTTCATGATGGTTACGCCGCTGGTTGCAAAAGCACCAAAGCTAAAGGCAAGCACCAGGGCAGCAGCCGTAATGATGCGCCCAGAACGCTGCAGTCCGTTGGCCACCGAATCCTCGGTGCTGGCTCCGGCATCGTGCTGCTCTTTGATTCGGCTAAGCAAGAACAGTTCGTAGTCCATTGATAGACCAAAGGCCACCACGGCAATCAGCACGGTTGAAGATGTATCGATGTTGCCGGTGACGTAGAAGTCACCGACCAGCCAGCGAATGCTGCCGTCGAGGAAACCCCAGGTGATAAAACCGATGGTCGCGCCTAGCGACAAAATATTCAGCAGCACGGCCTTGATCGGCAGCAGCACCGATCCGGTAAATAGGAACAACAAGACCAGGGTAGAAACAACAATCCAAATCAGGGCATTTGGCAGTTGCTCTTCGATTCCGCGCTGCGAGTCGGTGTAGACCGCTGCCGAACCTCCGACTAGAACCTCAAAATCTGATGTGTCGATGGCGCGAATCGCATCGGTGATGGCCACGCCTTCAGGAGAGCGCGAATCGATGTCGTGAATTGCCGTCACGCGTTGATAGTCACCGTTGGCATAGGTCTCGATGCCCGGGCCAAACTGCGGCAGCATGGCACCATCGGCAGCAAAGCCAACGGAGGACCTAACCGAGACGATGTGGTCGAGCGCTGAAAGATCAAGCACGTACTGCTCAACCTGCTGATCGCTCGCGCCCTCAAGAATGATCTCAATCGGCGAGCCCTCTTTGGCCGTGAAACGGTCACGGATTACGTTGCTAGCAATCGCGGCCGGTTCAGACTGCGGCAAAATTCGGTCATCGACCTGACCAAATTGAGCATTGACCGAGAGCGAGGCAAGGCCACCCAAAGCCAGGGTGGCAACCAAAAGAACCGACACCGGGCGCTTCATGACAAATCGGGCAATGTTGCCCCAAGCGCCAGATTCTTTTGGAGTCAGGTCGCGCTTGATGATGCGCCACTTATTGACTCGATCACCCATGAGGTTGAGCATGGCCGGCAGGGCAATCAGGGCTGCGGCAACTGAGAGCAGCACCACAACAACGCCACCGAGCGCAAAGGACTTTAGGAAGTACTGCGGGAAGAAGAACAGCGAGGCCAGAACGATGGCTACGGTCAAACCAGAAAACAGCACGGTTCGTCCGGCTGACTCAACCGTTCTGATGGTTGCATCGGCAACCGATTTTCCGGAGGCCCGCTCTTCACGGAACCGGTTGACCATGAGCAGTGCGTAATCAATGCCAAGCCCCAAGCCCAAACCGGTAATCAGGTTCAGTGCAAACACCGATGTATCGGTGAACTGGGTCGAGACCCAAACAAAGAAGAATGAACCGATGATGGCCAAGCCGCCAACCAGCAGCGGCAGCCCCGATGCCATTAGTGAGCCAAACACAAACACCAACAGCACGATGGTCAGCGGAACGGCGATGGCCTCGGTGCGGGCAAGGTCGTGCTCAATTACCGAGTTGATTGATGCGGTTACCGTGGCAAAGCCGGCCACATAAACCTGAGCGGTTTCGTACTGCCCCGAGAACTTATCGGCAATTCCGGCTGCAACGGTTGCCTGGGTTACGTCATCTTTAACGTCAACAAAAACGTATGTGGCGTTGCCGTCATCGCTGATTAGTGAGGCTGGGCGGCCCAGTGAGTAGTAGCTGTCAACGCTGTCTACGCCAGAGACATCGCGCAATTCTTCGACCAGGTTATTGGTGCTGGTTGCGCTTGATTCGGCAGAAACGCCATCTTCAAAATCCACCACGATGACTACCTCGGGAGTGGACTCCTCGTAGGTTTCGGTCAGGATATCCATGACCTTGGTTGAGTCACTGTATGGATTTTCGTAGCCACCGGCTTTTAGCTGGCCGAATGACTGAAAGCCCCAAACGCTAGAAAGCAGAATCAGCGAGATGAACCCAAACAGGGCAAGCTTGCTGTGGCGCACGAGAAAGCCACCGAGACGGTTCATAAAATCTCACTTCTGCAGGATGATTGCACTATGGAAACCAAACGTCGTTCAGCAGCAATCTATTTCTTTATTCTTTCAGGTATCGGCCTGATTACGGCTTGGTACTTCAACGCGCTGGCGTTTATGGGCGGCGAGGACTACCTTGCCGAAGGTTTTACCAGCAACGTTGACTGGGTGCTTTCGCTAGATCTGTTGATTGTCGGCTTTGCTGCGATGGGCTTCATCATCATCGAGGGCCGTCGGCAAAAAATGAAGCACCTCTGGGTTTACATCGCGCTGGCGTTTGTCACGGCGGCGGCCTTTACGGTGCCATTGTTCTTGGCCATGCGTGAGCTAAAGCTGGCTAAAACAGCTTCTCAATCGGAGCCTGCCGCACACCCTGCATAAATCGCAGTACGTCTTCATCAACCATCACGTCACTCATCCGAATCGCTCTGGTCAGGTATAGACCCTCCAGCGAGCGCACGCGGCTAAGTGCAACGTAGGTTTGGCCCGGGCTAAAGGCGCCTCTACCCATGTCGATAACAACCTCGTCGTAGGTTTGCCCCTGAGACTTATGAACGGTTACCGCCCAGGCTAGTCGCAGCGGAATCTGCTGGAACTCGGCCAGAGGCACAGCGATCAATACCTCTTTGACTCGGCCCGACTCTTCGTCGAACTGCTCGTCAATTTCGTAGCGAACCTTCTCCCAGGTTGATCGACCAACCTCGAGGCGCTCACCGTCAGCCTCAACAATCACGCCACCCGAGCTCGGTAGTTCAAGCACGTGACCGATGGTGCCGTTTACCCAACGCTTAATCGGGCCGGTCGGCCCCTTCTTGGTGCTCGAGTCGTCGTTCTTGATGAACATGACCTGGGCACCGACCTTGAGTTCTAGCACTGGGTCGGCCGGCAGGGTGCGACCAAAGGCCTTTTCATCAGCGGCACTGAACACCGCGTCAAACCGCTTGGCCGGCGAATCGATTCGGGCCATCCGGGTGCTGTTAACCGCATTGACCGAAGCATTGATGGTTGCGAGGCGGATAACGTCATCGTGCGGAGGGAACCGGTTACCGCACTGGTTGATGTAGTCGAGCATCTCTTGAGTGCAAGAGCCGTCGCGAATAGCGTTGAGGATCTCTTTGAAGTGTTCGTCGTGCTGACGGAAAATCTCACTCAGCTCGTAACGCTCAAGGCTGTCTTCGCGCCAAACGTGAGCGTCAAAGAACCATCCGCTCTGGTAGTTCTCGGCCATGTAAGCCCGGTCTTGAGGGTCACTCGGTGGCACGGGCGCCAGCTGGTACGGGTCGCCAAACATGACAACCTGGGCTCCACCAAACGGTAGTTTGCGGCGGCCGCGGGCAATACCCATCGCCCGGCTCATGGTGTCCATCAGGTCGGCATTGACCATCGATACCTCATCGATGACCAGCATGTCGATGGCGGCCAGCACCTCACGAGTGCGGCGGCTGAGGTGGCGACCGATGTCCTCGGTGCCCAAAATTCCAAACGGAAAACCAAACAGTGAGTGAATGGTTACGCCACCAACATTGAGTGCAGCCACACCGGTAGGTGCGCAAACCGCAACCTTCTTTTTGGTGTTTTCAATCAGATAGCTCAGCAGTGTTGACTTACCGGTTCCGGCTCGGCCGGTCACAAAGATGTTGTTTTCTGACTCTTCGATGTACTCAAAGAGGTGGCGCTGTTCGGCTGAAAGTACTACCTGCTCCATTAGCGCTCCTCCTTTCGTGCGTTTAGCTTGGCCAGCATCTCGTTGTAGGCCTCAACATCCTGGTTGCCGGTTCGGTCGCTGGCTCGGTCAAGGCGTTTAGCCTCGCGCCCATCGGCCTTGAACCATTGCACCGAGACAATGATCGTCAGGGCCGCAGTCGGCAGCTCGCCGATACCCCAGGCAATCGCACCGCCGGTGAGCTGATCCTCGAGCGGGGTCTCACCCCAGGTTCTACCCATGGCTCCGTACCAATCCGAAAGTAGCAGCCCCGAGCCGTCCATCAGAGACAAACCAAAGAATGCGTGGAAAGCCATGGTGCCAATCAGCATTAGCAATCGCAGTGGGTAGGCCAGGCGCACTGGCCCCGGGTCAACCCCGATGAGCGCCTGCGCAAACAGGTAACCCGTGATCAAGAAGTGAACCACCATCCACTCGTGACCCAGGTGTTCGTTGGTTGCCCAAGCAAATAGCGGTGTGTAGTAAAAAGTGACCAGCGAGCTGGCAAACAGAATGGCCGCGACAATCGGGTGCGCCACAAATTGCGCGTACTTGGTGTGAACCGCCCAGAGTACCCACTCGCGCATTCCTCGAGAACCGTCTTGGCGCTTTTCGGCTGCGCGCATCAACAGGGTTACCGGAGCACCGGGCACCAAAAGCACCGGAATACCCATGGCCAAAATCATGTGGCCAATCATGTGCATGCTGAATAGATACTCTTGGTAGGCATTCAGGGCTCCGCTGGTGGTGTAAATCAGCACCAGCATTCCGGCAATCCAAGACACCGTGCGGCCAATTGGCCACTTATCGCCGCGCTTAGCCAAGCGGCGCACACCGGCAAGGTACAGCCAAATTGCGCCCACACCGATAATCAACCAGACCAGGTCCAGTTTCCACTCGGTCAGCAGTCTGATCGGGGTGAGTTCTGGCGGCAACGGTGAGCCAGTAAGAATCTGAGCTGGGGTCACTTCACCGATGAGTTCGCCATCTTTCGGCGATGCGGTTCGGGCCAGGGCAGTGGCCAGGCCAATTGCCGTGCCCATAATGCCAAACTCAACCGCCACCAAAGACCAAAACGCCTTGGCCTTATTTGCACCCTCGGATAGACGGGCGATCAGGTTGCGGCGGTAAAGCGCACCAACCACACCAAGACTTGCCAGGGTCACGACCTTCAAGAGCAGCAGGTGACCGTAAGGGGAGTTCAGTGATGCCAGATCTGGAATGCGCACCCAGGCAGAACCCATGCCAGAAACCGCCACCAGCACAAAAGCCAGCAGCGCCAAACTTGAGTAGCGCTTGGTCAACACCGATGCCTCGGCTGCATCGCGCCCGCGAACCACAAACAGCGCAAACAGCCCACCAACCCAGATGGTGACAGCAACCAGGTGGATGCCGATCGAGTTGACCGCCATTCCGTGGTTTTCACTTCCGGCGGCGTGACCGATCAGCGCCAGTGGAATCAGTGAGGCCAGACCAAGGGCGGCCAGCATCGCGGTGGCAGTTAGGTTTCTAATCGAAATCGTGAGGGTATTCAGGATCACTGCGGCCACGAGGTGGAGCGCGAGCAGTTGCCCAAGTTCAATTTCGGTGGCAAATAGCCAAAGGCTGTTACTGAAGCTCTCACTGGTTGAGACACCCACGCCAGCGACCGACAAATAGGTGAATAGAAAGTTGACCGCACCGGCCACGGCCCAA
>JACCDY011213777.1_pt1 | contig 12132 bp, 11 predicted proteins | sample 7446391 | NCBI WGS metagenome assembly JACCDY01 (sample SAMN15323451, study PRJNA562643) | freshwater metagenome | isolation source: river surface water | place: USA:Blue River Watershed | collected 2017-08-18
GACGGTGTACGACATGAGCCATTTGAAAATTTATCCGTTGACGTAGAAGAAAGCCATCAAGGTGGCGTGATGGAAGAATTAGGTCGTCGTCGTGGTGATTTGCAAGATATGCAACCAGACGGTAAAGGTCGTGTACGTTTGGAATATCGTATTCCTGCGCGTGGCCTGATTGGCTTCCAAGGTGAGTTCATGACCCTGACACGTGGCACAGGAATAATGAGTCATGTGTTTGATGCTTATGGTCCAGTAGATGCAAGCAAAGGCGAATTAGCTGGTCGTCGTAATGGTGTATTGATTTCGCAAGATGATGGCGCTGCAGTTGCTTATGCGCTCTGGAAATTGCAAGATCGTGGCCGTATGTTTGTAAGTCACAATGACCCATTGTATGAAGGCATGATTATCGGCATACATTCACGTGATAATGATTTGGTTGTGAATCCAATTAAAGGTAAACAGCTCACCAACGTTCGTTCTTCAGGAACCGATGAAGCAGTGCGTTTAGTACCGCCAATTCAAATGTCATTGGAATATGCAGTGGAATTCATAGAAGATGATGAATTGGTAGAGATCACGCCAAAGAGCATACGTTTACGTAAGCGCTATTTGAAAGAGCATGAGCGTAAAAAAGCATCACGCGAAGCTGCGTAATTATTTCAAGTATTAAATAAAACGCCTGAGTTTACTCAGGCGTTTTTTATTGATTGAAGATTTTCAAAGGATGAAATAAAAATTACGGACGATTACGCTACGCTAATCGTCCCTACTAGGTAAGTGGTAAGTGAACACGATCAATCTACAGTAATCAAAACCTCTGCTATCGCATTAAATAGTGTATCAATTTGTTCTTCATTGATGATGAGAGGTGGTGACAACGCAATGATGTCACCAGTCGTGCGAACTAAAATATTTTTCTGCCAAAAACATTTGGTAAATACTTCATACGCACGGGCTGTCGGTTTGCCAGGTCGCGATTCTAATTCAATGCCACAGATCAAACCAAGATTACGTATGTCTTTCACATGCGGTAACCCGCGTAGCCTGTGAGCAGCTGCTTCAAAATGAGGAGCTAACTTTGCAGCACGATCAAATAATTTTTCTTCTTCATAAACTGATAATGATGCTATCGCTGCTGCACAAGCTAAAGGATGCGCACTGTAAGTGTAGCCATGATAAAACTCTATTGTGTCAGCCGGTGCAGCTTGCATAAAGGTGTCGTAAATCTCTTGTTTAGCAATCACTGCACCCATAGGAACACTGGCATTGGTTAAACCTTTAGCGCAGCAAATAATATCTGGATTAATAGAAAAATAATCTGCTGCGAAAGCTGAACCTAATCGACCAAATCCTGTAATGACTTCATCAAAGATCAATACAATGCCGTGTTTATCACAGATGGCACGCAATTTTTCTAGATAACCTTTGGGCGGGAGAATGACGCCTGCTGAACCTTGTACGGGTTCGACTATGAGTGCTGCGACAGTAGCAGGATCATGTAATGCAAGTAATCGCTGTTCAAATTCATCAGCAAGTGCAGCACCATATTCAGGTAGTCCACGTGAATAAGCATTTTTAGCTATGTCGAGTGGATGACGTAAGTGATCCACTCCAGCCAATGTAGGTCCGAAGTGTTTACGATTACCTGCAATCCCACCAACTGCAATACCGCCGAAGCCTACGCCGTGATAACCACGTTCACGTCCGATTAATCGTGTGCGCAAGGTATCACCACGCAGCCTATGATAGGCCAGTACCATTTTGAGAGCGGTATCCACTGCTTCAGAACCACTATTGCAAAAAAATACGCGATTCAATCCATCCGGCGCGATAGCTGCAAGATCTTCTGCAGCTTGAAATGCAAGCGGATGACTCATTTGAAACGGCGGTGCAAAATCTAAGGTAGCAGCTTGTTTGCTAATCGCCTCAGTAATTACGGGATGAGCATGTCCCGCATTGACACACCATAAGCCTGCGGTGCCATCCAAGATTTGACGTCCATCGCTACTGGTGTAATACATGCCCTTTGCTTTTTCAACCAGTCTAGGCTGCGCCTTAAATTGGCGATTGGCTGTAAAAGGCATCCAAAAATAATCGGTATTCATAGTCATGGTCAGCGTGGAATAAGACAATACTTCACACTTTACTGCAAAATGGCAGAGCATCTGACAGTCGGTACAATACGGCTATCTACATCACTTGACCTCGCTGTGAGCGCACTTAACAAGCCACTATCATCTCGCCGCTTGTCCGTTGCCCCCATGATGGACTGGACAGATAGGCATTGCCGATTATTTCATCGCCAAATTACACGGCATACGTGGTTGTATACCGAAATGGTTACAACCGGAGCTTTGCTATTTGGTGATGTCCCGCGCCATCTTGATTATAGCGATGCAGAACATCCACTCGCCTTACAGTTAGGTGGTAGTGATCCAGTTGATCTAGCTGCGAGCGCAAAACTAGGCGAGCAATGGGGCTATGACGAAATTAATCTCAATTGTGGCTGTCCTTCTGAGCGCGTACAAAAAGGCGCGTTTGGTGCTTGTCTTATGGCTGAACCTAAGCTTGTTGCTGATTGCGTGAAGGCGATGTGCGATGCAGTGAGTATTGATGTCACCGTCAAACATCGTATAGGTATAGATGCGATTACATCCTATGACTTTGTAAGAGATTTTGTCGGAACAGTGGCTGCTGCTGGATCTAAAACTTTTATCGTTCATGCACGTAATGCGATTCTTAAAGGACTCTCTCCCAAAGAAAATCGTGAAATACCGCCTTTACGCTATGAAGTTGTATATCAACTGAAACGTGATTTCCCTGATTTAGAAATTATTATCAATGGTGGTATCAAAACCCAACAAGAAATAGATTTGCATCTGCAGCATGTAGATGGTGTGATGTTGGGTCGTGAGGCTTATCATAATCCTTACCTCATGGCGGATTTTGATGCGCGTTATTATGGCGATGAACAAGAAATAAAAACACGCCAACAAATTTTATTAGCTATGTTGCCCTATATACAGGCTCAGCTTAAAGCGGATGTCAGACTGAATAACATCACACGCCACATGCTAGGTTTAATGACAGGAATGCCTGGTGCGCGTGCTTTTCGTCGACAATTATCTGATTCAAAGCAGCTCGCTTTATATGGGCCCGCAGTGTTAGATCATGCTGTCACAGCTATGCAAGCGCACGCCGCATAAGTATCTATCCTCTTTCTTTTCTATTCAAAAAGTTTGATTTTCATTCTTGATAAAGAACGAAATTGCTATCTTTCTTCCATTTGATCTCACATGCGGTAAAGATTTTAAAAAAATAAAAAACGATATGAGACGATAAATCAGAAAATTGTGTTTGCAACTTAGTCTGGGTTTATTGGTCAAGATAGGTGAGGGAGTAGCGATAACTTATTGCGTTCATCCTTCAAAGAATTTATTCCTTTGATGAAGAGTAAATTTTAACCAACTTAGCGTTTATTATTTCCTAGTCTGCGTTAATTTCATCACATTCATATTGAATTATTGAGGAGATCTCGTCATGACAAATGTAAATATCGGTGCAATGCCAGCACCAGCAGGAAATAATCGTAGTATCAAAGAAGGTGTAACACGTCGCATCCTTGTTCCTACTTTACGCTGGGGAGCAATTCTTGCGGGTGTGGCAGCAGGTTTATCAACTCAGCTGTTACTCGCCATGTTGGGATTGGCGAGTGGACTCTCATTAGCGAATGTATCTGAAGGAGTGACGCCAGGATCGGGCACTTTGCTTTGGTCTATATTGAGCTTGCTAATAGCAGCACTTGTGGGTTCGTATGTGGCGGGTAGAGTGTCAGGATTAAGTCGTAAAGTAGATGGTATGTTGCATGGTGTTGTGACGTGGTCAGTAAGTACCTTACTTTTTATTATGATGGCGACTTCAGTAGGTGGTACGCTATTGTCAGGTATTTTTTATGACATAGGACAGGGTTCAGCTGCTATCAATCAAGCACCTTCATCCATAGGCTTTGTTGGTATGTTGAATCGACAAATAGGTTCTAATCTGAATCCACAAGATTTCCGCATCTTGCAAGAAGACATACTCAACGGTAAGCGTGATGCAGCTATTAGCTTTCTCACTAGCCGCTCTGGTTTAAAAACAGATAGAGCTGTTAACATCGTCGATCAAGCACTCATCTTGTCTGGACAATCACAACTAGCTTCATCAGAGGCGCGTGCAAATACAGAGCGATCGATTAAAGCAGTCAGTTTAGTTGCATGGTCGGTATTTTTGGCGACAGCTTTATCACTGATTGCGAGTATTTTTGGTGGACTTATAGGAGCAACCACAGCGACTAGAATTACTTGGGAAGATAACAGTGCAATTGTTAAGTCTGCGTTCTAATGTAAGTTCGTAACTTCTTTTTTATCAATTCATAAAAGCTGCCAGTGTCTTGCAATGGCAGCTTTTATAGTTTGATTCACGATAAATTGTTGAGAGTTTTGCACTGAGAGTGCGTGGTACTCACATCATGCTATTTAATTATTTAATCTTAGGTACAATTTTCATAGTAGATTTAACAGCGATTATTCTGCCAGTTTTTGAGGGTGCAAATAATTCTAGTACGGCTAAAGACTACGTAATAAAAAACAATAAATTACTAGACAATGCTGTGTATCGCTTTATGCAAAGTGATTTGCCGTTATGCTCAAAACGCTATCAAAAAATTAGCGACTTTGTATGCGCCTCAAAAAACTGCACTACCTTTGATCAAAATGAAGAAAACTTCATCTTAGATCATTCAATAGAAAATGACTTACAAGATCTCTGTGTAATTGATGCGGATCTTAGAAAAACTTTCTAGATCCATATTTGCTTATTTACTCAATCTATTGCTGATAGCTCGTACTAAGAATTTTACTATGTGTTGGTGTTCTGGATTATTAAGTATCGTTGTGCTGATTTTAAAAATACGATTCAATGATTTTTTTACAGATAAAAAATAATGGGATTGTTTGGCTAGTACATCACTTATGCCTTGTGATTTTATCGTTTGTGTTGCTAGATAAATGCAGCATCCTGCTATAGCAGTTGTGAGTAATAGATGATTATCTATCCATTGGAATGTCATACTTTTAGGGAAGTTAGGTATGCCACATTGTGATCCTAAGCTCTTAAATAATTTATTTTTCCCTGTACCCTCTGCCATTGTTTTTTCATAAGAAGTACGGCTCGATCTAATTTTCTTTAATAAATCAAGGCGTTCTTGTTCTAATGATGCGCTCATAAAGCTTGCCTTACGATGGCAGCATCTTGTTTCATTTCCTGACTTAATGCATGTAATCCTGTAATTTTTAATGCATGTCGCTTTGCTATGTTGATACTAATTACTGCGCCTAAGGTGTAAAGCAAAACAGCACTCCACGCTGCGAGTATGCGATGTGGGGTGTCCCAAAAGCTAGTAACAATCGCCACCCCAAAAAATAATAATATAAAAAATAAAAAAAGTGCAGCGGCAGAATACGATAAAGCTTGCATAAATATTTCGCGTCCTTGCAGCTGCAACTCAATGCGAGCTAATGATAGATAGTCGCTTAGCCTATCAATCACCATGACTGAAATCTGTTTAGATCGATAGAGAGATGACAGCATGGGTTTATCCTTTAGTTAAGTGATGGTCTATATGGTTTAACCTCGGCGTAGTAGTGCGCCTAATGCAAGACCAATAACTGCAGCTAGCAAGACTGATTGCACAGGACGTTTTTGTACATAATCTGCAGCATGTTCTACGCCTTCGTGAACTTGCTGACCTGTTTCGCTAGCAAAATCCTTCATTGCTGATTTAGCGCTATTGAAACGAGAAATAATTTTTTCACGTGCTTCTTTAGTTTCCTTCTCAGTGATGGATGACGTGCGTGTCATCAATGCATCTAGATCACTTTTAATGTTCGACAATTCATCGCGTAAACGAAATCCTCCCTTTTGATGTTTAAGATGCTCATACTCAGCACCTGCATTGTTATTTTCAGAAATACTAGATTGAGTTTGTCCCATGTCTGGCTCCTAGAAGTGTGGTCGTCAAAAATGATGATCCCGACTTATTTGACTATGCAAAATGCAGATGATTCAGTCAGCGTTAGGGCAAAAGTTTGAGCCTAGCCAATCTTTATCAGAATGCATGGCCTTACCATCATGGCTCGTGATGTGTGACTGCAGCAGTGTCAGAGAGAGTTACGCGTGCTAACATTGATTATTCATATTATTTGCTAAGTTAATAATTATATAAATGTTATTTTTAAAGGGGAGACCAAATTGAAGACTAAGTTCAAAATCCTGTCATTAGCAGTGGCGTCGGCTTTTTGTGCAGGACATGCGTCAACTGTTCATGCACAAATCACCAATGACACCGTGAAAATTGGATTTATCACCGATATGTCAGGGGTTTATGCTGATGTGGATGGTCCTGCTGGCGCTGAAGCTATCAAGATGGCGATCGCAGATTTCGGCGGCACCTTAAATGGTAAAAAAATTGAATTCATATCAGCTGATCATCAAAACAAGGCAGATATCGCATCGAGTAAAGCACGTGAGTGGTTTGATCAGCAAGGCGTGGATATGATTATTGGTGGATCTAATTCTGCGACCAATCTCGCGATGGCAAAAGTAGCAGCAGAAAAGAAAAAGCCATTTATTTCAGTCGGTGCAGGAACAGCTAGACTCACCAATGAAGAATGTACGCCTTACACGATTCACTATGCTTACGACACTGTCGCTTTGGCGCGTGGTACTAGTGGTGCATTGGTTAAGCAGGGCAATAAAGACTGGTTCTTTTTAACTGCTGACTATGTGTTTGGTATGTCGTTAGAAAAAGATGCAACTGAAGTCATTAAAGCTAATGGCGGACGCGTAATGGGTTCGGTAAGACATCCTCTGGCAGCTTCTGATTTTTCTTCTTTCTTACTACAAGCGCAAAACTCTAAAGCACAAGTTTTGGGTTTGGCGAATGCTGGTGGTGATACCGTTAATTCAATTAAGGCAGCGAGTGAATTTGGTATTAATAAAAAAATGAAATTAGCGGGCATGCTGATGTTTGTGAATGATGTACATTCACTCACACTCGAATTAACCCAAGGTATGTATCTCACCGATGGTTGGTATTGGGATGCCAATGCAGAGACACGCGCGTGGTCTAAGAAATTCATGGCTAAAGCGAAGAAAGCCCCTTCCATGCTGCATGCAGGTGATTATTCAGCCGCTACGTTTTATCTCAATGCAGTTAAAGCGGCGGGAACAGATGATGGCGATAAAGTCATGGCTAAAATGAAAGCCACCAAGGTTAACGACTTTTTTGCTAAAAATGGAGTAGTTAGACCTGATGGCCGCATGGTGCACGACATGTATCTCATGCAAGTGAAGACGCCTGCTGAATCTAAATATGAATGGGATTACTATAAATTAGTACAGACTATTCCTGGCGATCAAGCTTATATGACCAAAGCAGAAACAAAATGTGAGCTATGGAAGTAAAAAAGTGGCCCCTTTTTCTGCTGCTTAATTAAGCAGCAGCTACAAAATAAAAACCCCCACCTTACTTAAGATGGGGGTTTTTATTTGTCTCGGGAAATTTTTTTCGTGATATTTAATTTTATTTAGTTTCTTCAAGGCAATCAAAGCCTACAAACTCTCTGAGACATTTCGCGCTCAAGTCCATTTTCTCTTTTATTTACGCCGTTTTCAGCAGAGATTGCTTTTAGAAAGCATAACTTAGGATTATTTTGTTTCTCTGTGGCAAGTTGATATTTGCCGGCAATCTTTCATAATAGCAACCTCTTAAACCGATAATAGAACATCTGTTCGGAAACTCATTTCCGGCAGATCGATGAAATATGAACGATGCGACCGACCAGACATTATTAAGTCACTTGCGACAAGACAGGATGATGATGATCGTCTGGATCTTCGTATGCGTGCTCATCGTTTCTGCATTATTTGGTCTGACCTTTATAAAAATTAATGCAGACAGAAGTCAGCAGTTAATCGCAGTTGAAAAGCAAACACAGGCTCGTGCAGATTCTTATGTAGAACAGGTCACGCAAACGGTAAGTCAGATTGATCAATTCTCGCGAGTGATTAAATATCAATGGGAAAGAAAGGCAGATGTACTGGATTTAGAAGAGCAATATAAAAAAGGTATTTATCAAACGACGATTTTCCCTGTCGTGATTGATGCGCAAGGTGCGGTTGTAGCAGGTAATCGGGTTTTGAGAAAAGGCCATTACATGGGCGATTTAGATTTTTTCGTCGCTGCTAAGGAAAGTAATTCAGATGAATTATTGATTTGTCCTGGTATGGGCCGTGGTTTACTAGAAGGTCGACCAGTTATTCGTTTCGTAAGACGTATTGTGAATGCTAAAGGCGAGTTTGACGGTGTCGTATTAATCGCGATAGAAGCTAACTTATTGGCGACCTTCCATGATGGATCTCTCTTAGGTGAGGGTGACTTTATTTCAGTGCGGTTAGATAACGGTCCCGTTTTGGCAAGTAAAAATGGAGAAGATAATTTAATCATGGGCTTTTATAACGTTGCCCCGCGTTTAAACGCTGTAAAAGGTGTGATGTTGGAGAACGGAGATAAATTTATTGATCATGAAGATCGCATCATCGCTTGGCAAAAAATCTCTGAATATTCTTTAATTGTGATAGCAGCAATTAGTAAAAAAAATGCAATACAAGCTAATGATGCATTAGAAAAAACTTATATTTTAATTGCATCAATTGCTGGTTTTTTGGTGATTGTTTTTGGATTTATCAGTTGGATTATTCATAACCGTAATGTTACACGTCGTCGTAGTGAAAAAAAAGTTCGTGAGACTTTTAGACTTGCAGTAGATGGCGCCCATGAAGCGTTTTTTATGGTGCGGCCAAATTTTAATGATGCTGGCGAATTGACTTGTTTGATAATAAAAGATTGTAATGAACGTGCAGCAGAAATATTAGGGATGTCCCATTCTGCTCTGATAGGCGCAAATTTTAATGATATTTATCCTGCCAATGCCATCCAAAAATTAAGACTTTTTTTTGAACGCGCTCTGAATGAAGGGTTCGCAGAGGAAGAATTTCAAGTCTTGCCAGGAAAAGTACACGCGGCTGGTTGGTTTTTAAGAAGAGCTGTGAGTTCAGGCAAAGATGTTGCTGTGACTTTGAGGGATATTAATGAGTCAAAGCAGCAAGCTGAACTGCTTGAGAACATGGCACGTACCGATGCATTAACTGGACTGCCGAATCGATATTGGTTAAACGATTATCTTCCTGCCGCAATACAGAGATCAAAGTTAACGCATAAGCGCTTAGCTTTGTTTTATTTGGATTTGGATAATTTTAAAGATGTGAATGACTCATTGGGCCACAAAGCAGGAGACGAAATTTTATGTTCCGTTGGCGACGCTTTGCGCTCAGTATTAGGAAAAGAAGATCAGGTCGCTCGATTAGGTGGCGATGAATTCATTATCATAATTGAGCAATTTGAGGGTGAGCAGCAAGCAGAGGATTATGCAATAAAAATTGGACGTGTAATTCGTAGTATCAAAACCAGATTGCCCAAAAGAATATTTACCATGGATGTATCTATAGGAGTAGCCATTTACCCTGATCATGGACAGGAGATGGATAACTTAATGCAATCTGCTGATATCGCCATGTATGTCGCTAAGTCAGAAAAAAAAGGTACTTACAGAATTTACAAAGAATTATTTGGTCAAAATATACGTGAGCGCGTGAATGCTGAATATGAATTGCGGCAAGCGATAGAACATGATCAGTTGGTGGTGTTTTATCAACCGCGTGCTGATACAGTCACAGGAAAATTCTGTGGTATGGAAGCGTTGGTGCGTTGGCAGCATCCCGAGCAAGGATTGGTTCCACCAAACTTATTTATTCCTGTTGCAGAGCGATCAGGATTAATCATCCAGCTTGGTGAAATCGTCATAGAAAAAACTTGCGAGCAAATTGCAAAGTGGTGTGAAGATGGATTGAATCCACATTCAGTTTCAGTGAATGTTTCTGCGCTACAGTTAAAAGATAAAAACCTGAGACATTTTTTAGTTGATTGCATGCAGCGTCATGGACTCACACCTAGTATGCTTTCCATAGAATTAACTGAATCGACCATGTTAGATGAAGAAGGTGTTGCTTCTAGCGAGTTAAAGCGTTTACGTGAATTGGGTTTTCATTTGCTTATCGATGATTTTGGAACCGGTCAGTCATCTTTATCAAAGCTGCAAAGTCTAGATATTGATTTAATTAAAATTGACCAATCCTTTGTGGTCAATCTCGGTGAGGATGTGCAAAGTAAAGCACTGTGTAGTGCAGTCGTGTCAATTGGTCGTGCTCTCAATATCAAAGTTGTAGCCGAAGGTGTAGAAACACCCGAGCAACTTCGTATTTTGCAGCAGATCGGTTGTGATGAAGTACAGGGATATCTGATTTCTAAGCCGGTTCCAGCCCATCTAATCCCTCAACTTATGGATAGAGCTAGTTTTTTTGAACCCACAGCAGTTATAGCCTGAGTACGCCTATAAATGCGCGCGGTGCCTTGCTAGCACTGTATAAGTACAATACTTAACAAAGAGCTGATTTAGGGGAGTATGCCTGCGTTACAGGGCTAAAAGGTGGGGTGACCGATGGGGTTCGAACCCACGACAACAGGAATCACAATCCTGGACTCTACCAACTGAGCTACGGCCACCACTGAAGAGAATTTTCATTTTGGCCGAAACCAAAACAATCCGAGATTATACAAAAGTTCGAGAGATAGTGGCAAATTGCTTCATGTACCGCCACTGATGCAGTATTTCAGGCGGCTGCCACGCTGACTTCGCTTACTTCTGGGGCTAAACCTAACAATACTTTAAACGCTGATCTGAGCGATGAGTGACTGCCGGTTGTAAAGGCGGTCAGCTGTGCAAGTTCTGTTGCTGTAGATTGAAGGAGAAGTGATTGCTCAAGCAATCTTTGTAAATGCCTTGCTACGGCATCTCCCGTATCAATGATATTAACTTCTTTATGCAAACTCTCGGTAATTGCCTGTATTTGATCTAAGACAAAGGGGTAATGCGTACACCCCAAAACTAGCGTATCAGCGCCTTGTGTGATTAGTGGTTCTACATAACGACGTACCAAACTCACAGTTTGAATCGAACTGAGTTCACCTTTTTCAATTTGATCCGCTAAGCCTACACACGCTTGTTGAAGAAAACGCACTTCACCTGAGGCTGTGTGTTGTTCATGTAGAGCTTGAAACTTATCACTCGCAAGCGTACGTTCCGTTGCCAATACACCGACGATATTCGATTTTGTTTGCAGCGCAGCCGGTTTTAAGCCTGGCTCAACACCCACAACGATGAGTGATGGATATTTTGCTCGCAAGGCTGCAATTGCAGCAGCAGTTGCAGTATTGCAGGCCACCACGATTGCTTTGCATTGTTGATGTAATAAAAAATCTGCTATGGATAAGGCACGTTCAACAATAACGCCTTCTGGTTTTTCACCATAAGGAGCAAAACCTGAATCCGCAAAATACATTAATGCTTCATGAGGTAACAGCGCATGAATATGTCGCAGTATCGATAAGCCACCTACACCCGAATCAAAAATACCAATCGGTGAGCTTGCATCATATTCAGATTGCATCAGATACATAACAGTCTTAGATGGTTTTCACCGGTATCTTACTGACGCTAGAGGCGATACGTGCTTTCCATTCTTCTGGTCCAGTGTTGTGAACTGAAATACCATTCGCATCCACCGCAACCGTTACCGGCATATCGGTGACATCGAATTCATAAATCGCTTCCATACCTAAGTCAGCAAAGCCTACAACCTTTGCACTCTTAATCGCTTTCGATACTAAATAAGCTGCGCCACCTACTGCCATTAAATAAGCAGAGCGATGATTTTTAATCGACTCAATCGCAATTGGTCCACGTTCAGCTTTACCGACCATGGCGATTAAACCGGTTTTCTCTAACATCATGTCTGTGAATTTATCCATACGTGTTGCAGTTGTTGGACCTGCGGGGCCAACCACTTCATCACGAACTGGATCAACAGGGCCTACGTACTAAATCACACGGTTTGTAAAATCGACTGGCAAGCTTTCAC
>JACCDY010714705.1_pt1 | contig 12128 bp, 10 predicted proteins | sample 7446391 | NCBI WGS metagenome assembly JACCDY01 (sample SAMN15323451, study PRJNA562643) | freshwater metagenome | isolation source: river surface water | place: USA:Blue River Watershed | collected 2017-08-18
GCGCCCGGGCATACGCGTCGTCAAAAGAGTCGCCCGCCAGCACCACCTCGCCGCCACGGGCGCGCACCGCATCGACCTTGACTGCCGGCGTCGTGGTCGGCATCACGATCACAGCGCGGCAGCCGAGCGTCTTCGCCGACAGCGCGACGCCCTGCGCATGATTGCCTGCCGATGCGCAGATCACACCGCGCTTGAGCTGTGCCAGCGTGAGCTGCGCCATCTTGTTATACGCTCCGCGCAGCTTGAAGCTGAACACGCTCTGCATGTCCTCGCGCTTGAGGAAGATCGGGTTGCCCGTCCTGGCCGACAACGTGGGCGCCTGCTCCAGCGGGGTTTCGATCGCCACGTCATAGACGCGCGACGTCAGTATCTTTTTCAGGTAATCGGTCGTCATGGCGGATCATTATAATTGACACCCTTTCGCCCTCGTTAACACCCTCTTCTACCGACTTCCAGCCCCATGCTTGTCTCGGCCATGACCGCCTTGCTGAACGCGCTTGCGCTGCCGGTCTTCAGCCTGCCGGCGCTGTTCCTGGTGGCGCTGGTGTCGGCGACGCTGCTGCCGATGGGCTCCGAGCCCGCACTGTTCGCGCTGGTGAAACTGCATCCCGAGATGTTCTGGCCGGCGCTGCTGGTGGCCACGGCCGGCAATACGGCCGGGGGTGCGATCAGCTGGGGCATGGGGTTGGGCGCCAAGCGCGCGTTTGCCAGAGAGAGGCAGACGCGCTGGTTCGGCTGGCTGCAGCGTTTCGGCCCGAAGACCTTGCTGCTGTCGTGGTTGCCCGTGATCGGCGCCCCGCTGTGTGCGCTGGCCGGCTGGCTGAAAATGCCGTTCTGGCCCTGCCTGTTGTACATGGGCCTCGGCAAGCTGGCGCGCTATCTGAGCGTGACCGGGCTGTTGCTCGCCGTACCCGACGGTGTCTGGCACCGTCTGCTGAGCTGGGGCTGATCGCCTCAAAAGCCCCAGTGTGGCAAGGGCTACTGCCAAATCCTTGTGCATCGCAATACGTTAAAATGCGTCTTTAGATTCTCAGGCCTCATTCCCTCTGATGAACGCCCCTGCGCAAATCCAAGCCCTGTTTACCGACGCCCCCGAAGGCGGCCAGCCGTCCCGCCTGCGTGAAATTCCTTACAACTACACCTCGTTCTCCGACCGCGAGATTGTGATCCGGCTGCTGGGCGACACCGCCTGGGGGCTGATATCGCAGCTGCGCAGTCTGCGACAGACAGGCCGCTCCGCACGCATGCTGTACGAAGTGCTCGGTGACATCTGGGTCGTGCGCCGTAACCCGTACCTGCAGGATGACCTGCTCGACAATCCGTCGCGCCGCGAGGCACTGATTGACGCGATGGTCCATCGCCTCAATGAAGTCGAGCGCCGCCGTGTGTCGGCCGAAGGCGACGAGACGCTCGAGCCCGAGATCCGCCAGCGCAAGCAACATGTGGCCACACTAATCACGCTCGCGCACAAGGCGGTCGAAGAATTCGCCGCAGAGTTCAAGCTGATGCAGGAACTGCGCCGGCGTGCGCGCCGCGTGCTTGGCCGTTACACTGCGGCCGATAACATCAAGTTCGACGGCCTGTCGCGAGTCTCCCATGTCACTGACGCGACCGACTGGCGCGTTGAATATCCGTTTGTCGTGCTCACGCCCGATTCGGAAGACGAAATGGCGGGCCTGGTGAAGGGCTGTATCGAGCTTGGTCTGACCATCATTCCGCGCGGCGGCGGCACCGGTTATACCGGCGGCGCGATCCCGCTGACGCCGATGTCGGCCGTGATCAATACCGAAAAGCTCGAAGATCTGGGCGCGGTCGAGATGCAGCGCCTGCCCGGCGTCGATCGCGACTACGCGACCATTTACTCCGGTGCCGGCGTCGTCACCAAGCGCGTGTCGGACGCGGCCGAAAAGGCCGGCTTCGTGTTTGCGGTCGACCCGACGTCGGCCGAGGCTTCCTGCATCGGCGGCAATATCGCGATGAACGCTGGCGGCAAGAAGGCCGTGCTGTGGGGCACCGCGCTCGGCAACCTCGCCAGCTGGCGCATGGTCGACCCGAACGGCGACTGGCTCGAGGTCACCCGCATCGGCCACAACCTCGGCAAGATCCACGACGCACCCAAAGCCAGCTTCAGGCTCGAGTGGCGCCATCCGGCCGAGCGCGGCCGCGCGCTGCCAGCGCCATTCAAGACCGAGACCCTCGATATCGAAGGTCGCGTGTTCCGCAAGGAAGGCCTGGGCAAGGATGTCACCGACAAATTCCTCGCCGGCCTGCCCGGCGTGCAGAAGGAAGGCACCGACGGCCTGATCACGTCGGCGCGCTGGATCCTGCACAAGATGCCCAAACACACGCGCACCGTCTGCCTCGAATTCTTCGGCCAGGCGCGCGATGCGATCCCGACCATCGTCGAGATCAAGGACTACCTCGACAGCGAAACGAAAAAGGGCGGCGCCATCCTGGCCGGCCTCGAGCATCTGGATGAGCGCTACCTGCGCGCGGTCGGCTATGCGACCAAGTCCAAGCGCGGCGTGCTGCCGAAGATGGCGTTGTTCGGTGACATCGTCGGCGATGATGAAGACGCGGTCGCGCGCGCAACGTCGGAAGTCATCCGCATCGCCAACAGCCGCGTCGGCGAAGGCTTTGTCGCCGTCAGCCCCGAAGCCCGCAAGAAATTCTGGCTCGACCGCGCGCGCACCGCCGCGATCGCCCGTCACACCAATGCGTTCAAGATCAACGAAGACGTCGTCATTCCGCTCGACCGCATGGGCGAGTACACCGACGGCATCGAGCGCATCAACATCGAACTGTCGATCAACAACAAACTCAAACTGCTGGGCGAGCTGGCGAACTTCTTCGCGAAGGGGCATCTGCCGCTGGGCAAGAGCGACGACACCGAAGGCTTCGACATTCCGCCGGCCGAGTTGCTGGAAGACCGCGTGGCACAGGCCGGCAGCCTGATCGCTGCGGTTCAGACGCGCTGGTCCTGGCTGTTGGCGAACATCGACATGCCGCTGGTCGACGCACGCGGCAAGCTGGGTGAGCTCGGATTGGCCACCTTGCTGCCCGAACTGGAGGCAAGGCTGGACGCCCAGCCCGGCGCCACCCTGTTCGACGTGCTGCAAGACCGCACCATCCGTATTTCATGGAAGGCCGAAGTACGCGCGCAACTGCGCCAGATCTTCAGCGGCGCCTCGTTCAAGCCCATCGTCGATGAGTGCATCGCGATTCACAAGCGCGTGCTGCATGGTCGCGTTTTCGTCGCGCTGCATATGCACGCCGGCGATGGCAACGTGCACACCAACATCCCGGTCAACTCGGACGACTACGAGATGCTGCAGGCGGCGCATGCGTCGGTCGAGCGCATAATGGCGCTGGCGCGCTCGCTCAATGGCGTGATCTCGGGCGAGCATGGCATCGGCATCACCAAACTCGAATTCCTGACCGACGACGAGATCGGCGCATTCCGCAGCTACAAGCAGAAGATCGACCCCGAAGGCCGCTTCAACAAGGGCAAGCTGCTGAACCTGCCGGGCCTGCATGCGGACTTGCGCAATGCCTATACGCCGTCGTTCGGCCTGATGGGGCATGAGTCGCTGATCATGCAGCAGTCCGATATCGGTGCCATCGCCAACAGCGTGAAAGACTGCCTGCGCTGCGGCAAATGCAAACCGGTGTGCGCGACCCATGTGCCGCGTGCCAACCTGCTGTACTCGCCGCGCAACAAGATCCTCGCCACCTCGCTGCTGGTCGAAGCCTTCCTGTACGAAGAGCAGACCCGCCGCGGCGTATCGATCAAGCACTGGGCCGAGTTCGAGGACGTGGCCGACCATTGCACGGTCTGCCACAAGTGCGTCACCCCCTGCCCGGTCGACATCGACTTCGGCGACGTGTCGATGAACATGCGCAACCTGCTGCGCAAGATGGGCAAGAAATCCTTCAACCCGGGCACGGCCGCATCGATGTTCTTCCTCAATGCCACCGATCCGGCGACCATCAACGCGACCCGCAGCCTGATGATGGGCTGGGGCTACAAGGCGCAGCGCTTCGCGCATGACGTGTTGAAGAAGGTCGTCAAGAAACAGACCAAGGCCCCGCCGTCGACGCATGGCAAGCCGCCGGTGCGCGAGCAGGTGATCCACTTCGTCAACAAGAAAATGCCGGGCAACCTGCCCAAGAAAGCGGCGCGCGCGCTGCTCGACATCGAAGACGACAACTTCGTGCCCATCATCCGTGACCCGAAGACGACCAGCGCCGAATCCGAGGCCGTGTTCTATTTTCCGGGCTGCGGTTCCGAGCGCCTGTTCTCTCAAGTCGGCCTCGCCACGCAGGCGATGCTGTGGCAGGTCGGCGTGCAGACCGTGCTGCCGCCGGGTTACCTGTGCTGCGGCTATCCGCAGCGCGGCTCGGGCGATTACGAAAAGGCCGAAAAGATCATCACTGACAACCGCGTGCTGTTCCACCGCGTTGCCAATACGCTGAACTACCTCGACATCAAGACCGTCGTCGTCTCGTGCGGCACCTGCTTCGACCAGTTGCAGGGCTATGAATTCGACAAGATCTTCCCCGGCTGCCGCATCGTCGATATCCACGAATATTTGCTCGAGAAGGGCGTCAGGCTCGAGGGTGTGAACGGCGTGCGCTACATGTACCACGACCCTTGCCACAGCCCGATGAAGCAGCAGGACCCGCTGAAGACGGTCAATGGCCTGCTCAGCACCGTCGACGGTACCAAGATCGAGAAGAACGACCGCTGCTGCGGCGAGTCCGGTACGCTGGCGATCTCGCGCCCGGACATCTCGACGCAGGTGCGCTTCCGCAAGGAAGCCGAAATGACCAAGGGCGCGGACAAGCTGCGCGCCGATGGTTTCAAGGGCGACATCAAGGTGCTGACGTCGTGCCCGTCCTGCCTGCAGGGCCTGTCGCGCTACAACGACGACAGCGGCACGGATGCCGATTACATCGTCGTCGAGATGGCGCGCCACCTGCTGGGCGAGAACTGGATGCCGGACTACGTCGCGAAGGCGAACGATGGCGGCATCGAGCGCGTGCTGGTGTAAGCGGCGACGGCGGGCCAGTGGAGGACAATGATGAGCATCACGGTAGCCGGCTGCGCGCTGTGTGAAACACCGGGCGGCGAAGTGTTGCACCAGGGCCGGCAGTTCCGCGTGGTGCTGGTCGACGATGCGCTGTACCCGGGTTTTTGTCGCGTGATCTGGACTGACCACGTGAAGGAAATCACCGACCTGAACGAGCTCGACCGCATGCTGCTGATGGACGTGTTGTGGCAAGTCGAGCATGTGGTGCGCGACCTGATGCAGCCCGAAAAAATCAACCTTGCCTGTTTCGGCAATGTCGTGCCTCACCTGCACTGGCATGTGATCCCGCGCTACGCCGACGATGCGCACTTCCCGCAGCCGGTCTGGGGTCAGAAGCAGCGCGAGCCGTCGCCGGCATCGCTCGCGGCGCGCGCCGAGCGCTTGCCCGCGTTGCGTGCCAAAATGCGGCAACGACTGGCTACTTATCTCTGAACCCCGTGAGCACGACGACCCGCATCCCCACCGCGCTGACCCTGCACAAGGCGTCGCGCACGCTTGAAATCGCTTTCGACGACCAGAGCTACCAATTGCCGTTCGAGTTCCTGCGCGTGATGTCGCCGTCGGCCGAAGTGCGCGGCCACGGCCCCGGTCAGGAGACGCTGCAGACCGGCAAGCGCCTGGTTGACATCAAGGGTATCGAGCCGGTCGGCCACTATGCGATCCGACCGGTGTTCTCCGACGGGCACGACAGCGGTTTGTACACCTGGGACTTCCTGTACGAGCTGTGCATCGACCATCAAACACTGTGGGAAGCCTACCTGCAGCAGCTGGAAGCTGCCGGCTTCACGCGTGAAACCGGCCGCGATGCGGTGATGGTGGCCACCGGCGGCGGCTGCTCGAAGCACTGATTTAGCATCCGTATCGCTGGCATGGCGCTGCCCGCCTGCCGCCTCCCGATTTGCTGCGCGCAGCCCGGCACGATGCCGCCTGAACGGCGCTGGCCCGGGCTATACGCACTTGTATAATGCCGCCTAACCCTACCCGCGCATCATCCCAAGGCCATGACCCAGACCCATTTCGGCTTCCAGCAAGTCCCTGAAGAACAGAAGGTGAAGAAGGTCGCCGAAGTTTTCCATTCAGTCGCGGCCAAATACGACGTGATGAACGACCTGATGTCGGCCGGACTGCACCGGCTGTGGAAGGCGTTCACGATTTCACAAGCCGCTATCCGTCCCGGCTTCAAGGTGCTGGACATCGCGGCTGGCACCGGCGACCTGACCAGGGCCTTTGCGAAGCGCGCCGGCACGACCGGCGAGGTCTGGCATACCGATATCAATGAGTCGATGCTGCGCGTCGGTCGCGATCGCATGATCAACCATGGCCTCGTGCTGCCGACGCTGATCTGCGATGCCGAGCAGCTGCCGTTCCCGGACAATTATTTCGATCGCGTGTCGGTCGCCTTCGGCCTGCGCAACATGACGCACAAGGACCAGGCGCTGGCCGAGATGCGCCGCGTGCTGAAGCCCGGCGGCAAGCTGCTGGTGCTGGAATTTTCGAAGGTCGCCGCGCCGCTGCAAAAGCCCTACGACATCTATTCGTTCAAGGTGCTGCCGTGGCTGGGCCGGAAGATCGCCAATGACGCCGACAGCTACCGCTACCTGGCCGAGTCGATTCGCATGCACCCGGACCAGGAAACGCTGAAGGGCATGATGCAGGACGCCGGTCTCGATCGCGTCGACTACTTCAACCTGACCGGCGGCGTCGCGGCGCTGCACGTGGGCGTCAAGCTCTGACGCTCTCATGCTGAAGCTTCCCCTGTTCGGGACGCCGGTCGTGGCGACCCTCAACCACCTGTTGTCGCGCCAGCCGGCGTTGGCGGTGAAGCTGGCTGCGCACGCCGGCAAGGTCGCTGCGATCGATGCCGGGCTGCTGCAGCTGGCGCTGCGTGCCGGCGCCGACGGGCTGCTGCAGGCTGCGGCTATCGCCGATGGCGAAACTGCCGTTGCAGCGAGCGCGAATGTCGCTAATGCAGCCAAGGCCGCCAACGTCGCCAACGTCACCATTCGCATCAATCCCGCCGACCTGCCGCAGATCCTGGCTGACCTGAGCCGCGCCTTCGCCTATGTGAACATCAGCGGCGATGCCGAATTCGCGAAGACGATTTCCGATGTGGCCAACGGCCTGCACTGGGAAGCCGAGGAAGACCTCGCGCCGCTGGTCGGCGACATCGCTGCGGTGCGCATCGCACAAGCCGGCCGTGAAGCGGTCGAGGCGATGAAGACGGGCGGTCGCAAGCTGGCCGAGAACGTCGCCGAATACCTGCTGGAAGAAAACCCGACGCTGCTGTACCGATCGGCGGGTGAAGCTTTCGCCGCCGACGTCATCGTGCTGCGCGACGATGTCGAGCGCCTTGCCAAGCGCATCGCGCTGCTGGACAAGCACATGCCTTCAACGACCGGGGGCCAGCCATGATCCGCCGCCTGTGGCGCGTGGCCAAGATTGCGCGGGTCGCGCTGCGTCATGGCCTCGACGAGATCGTGTTGTCCAGCGATCGCCTGCCGCCAAAACTCAAGCTGCTGTCAGCCTTGTTCTTCTGGCGCGATCTGTCGGCGCCGCGCGGCGTGCGCTTGCGGCACGCGCTCGAAGAGCTGGGCCCGATTTTCGTGAAGTTCGGCCAGGTGCTGTCGACACGGCGCGACCTGCTGCCGGCCGATATCGCTGACGAGCTTGCGCTGCTGCAGGACCGCGTGCCGCCTTTCCCGTCGGCGTTGGCGATTGCTGAAATCACGCGCTCGCTCGGCCAGCATCCGGAACAGTTGTTTGCGAGCTTCTCGCGCGAGCCGGTTGCGTCGGCGTCGGTCGCGCAGGTGCACTTCGCGACCCTCAAGGATGGCACCGAGGTCGCGGTCAAGGTGCTGCGCCCGGGCGTCAAGCGCGCGATCGAAAGCGATCTGGCGCTGATGAAGATCCTGGCCGACTGGCTGCATCGCTCGTCTGCCGACGGCCGCCGCTTGCGCCCGCGCGAGGTTGTCGCTGAATTCGATAAATACCTGCACGATGAAATCGACCTGATGCGCGAAGCGGCCAATGCGAGCCAGCTGCGTCGCAACTTCGCCGATGGCTCGCTGCTGCTGGTGCCAGAAATTCACTGGGATTACTGCGCCGAGTCGGTGATGGTGATGCAGCGCATGAAGGGCATTCCGATCTCGCAGACCACGAAGCTGGTCGAAGCGGGCGTGGATTTGAAGCAGCTCTCCAGCGATGGCGTCGAGATCTTCTTCACGCAAGTGTTCCGGCACGGCTTCTTCCATGCGGACATGCATCCGGGGAATATCCTCGTCTCTATCGAGCCCGACAGCTTCGGCCGTTACATCGCGCTCGATTTCGGCATCGTCGGTACCCTGAACGATTTCGACAAGGATTACCTGGCGCAGAACTTCCTTGCGTTCTTCCGTCGCGATTACAAGCGCGTCGCGCAAGCCCACATCGAATCCGGCTGGGCACCGAAGGAGACGCGCGTCGATGAACTCGAGTCGGCCGTGCGTGCCTGCTGCGAGCCCATTTTCGACCGGCCGCTGGCTCAGATCTCGTTCGGTCAGGTGCTGCTGCGCCTGTTCCAGACTTCACGTCGTTTCAACATCGAGATCCAGCCGCAGCTGGTGCTGCTGCAAAAGACACTGCTGAACATCGAGGGCCTCGGTCGTCAGCTCGACCCCGAGCTCGATTTGTGGAAGACTGCCAAGCCCATCCTCGAAACCTGGATGGGCGAACAGATCGGCTGGCGCGGGCTGGTGGACAAGCTCAAGGTCGAGGCGCCGCAGTGGGCGCACATCCTGCCACAGCTGCCGCGACTGGCACAGCAGGCGCTGGCGCTGCAAGTGCAGGCACCGCGCGATGGCCAGGAACAGCTGCTCAAGCGCCTGATCGTCGAACAGCGCCGCACCAACCGGCTGATCGAGATCGCCGTCTATTTCGGTGGCGGTTTGCTGGCAGGCATCCTCGCCGTGCAACTGTTTTTCCGCTGGTACGAAACTTTCTATTGATACCCGCCTGACATGAACACTCTGCTCTGGTTCGTCATTCTTTACTGGGTCATTTCGGTGGGCATCGGCCTGTATGCGGCGCGTTACGTGAATTCGTCGAGCGACTTCGCGCTGGCCGGCCGCTCGCTGCCGATGTACGTGGTGACGGCGACCGTATTCGCGACGTGGTTCGGCTCCGAGACCGTGCTCGGCATTCCGGCCACCTTTCTGAAAGAAGGCCTGGGCGGCGTAGTGTCCGATCCGTTCGGCTCGTCGCTGTGCCTGATCTTTGTCGGTTTGTTCTTCGCGCGCAAGCTGTACCGGATGAACCTGCTGACCATCGGCGACTTCTACAAGCAACGCTACGGCCGCGCGGTCGAAGTGCTGGTGACGCTGTGCATCGTAATCTCCTACCTCGGCTGGGTCGCCGCGCAGATCAAGGCGCTGGGCCTGGTGTTTTCGGTGGTGTCCGGCGGTTACATCACGCCCGAGGCCGGCATGCTGATCGGCGCCGGCAGCGTGCTGATCTATACGCTGATGGGTGGCATGTGGTCAGTCGCGATCACCGACTTCCTGCAGATGATCATCATCGTCGTCGGCATGCTGTACATCGGCTGGGAAGTGGCGGGCATGGTCGGTGGCACCGGCGCCGTGATCCAGCATGCGGCCGCCGCCGGCAAGCTGGAATTCTGGCCGGCGCCCGACACGCGCGAAGTGCTGTGGTTCATTGCCACCGCAATCACGATCATGCTGGGTTCGATACCGCAGCAGGACGTATTCCAGCGCGTGTCGTCGTCGCGCACCGAGCAGATCGCCGGCAGTGCCTCGGTACTGGGCGGCGTGCTGTACTTCATTTTCGCCTTCGTGCCGATGTTCCTCGCGTACTCGGCCACCCTGATCGACCCGGACATGGTCAACAGCCTGATCGACGTGGATCCGCAAAAAATCCTGCCGACCCTGATCATGACCAAGGTGCCGGTGCTGGCGCAGGTGATGTTCTTTGGCGCGCTGCTGTCGGCCATCAAGAGCTGCGCCAGCGCGACGCTGCTGGCGCCGTCGGTGACCTTCACCGAAAACATCATGAAGGAAATCCTGCCGAACCAGAGCGACCGGCAGTTCCTGCTGACCATGCGCATCGTGGTGCTGACCTTCACCGCAATCGTGACCGGCTTTGCGCTCAATACCGAAGCCAGCATCTTCAAGATGGTCGAAAATGCCTACAAGGTGACCCTGGTGGCGGCGTTCGTGCCGCTGGTGTTCGGCCTGTACTGGAAGCGTTCCACCAACCAGGGAGCGCTGGCGTCCATCCTGCTCGGGCTGGGCAGCTGGATCGCTTGCGAGGTCATCGCGCCGGAAGGCCTGTACCCGCCGCAACTGGTGGGCGTGATCGTCGCCTTTGCCGGCATGATCGCCGGTTCGCTGCTGCCACAATGGCAACGTCAGGCGGGTGCGGCGGCGGCCTGAAGGGGGCGCGCCGCTCCAGCCCGCCCATTCCCGGCCAGCTGCAGCCTTCCTGACCTGAAACCCTGCGGAAAACCTTTATAATTCAAGGTTTTCGAAATTTTGCAGGGAGTGCATCATGCCTATTTATGCGTATCGCTGCGACGCCTGCGGCTTTGCCAAGGACGTGCTGCAGAAAATCTCCGACGCCCCGCTGACGGATTGTCCCGAGTGCGGCAAGGCCGAGTTCAAGAAGCAGCTGACGGCCGCCGGTTTCCAGTTGAAGGGCACCGGCTGGTACGTGACTGATTTCCGCAATGGCGGCAGCGGTGGCGCGTCGCCGAAGACGGAATCGTCGTCGGCTTCTTCGACTGCAACACCTGCCGCGGCGTCGTCCACTTCGTCATCTGAAGCATCGTCCGGCGGCAGCACGCCGGCATCGGCCAACGACAGCAAACCGGCCTCGGCCAGCAACTGACATCCATGCGTAAATATTTCATTACCGGTCTGCTGGTGCTCGTGCCCCTCGTGATCACGTTGTGGGTGCTGAACCTCATCATCGGCACGCTGGACCAGTCGTTGCTGTTGCTTCCGCCCGAGTGGCGGCCGGAATCGCTGTTCGGCTTCCATTTGCCGGGCTTCGGCACGGTGGTGACGCTACTCATCATCCTGCTGACCGGCCTTGTGACCCGCAACATCATCGGCACGCGCCTGCTCGGCCTGTGGGAATTGCTGCTGCAGCGGATTCCCGTGGTGAATTCCATCTACTCGAGCGTCAAGCAGGTGTCCGATACCCTGCTGTCCTCGTCCGGCAATGCCTTCCGCAAGGCGCTGCTGGTGCAGTACCCGCATGCCGGCAGCTGGACCATTGCGTTCCAGACCGGCGTGCCCGGCGGCGATGTGAAGCATCATTTGCACGGCGACTACATCAGCGTCTACGTGCCGACTACGCCGAACCCGACCTCCGGCTTTTTCCTGATGTATCGCCGCGAAGACGTCATCGAACTCGAGATGAGCGTCGATGAAGCGCTGAAATACATCGTGTCCATGGGCGTCGTCGCGCCGCCGCCAAGCAGGAAGGCGCATCCGGCAACACCCGAAGCCCCCGAGGCCACCCCTCACTGATTACTGAAACCGAGACTGAAAACATGTCAATGCGTACAAACTATTGCGGACTGACCACCGAAGCCCTGATGGGCCAGACCGTCAGCCTGTGCGGCTGGGTGCATCGTCGTCGTGACCACGGCGGCGTGATCTTCATCGACCTGCGCGACCGTGAAGGTCTGGTGCAGGTCGTCTGCGACCCGGATCGTGCCGAGATGTTCAAGGCCGCCGAAGCGGTGCGCAACGAGTTCTGCCTGCGCATCACCGGACTGGTGCGCGCCCGCCCGGCCGGCACCGAAAACGCCGGCCTGACCTCGGGCAAGATCGAAGTGCTGTGCCACGAGCTCGAAGTACTCAATGCATCGGTGACGCCGCCGTTCCAGCTCGACGACGACAACCTGTCCGAGACCACCCGCCTGACGCACCGTGTGCTCGACCTGCGTCGCCCGCAGATGCAGCACAACCTGCGCCTGCGCTACAAGGTCTCGATGGAGGTGCGCAAGTTCCTCGACTCGAATGGCTTCATCGA
>JACCDY010449992.1_pt1 | contig 12127 bp, 8 predicted proteins | sample 7446391 | NCBI WGS metagenome assembly JACCDY01 (sample SAMN15323451, study PRJNA562643) | freshwater metagenome | isolation source: river surface water | place: USA:Blue River Watershed | collected 2017-08-18
AACTGTGGGACAGCAAACTGGGCCGCCCCTCGCACATGGCCAGCCCTTTGCAAATCATGACTGAAGGCCCCTTGGGTGGAGAGGCGTTCAACAACGAGTTTGGCCGTCCCAACCTGACCGGCTACTTCCGCGAGTACGAACAAGACGTGGCCGGCGTGACACGCGGCTACCACAAGCCCATCATGATTGCGGGCGGCTTGGGTGTGATTGACAGCGAACAAACCAAGAAGATTGAGTTCCCCGCAGGCACCTTGCTGATTCAGCTTGGCGGTCCCGGCATGCGCATTGGCATGGGCGGCGGCGCAGCCAGCTCGATGGCCAGCGGCACCAACGCGGCTGAGTTGGACTTTGATTCGGTGCAACGCGGCAACCCCGAGATTGAGCGCCGTGCACAAGAGGTGATCAACCATTGTTGGGCGCAAGGCAAGGCCAACCCCATCCTCGCCATTCACGATGTGGGCGCGGGCGGTTTGTCCAACGCCTTCCCCGAGCTGACCAACGACGCAGGCCGTGGCGCACGCTTTGATTTGCGCGCGGTGCCGCTCGAAGAATCTGGCTTGGCCCCCAAAGAAATTTGGTCCAACGAAAGCCAAGAGCGCTATGTGCTGGCCATTGCGCCTGAGTCGTTGGAGCAATTCAAAGCCTTCTGCGAGCGCGAACGTTGCCCGTTTGCGGTGGTGGGCGTGGCCACCGAAGAGCGCCACCTGACGGTTGCCCATGAAGATGTGACCTTGGCCCATCACACAGGTGCAACGGCTGAGGCCGCTGTCAACATGCCCATGAACGTGCTGCTGGGCAAACCACCCAAGATGCACCGTGATGTCAAGCGTGTGGTGCGCACCAGTGCACCGATGGACCTGACGGGTGTGAGCTTGCAAGACGCTGTGATCAATGTACTGAGCCACCCCACCGTGGCCAGCAAACGCTTCCTCGTCACCATTGGCGATCGCGCCGTGGGCGGCCTGACGCATCGCGACCAAATGGTCGGCCCGTGGCAAGTGCCCGTGGCCGATGTGGCCGTGACCTTGGCCGACTACCAGAGCTTTGCAGGCGAAGCCATGAGCATGGGCGAGCGCACGCCGCTTGCATCGCTGGACGCACCCGCCTCAGGCCGCATGGCCGTGGCAGAAGCCATCACCAACTTGTTGGCGGCCCCGATTGATTTGCCTCGCGTCAAGCTCAGTGCCAACTGGATGGCTGCTTGCGGCGAAGCGGGTGAAGACGCTGCGTTGTACGACACCGTGAAAGCTGTTGGCTTAGAGCTGTGCCCCGCCTTGGGTATTTCCATCCCCGTGGGCAAAGACAGTTTGTCGATGCGCACGCAGTGGGCAGAAAACGGCGAGACCAAAAAAGTCACCTCGCCTGTGAGCCTCATCATCAGCGCGTTTGCATCCATTCCCGATGTGCGTGGCACGCTCACACCACAGCTCAACAACACCGAAGACACCACCTTGGTGTTGGTGCAGTTGGGCGCTGGCTTGCGCCGCATGGCGGGCAGCATCTTGGGCCAAGTGCTCAACCAAGCAGGCGACCAAGTGCCCGACCTCGACGATGCGCAAGACTTGGTCAAGCTTGTCAACGCCGTCAACGCCTTGCGCGCGCAAGGCAAGATCTTGGCGTACCACGACCGCAGTGACGGCGGCCTGATGGCCGCTGTGTGCGAGATGGCTTTTGCAGGCCAGGTGGGTGTGGCATTAAATGTAGACATGCTGATCACCGAAGGCGATGGCATCACCGACAGCCGCGCTGAATACGGTGACACCAAAAACTGGGCAAGCCAGGTGAGCGCCCGTCGTGAAGAGCTGACGCTGCAAGCGCTGTTCAACGAAGAGCTGGGCGTGGTGTTGCAAGTGCGCACGTCTGAGCGCAACGAGGTGATGCAAACCTTGCGCGAGCATGGTTTGTCCAAGCACAGCCACTTTGTGGGTAAGACACGTCCTAAGTCGTCGACCATCGACAAAGGCAAGGGCGAGATCAGCGTGTGGCGCGATACCAAGGAAGTGTTTGTGGCCAAACTGGCCGATCTGCACCAAGTGTGGGACAGCGTGAGCTGGAAGATTTGCCAACAGCGCGACAACCCTGCGTGTGCCGATGCCGAACACGCCGCAGCGGGCAACCCAACCAACCCCGGCATGCATGTGCATTTGCCTGCAGGCATCACCGACAACGTGGCAGCTCCTTTCATCAATGTGGCTGCCAAACCCAAAGTGGCGGTGCTGCGCGAGCAGGGCGTGAACTCACACGTCGAAATGGCTTATGCATTTACCGAAGCTGGCTTTGATGCCTACGACGTGCACATGACCGACCTGCAAACTGGCCGTGCCAAGCTGCAAGACTTCAAAGGCTTGGTGGCCTGCGGTGGCTTTAGCTATGGCGACACCTTGGGCGCTGGCATTGGCTGGGCACGCAGCATCACGTTTAACCCCGTGTTGTCTGAGCAAATGCAGCAGTTCTTTGCCCGCACCGACACCTTTGGTTTGGGTGTGTGTAACGGCTGCCAAATGTTTGCTGAGTTGGCAGACATCATTCCTGGCGCGGAGCACTGGCCACGTTTCACCACCAACCAAAGCGAGCGCTTTGAAGCCCGCCTCTCGATGGTGGAGGTGTTGGAGTCGCCCTCGCTGTTCTTCGCAGGTATGGCAGGCGCACGCTTGCCGATTGCTGTGGCGCACGGCGAAGGCTTTGCCAACTTCAGCCAACGCGGCAACGCCACCAAAGTGCTGCCCGCCATGCGCTTTGTGGACAACCACGGCGCGGCGACCGAGGCCTACCCATTCAACCCCAACGGCAGTGCAGGCGGCTTGACCTCGGTCACCACCGCCGATGGCCGCTTCACCGCCATGATGCCGCACCCCGAGCGCGTGTTCCGCAACGTGCAAATGAGCTGGACCGATTTGGCGGCTTCAGGTGGCATTGACGCGTTCAGCCCTTGGATGCGCATGTGGCGCAATGCGCGTCAGTGGGTGGGTTGAATTCCTGAGCGACAACAAAAAACGCAGCCTCGGCTGCGTTTTTTATTTCTTCAAATAGCTCACCCGTTGTCTGATCTTGTCTTGCCATACCTTGGCAATGCCTGGTGTTTCGGCCAGCAGGCTGAGTGCATCTAAATCAGGACGGTGTTCACGCCAAAGCATCATGGCTTGGTGCAGGGTCGTGGCTTGGCTGGCAGCCTGATGCAGCACTAAGGTATCTGTGGGGTTGACCACGCCTGTTTGCAGTACGCGCCAATACCAACCTGTGAGCAGGTGTTGGTCGATGAACAACGCCATGCCATCGCACCCAAAGCGTTCGTCAATCTTCCAGCATGGGTTGCGCGGTTGGCAAACTTGGATCAGCGCCGAACCGAGTTGCCACACATCACCCAAGCGCACATCGCGTTCATCGAGGTCAGCCGTGGCCAAGTTTTCGCCCATGCTGCCGGGCACGAGCAACGGTGCGGCATCGCCAAATTGCGCCGCGAGTTTGGCGTAGTGCGTGCTGGGGTATAGGTGCACGGCTTTTTCTGGGCCGCCGTGCACACGCAAGTCGGCATGTTGGTCGCCAATCAAACCCTCAACGCCCAACTCAATGGGGTCTTGCACCGGTGTTTTGTACATAGCCGTGGGTCGCCCAGACACGGGCAGTGCTTGTACTTGACCGATGAAGAGCGATACCGTGGCCATGTTGTGACTTCACCTCAAGGGCGCGTTTTGTAAAACGTGATGGGCGACTCGGCCATCTCTTTGATGCGTTGGTTGAGCACCGACTTTTTCATTTTTCCCACCACATGCATCTCACACGGCTTGCAGTCAAAGCGCAGGGTGAGTTTCTCGCTGCCGTTGATCAGCATCAGCGGCTCGGCTTTGACCGTGCCTTGCACACCTGTGACGCCCTTGGCCTGTTTGGGGCACAAGCTCATGCTGAAGCGCACGCAGTGTTTGGTGATCATCAAGCTGGCTTCGCCTAGCTCTTCGTGGCTCTCATACGCAGCTTCAATCACTTTCACGCCGTGCTTGGCATAGAAGTCGTGCGCTTTTTGGTTGTAGACGTTGGCCAAGTAGGTGAGCGAGTCTTCGGGGTAGCTCACGGGTGGCGCAATCGCTGCAGCACGTTGTGGACGCGCATAAGCCTCTGCGCGTGCAAGCTCCAAGGCCGCTACAGCATCACGACGCAAAGCATTGAGTGAGGAGGCTGGCACAAACCAAGCTTGGCCGAGCTTGATTTGCAGGTTGAGCACTTCAAACACCGTCGCGCCAAACTTGCTCAGGTGCTCGCGCAGGCTGGCGTCGTTGCGCACCGCATCTTTGGCGAGTTCTTTGGGGCAGGCAAGGGTGGCGCTGGCGGTGTGGCCGTCTTCATCGGTGAGTTTGAGCTTGAAACCTTGCGGTGTTTCGGCAAATTCCACCCATGCGCCAATGCGGCGTTCGCTGGAGGTTTTCTCAAGTCCACGCACCCAGTCCATGTCGCGGTTGCGGTTGATGACCATGCCTGCACGCAAGTCGCGAAAGCCTTCCATCGGGTCTTTGGGGTACAAGCGCCACACACCTTTTTTAGGGCTAGGTTCAGCGCGGTTGATGGCCACACCCACCAGCTCTTTTTGCAGGTCGTAATAGCAAAGGCCATCGCCGTTGTGCAGCACGCTGTCTTTGTCGTAGGGCTGCACTTCGAGCCAATTAGGGCCAGTGCCCATGACTTCGCCCAACACAATGCCTGGGTTTTTGGGTGAGTCAAATGCACCAATGTCTTCTTTGCGGCCTTGCACAAAGTAGTCGGTGAATTCGCGGTTGAAGTTTTGTTCGGGGTTGGGCGTGAAGTACAACGTGGTGTTGCCACTCGATGCGCGGGCGAGGGGGGGGCGCTCGGGGTCGGTCGAGTATTGACGCGAATCAATCAGCTCGTCGATCAGCACGCGGTAGTGGCCAGTGATGTTTTTCACATAGGCCATGTCTTTGTAGCGCCCTTCGATTTTGAAGCTGCGCACACCCGCATCCACCAACGCGGCGAGGTTTTCGCTTTGGTTGTTGTCTTTCATCGAGAGCACATGCTTGTCGTGCGCGATGAAGCGGCCCTGTGCATCGGTGACGTGATAGGGCAGGCGGCACGCTTGGCTGCAATCGCCTCGGTTGGCACTGCGGCCTGTGTGGGCGTGGCTGATGTAGCACTGGCCGCTGTAGGCCACACACAAAGCACCGTGCACAAAAAACTCCAGCTTGCAGCGGTCCATGTCCAACACATCGTGGATGGCTTGGATTTGCGGCAGCGTCAGCTCACGCGCTAGGACAATTTGCGAGAAGCCCACGTCTTGCATGAACTTCGCTTTCTCGGGTGTGCGAATGTCAGTTTGCGTGCTGGCATGCAGTTGGATAGGCGGCAAGTCCATTTCCAAAAACGCCATGTCTTGCCCGATCAACACATCCGCGCCTGCGCGGTACACGTCCCACGCCATTTTTTGCGCGTCTTCCAACTCGTCGTCACGCAAGATGGTGTTGAGTGTGATGAAAATTTTGCTGTTGAAGCGATGCGCTTCTTGGCACAAGCGCTCAATGTCTTGCAGCGTGTTGGAGGCACTCGCTCGCGCACCAAAGGCAGGGGCACCGATGTACACCGCATCTGCGCCGTGGTGAATGGCAGCGATGCCGATGTCGGCATCGCGCGCGGGCGCAAGCAGTTCGATTTGGTGGTTGAGCAAGGACATGGGCGAATTATCCGAAAAACAAAAGCGGCCCGAAGGCCGCTGTGTGCATGGGGCAGAGGTGAATTATTCGACCTTGGCTTTGGCGCGCAGTTCTTGTTGGAAAGCGGCCATGCGTTGTTGTGTCATTTGTTGCACGATTTGGGGTTTCACATCGGCCAAAGCGGGCAATTGGGCCTCGCGCACATCGTCCAAACGGATGATGTGAAAGCCAAACTGGCTTTGCACAGGGCCAGAAACTTGGCCTTTGTTCAAAGCGACCATGGCATCAGAAAACTCTTTGACGTAGTTGCCAGGGGCTGCCCAATCGAGGTCACCACCGTTCGCACCTGAACCTGGGTCTTTGGATTGCTTCTTGGCGATCTCTTCAAACTTGCCGTTCTTTTTCAAGCTGGCGAGGATGGCTTCGGCTTGTTCTTTGGTTTCCACCAAGATGTGGCGAGCACGGTACTCTTTGCCACCATTGGCTGCAACGAACTTGTCGTATTCGGCTTGCACATCTGCATCAGTCACCGCAGATGTTTTTTGGAATTCATTGAAGAGTTCACGGATCAAAATGGTTTGACGGGCCAACTCGATTTGAGATTTGTATTCTTCAGTGGCATCCAAACCGCGTTTTTGAGCTTCTTGCATGAAGATTTCGCGGGCAATGACTTCTTCTTTGATCTGACCTTCTACCTCTGGCGTGATAGGACGACCCGAGCGTGCCACTTGCTGCTTCAAAGCTTCGACTCGGCTAGTGGGTACAGCTTTGCCATTGACGATGGCGATGTTTTGTGCGTTCACGCTGATGCTCAAGCTAGCCAAAACAGCGGCTGCAACGGCGGTCCAAATCATTTGTTTTTTCATGTCAGGTCTCAGGGGTTTTCTATGACTTCAATGGCCAAGGCATGCAAGCCTTGATCCATATATTCTTGCAATGCATCATACACAAGGCGATGGCGCGAAACGCGAGATTTACCAGTGAAAACTGGACTTTTGATGCGGACTCGAAAATGCGTTCCCATCCCGCTGTCGTTTGCGCCCACATGGCCTGCATGGGCTGCGCTTTCGTCAAATACTTCAAGAAAAACAGGATTTAAGCGCTCTTGTAATCGCTGTGTCAGCGCTTGTGCGGTGATGTTCACGCTTGGTCCTCGTGCTGCTCTTTGATGAAACGGCTCATGTAGATGCCTTGCGCCACCACGAACACCAACATGAGGCCCAAGCCGCCAAAGAGCTTGAAGCTCACCCAAGTGTCTGTGTCAAAGTGGTTGGCCACCCAAATATTGATACAGCCCATGACTGCAAAAAAGCAGGCCCAGCTGTGTAGCAACACCCCCCAAGCGTGGTCTGGCAATGCCACCTGTGCGGCCATGAGTTTTTGGATCAGATTGCGTTTGAACACAAGGTGCCCCACCCACAGGGCAGATGCCATGAGCCAATACAGCACAGTGGGTTTCCATTTGATGAAGGTTTCGTCTTGGGTGAGCAGGGTCGCACCACCAAACACCACAATGACACCCAAGCTCACCCATTGCATGGGTTCTACAAATCCGTTCTTGCGCCACAGATAACCGATTTGCAGCAGCGTCGCCGCGATGGCCACAGCCGTGGCAGCCATGATGCCCCACGTTTTGAATGTGATGAAAAACAAAATGATGGGGAAAAAGTCGAGCAGTAATTTCATAAACGCTTTTATTTGTGAGGCACGAAGTCTAACGAAGCCGAGTTCATGCAGTAGCGCAGGCCTGTGGGGGCGGGGCCGTCGTTGAACACATGGCCTAAATGCGCACCGCACTGGCTACACACTGTTTCCACGCGCACCATGCCGTGGCTGGTGTCGCGGTGCTCGGCAATGGCCTCATCGCTTGCCGCCGTATGAAAACTGGGCCAGCCGCAGCCCGCGTCAAACTTGGTGGAGGCATCGAACAGTTTGGCATCACAGCAAATGCAGTGGTAGCTGCCGCTCTCCCAATGGTTTTCGTATTTGCCTGTGAAGGGGCGCTCGGTGGCAGCTTTGCGCGTGACCTCATAGGCCACGGGTTCGGCGTTTTTGGCGGCCAGCAGGGCGCGCCATTCTTGTTCGGTTTTGGGCTGGGTCATGAGGAGCAACTGATTTCAATGGACGAGGCCCATTCTGGCGCAAGACCAGCCCAAGCGTCGTAAGTGGGGTGTTCGTCAAAGGGGGTGTGAAGCACTTGTAGCAGGTCTTGCACCATGGCAAAGTTGCCAGTCTTGGCTTGGCGAATGGCCAGCTCGCCCAAGTGGTTGCGCAAGATGTATTTGGGATTGGTGCGCAGCATGGTGCGGCCTGCGGCTTGGCGGTTCGTCGTGCCTAAGCGGTCTAGGTAACGCGTGCACCATGCATCGAACGTGTCACGGTGCAGAAACAGGTCACGCACTGGTTCAAATGCGTGGGTGCTGTGTGCTGACTCGTGCACAGCCATGCTCAGGCGTCGCCAAAACACGGTGTAGTCCACACGGTCTTGCTGCAGGGCTTGCAGCAGGTCTTCCACCAAGGCACGGTCTCCCTCGTGCGCACCACTCAGCCCCAGCTTGTCGCGCATACGCTGGTCCACGGCTTCGGGGAACGTTTGTTTGTAGCGCTCTAATGCGGCCAAGGCAGGGGCTTGCTCATCGATCAGCGGCATCAAAGCTTGGCCTAAGCAGAACAAATTCCAGTAGGCGATTTGGGGCTGCCGCGCATAGGCATATCGGCCTGAGGTGTCGGAGTGGTTACAGATGTGGTTGGCATCAAAACCATCTAAATATTGAAATGGGCCATAGTCGAGCGTGAGACCGAGCACGCTCATATTGTCGGTGTTCATCACACCGTGACAAAAGCCTACAGCTTGCCATTGGGCCATCAGTTGGGCCGTGCGTTGGGTGACTTCGTGCAGCAGTGCCACGTAGCGATCAGCCCCTTGCTTGTCTTGCAAAGCAGGGAAATGGGCGGTTACCACATGGTCTGCCAAAGCTCGCAGTTCATCGATTTGCCCGTTGGATGCGAAATGCTCAAAGTGCCCAAAGCGAACAAAGCTCGGAGCCACACGGGTCACCACGGCTGCAGTTTCTATCTCTTCACGTCGCACGTGGGCGGGCGAGCCTGTGACGCACAAGGCCCGCGTGGTGGGGATGCCTAAGCCTTGCATGGTTTCGCTGGCTAAAAACTCGCGAATGCTCGACCTCAATACGGCTCGACCATCACCTCGGCGAGAGTAGGGTGTGGGGCCTGCGCCTTTGAGTTGAAGCTCTTGCAAGCCATGAGGCGTTTGGATGGCGCCAAGGTTCAACGCGCGACCGTCACCCAGCTGCCCAGCCCATTGGCCAAACTGGTGGCCGCTGTACACACTGGCGTACGTGGTGCTATTGGCGGGCAGCGCATTGCCCGTGAACAGATCTAGCGCCTCTTGCTGCTGCCAAAGGTCAGAGGGCAAACCCAACTCGGCACGCAAGCCATCGTTGCAGCCTACCCAATGGGCGGCAGGCAAGGGGGTGGGATCGGTGGGCGTGGCGAATATGTCACCAAGGCTTGCAAACCCAGCTACCGACGTGTTGAGCCAAGCCAAGTTGGCAATGGGGGTGGCAGGGCGTTGAAACATGCCCTGCATTGTGTCGGGTTATCCATAGGCAGGTTTTTTGTGGGCTTTCCGCAAAACGCCTAAAGTCTTGGCACAATACGAAAAAAGCACGATCGTGCGAAAATGAAAAAATAGCAAGGAGACACCATGCTGGGACTGATGCAAGACCAACCCCTGCTGATATCGGGGCTGATTGAATTCGCTGACAAACACCACGGTGATGGTGAGGTGGTGTCACGCCGCGTAGAGGGCGACATCCATCACTACACATGGTCTGATGTGGCCAAACGCGCGCGACAAGTAGCCAATGCCTTGGATGGCATGAAGTTGGGTTTCAGCGACCGCGTGGCCACCATTGCTTGGAACGGTTACCGCCACCTTGAGCTGTACTTTGGTGTCAGCGGTTCAGGGCGTGTGTTGCACACCATCAACCCTCGCTTACATCCTGAACAAATTGCATGGATCGTCAACCATGCCGAAGACCAAGTGCTGTGCTTTGACATGACGTTCTTGCCCATCGTCCAAGCGGTGCACAGCAAATGCCCGACGGTGATGCACTGGGTGGCGATGTGCGATGCAGACAAGTTGCCAGCAGACAGTGGCATTCCTAACCTTGTCAGCTACGAAGCGTGGATGGGTAGCCAAAGCACCCACTACCAGTGGCCCGTGTTTGATGAAAACACCGCATCGAGCATGTGCTACACCAGCGGCACGACAGGCAACCCAAAGGCTGCGCTCTACAGCCACCGTTCCACCACCTTGCATGCTTATGCCGCAGCGCTGCCCGATGTGATGTGCATTTCAGCCCGTGACGCAATTTTGCCCGTGGTGCCCATGTTCCACGTGAACGCATGGGGTATTCCATACAGTGCCGCGCTCACAGGGGCGAAGCTGGTGTTTCCAGGCCCTGGCATGGACGGTAAGTCGGTGTACGAGATGATTGAGAACGAGGGCGTCACTTACGCGGCAGGCGTACCCACGGTGTGGCAAATGCTGCTGGGCTACATGAAGCCCAATGGTTTGAAATTCTCCACCTTGAAGCGTACCGTGATTGGTGGCTCGGCTTGCCCACCCGCCATGATTGATGCGTTCCGTGACGACTACGGCGTGGAAGTCTTGCACGCGTGGGGCATGACCGAACTCAGCCCCTTGGGCACCTTGTGCACCTTGAAGAACAAGCACCTCAAGCTGCCCAAAGAAGAGCAAATGAAATTGCTGCTCAAGCAAGGTCGCTCCATTTATGGCGTTGACATGAAGATCGTCAACGATGCAGGGGTTGACCAACCGCACGATGGCAAAGCCTATGGCGACTTGCTGGTACGTGGCCCTTGGGTGGTGGCCAACTACTACAAAGGCGAGGGCAACCCGCTGGTCAAAGACAAAGACGGCCACGATTGGTTCCCCACAGGCGATGTCGCCACCATCGACGCCGATGGTTTCATGCAAATCACCGACCGCAGCAAAGACGTCATCAAGTCGGGCGGCGAGTGGATCAGCTCGATTGACATTGAAAACATTGCTGTGGCGCATCCCGCAGTGGCAATGGCCGCTTGCATTGGCGTGGCCCACCCCAAGTGGGACGAGCGCCCCATTGTGGTGGTGGTGAAAAAGCCAGACACCCAACTGAGCCGCGAAGAATTGCTGGCCTTTTACGAGGGCAAGACTGCCAAGTGGCAAATTCCAGACGATGTGGTGTTTGTCGATGCCATCCCGATTGGTGCCACCGGCAAGATGCTCAAAACCAAATTAAGAGAGCAGCTCAAAGACTACAAGCTGCCCACCGTTTAACCCAATCAATTCGTTTCATGAAGGAAATGCCATGAGTGCAGACTACCAAGTACACGGCGATGTTGCTGTGATCACCTTGAACAACCCGCCTGTCAACGGCATGGGGCTTGAGACACGACGGGCCCTCGTCGCTGGCATTGCACAAGCGCAAGCGGATGCAGCGGTGAAAGCCGTGGTGATCACTGGCCACGGCAAAGCTTTCTCGGGCGGTGCCGATGTGCGCGAGTTTGGCTCGCCCAAAGCCTTCCAAGAACCCAATTTGCTGAGCGTGATTTCATGTGTGGAGAACTGCAGCAAGCCTGTGGTGGCAGCCATGCACAGCGTGGCGATGGGCGGCGGCCTTGAGCTGGCTCTGGGCTGCCACTACCGCGTGTGCGCACCCGGCACCAGCATCAGCATGCCTGAAGTCAAACTGGGGCTGATCCCTGGCGCAGGCGGTACACAACGCTTGCCACGCGCTTTGGGCGTCGAGCCCGCGTTGAACATGATCGTGAGCGGCGAAGCCATAAAGAGCGACATGCTGGGCATGTTGCCTGGCCAAAAGCTGTTTGACCAAATGGCCATGTCGCCCAAGAGCCTGATGGACGAGGCCATTGCCTACGCCCGTGAAGTGGCTGACGTACGCCCACTGCCCAAAGTGCGCGACTTGCCATGCAAGCACGCACAAGGCGACGCGTACTTCCAGTTTGCTCGCAACATGGTCAAAGGCATGGCCAAAAACTACCCCGCACCTCCCAAAGCGGTGGATGCGGTGGAAATGGCCACCAAGAAGAAGTTTGACGACGGCATGATGTACGAGCGTGAGCAGTTCATCAACCTCATGTGGACGCCCGAGAGCCGTGCCTTGCGCCATTTGTTTGGCGCACAACGCGCGGCCAGCAAGATTGCCGATGTGCCCAGCGACACGCCCGTGCGTGACATCAAGTTGGTGGCCGTCATTGGTGCTGGCACCATGGGTGGCGGCATTGCCATGAACTTCTTGAATGCAGGTATCCCAGTCAAGATGATTGAAACCAAGCAAGAAGCCTTGGACCGAGGCGTGGCCACCATCCAAAAGAACTACGAAGACCGCGTCAAAAAAGGCAAGCTCAAAGCAGACAAGATG
>JACCDY010067063.1_pt1 | contig 12121 bp, 12 predicted proteins | sample 7446391 | NCBI WGS metagenome assembly JACCDY01 (sample SAMN15323451, study PRJNA562643) | freshwater metagenome | isolation source: river surface water | place: USA:Blue River Watershed | collected 2017-08-18
CAGAGCTCAAGGGCAAGTTGGATGGTTACGCAATGCGCGTTCCAGTCCCAACAGGTTCTGCAACAGATTTGACTGTCGAACTTGCGAAGGAAGCAACTGCTGCAGAGATCAATGCTGCGATGTAGGCGGCTGCAAATGGTCTACTTAAGGGATTCCTTTCATACACTGAAGACCCAATCGTTTCTTCAGATATCGTGACCGATCCATCATCATGTATCTTCGATGCAGGTCTTACTAAGGTTATTGGAAACCAGGTAAAGATCGTTGGTTGGTATGACAACGAATGGGGTTACTCAAACCGCCTCGTTGATCTGATCGATTACGTTGGCAAATCGCTGTAATGCACAATCTTTCAACCTTTGATGTAGCAGGAAAGCGAGTCTTTCTTCGTTGTGATCTTAATGTTCCTTTGAAAGAGGGAGTTATTAAGGATGACGGACGTATCAAAGCCTCGCTTCCTACTATTCAAACCTTGCTTGAGAAGGGTGCTTCACTTGTAATTGCAGCCCACCTTGGGCGACCAAAGGGCGAAGCAAAGCCAGAACTTTCACTCGCACCAGTTGCTAAGCGTTTAGCTGAGTTGCTTGGTCGCGAAGTGAAGTTCACTGGCGAGGTGACAGGTACAGGGGTAACAACCACTGCACAAGCACTTCAAGCTGGTGAGATATTGCTTCTTGAGAATATTCGTTTCAGTGCAGCTGAGACAAGCAAGGAAGAGACAGAGCGTTCAGCATTTGCTGCAGAGCTTGCACAACTTGCTGATGTGTATGTTGGAGATGGTTTTGGCGCGGTTCACCGCAAGCATGCATCGGTCTTTGATCTACCAAAGTTACTTCCGCATGCTGCAGGCACCTTGGTTTCTGCTGAAGTTGAAGTACTTAAGAAGTTAACCCAAAACCCAGAGCGCCCATATGGCGTTGTTCTTGGTGGAGCAAAGGTCTCAGACAAGCTTGGCGTAATTGAAAATCTTTTAGGCAAGGTCGATGTGTTGGCCATAGGCGGGGGAATGGTTTTCACATTCCTTAAGGCCCAGGGCAAGGAGATCGGTACCTCACTTGTCGAAGCGGAGATGCTCGATGTGGTTAAGGGCTTAATCGCAACAGCTGAGAAGAACAGCGTAAAGCTCTTACTTCCAACTGACATCGTTGTTGCACCAACATTTTCAGCAGAGGCAACGCCAACTTTGGTTTCAGCAGATGCAATTCCTTCTGACCAAATGGGTCTGGATATTGGTCCGATTTCAGCCGCAGCTTTTGCTGCTGAAATCATTAAGTGCAAGACGGTCTTCTGGAATGGCCCAATGGGAGTTTTTGAATTTCCTAATTTTGCGGCTGGTACCAAGGTTGTTGCTCAAGCCCTCACCGAGGTTGCAGGTATTTCAGTAGTGGGTGGTGGCGATTCAGCGGCAGCGGTTCGTGCACTTGGGTTTGCTGATTCACAGTTTGGTTACATCTCTACAGGTGGTGGAGCCTCGCTGGAATATTTAGAGGGCAAGGAACTTCCTGGCCTTAAGGCGCTAGATCTCATTTAATATTAGAAACTGAACTGAAGGAGCGGGCAATGCGTAAACCATTAATGGCAGGAAACTGGAAGATGAACCTCAATCACCTTGAGGCGATTGCAGTTGCGCAAAAACTGGTTTACGGACTTGAGGACAAGGATTACGACGCGGTTGATGTTGCAGTGATCCCACCATTTACAGATATTCGCTCCATTCAAACTTTGGTTGATGGAGATCGCTTGCGACTTCAATATGGTGCACAGGATTTATCACCTGAAACTGGTGGAGCGTTCACTGGTGACATTTCGGGTTCGATGCTTGCGAAGTTGGGTTGCACCTATGTAGTTATTGGTCACTCAGAGCGACGAGCAATCCACAATGAATCTGATGCTTTGATCAATCGAAAGATCAAGGCGGCTTTGGCGCACGAGTTAACTCCTATTTTTTGCGTTGGTGAAGAGTTGGCAATTCGTGAAGCTGGAACACATGTAAGTTATGTAATTCGTCAGATCCGTGCAGGCCTTGAAGGATTCACAAAGCCAGAACTTAAAAAGATCGTTATTGCCTACGAACCAGTGTGGGCAATCGGCACTGGAAAGACTGCAACTCCAGAGGATGCCCAAGAGGTCTGTGCTTCGATTCGTGAAGAGATTGAAAGCATTGGTTCCCCTGAGATCGCGGCAAATATGCGCATCCTGTACGGCGGATCTGTGAAATCTTCAAACATCGTGGAAATCATGAAGAAGCCAGATGTGGATGGCGCTTTGATCGGTGGAGCCAGCCTAGATCCTGAGGAATTGGCCAAGATCGTGAAGTTTCATGCGGTGACGGAGTAAGCAATACCCCCTCTGGGCGGGTATCCTTACCCTCTACGAACTAGGAGTTTAAGAAAAGTGAAACTAGCTCTCTCTATTGCGCTTGTTCTAACAAGCATCCTGATGATCCTTTTGGTACTTCTACACAAGGGTAAAGGAAGCGGCCTTTCCGATCTATTCGGTGGCGGCATCTCATCAAACTACGGCGGTTCATCGGTCGTTGAGCGCAACCTCGATCGCATCACAATTGTTGCAGGTGGACTGTGGTTCGCCCTGGTTGTCGCGCTTTCACTTGTTCTCAAGTAAAGAACACAACAGTAAAAACTTTAGTTAATTTGATTCGCTAGTAACGCACAGCAAACAAGGGGATATACATGGCAAGTGCAATTCGCGGAAGTCGTGTCGGTGCCGGCCCAATGGGCGAGGCGGAGCGTGGTGATTCAATCGCGCGCGCTTATGTTTCATACTTTTGTGCAAATGGACATGAAGTACGTCCTTCATTTGCTGTAGAGGAGACTGTGGTTATTCCTGCGGAATGGGATTGCCCAAAGTGCGGTTATCCGGCAGGGCGTGATCGCAACAATCCACCTAGCCCGATTAAGAACGAGCCTTACAAGACCCACCTTGCCTATGTGAAGGAGCGTCGCACAGATGCCGAAGGCGAAAAGTTGCTTGAAGAAGCTCTTCGCAAACTTCGCGGTGAGGATGACGAGTAAGTCTTAAAGAGACTTCACTGCATCAAGTAATTCAGATATACCCGCTGCACGATTTGTAAGATTAAATCGAAGCAGTGGGTATTTTCTTGATGCAAGTGCTTTTCCATCGCCCAAGGCTTGAGCTGCAACTAAGGTTTTGAAGCCATAGTTTTGTCCTGGGATAGCAATATCTTTTTTCACATTTCCTGTGATCTGCAAGAAAACACCATTTTGCTGTCCGCCCTTATGGAACTGGCCGGTTGAATGCAAGAAACGTGGACCCCATCCAAAGGTGACAGGCTTGCCAGATTTATCAGCGAGGATTGCACGAAGTTCGGCTATCTGAGCATCATCTTTACGATCTAGATAAGCCATCACTGCTACATAACCATCTTCGGGAATTTGGGCAATCAATTGCGTTAAGGCATCTGTTGCATTCTTTCCTGCGCCAAAGATTTCAACTGAGCCATCGGTCAGATCAGGTGTGAAAGTCGGCAATACACCCTTCCATTCATTCAAGAGAGTAGAGGTTTGCTCTTTAGCTTCGGTGACATTTGGCTGATTAAAGGGATCAATGGCTAGTGCTGCACCTACCAGTGCTGTTACCCATTCCCACACGATAAATTGAGAAGCCAGATCTCCTTCAACAACAAGATCGGCAGCACCTGCAAATGCGATCGTGAATGCATTGCCCTCGCGGCCGTTATGTGATGTCTCTGCAACAACGGGTAAGCGACCTACTTGATTCTTGCCTGTGGATTCTGCAACTAGCTGTTCGATCCAATCACTTAAGCCAGGCATGCCTGAAGCTTCATCGGTATATGCAACGTATTGATCTGAAACAAATGAAAGCAGATAAGCGATGTCGCACATCATCTGTGAATCAGTAAAGAAAGCCTTCTTAGTATCGCTTGCATTGTCGAGCAAAACCGAGACATCGACGCCGATTAATGCTGCAGGAACTAGACCAAATGGACTTAGAACGCTAAACCGTCCACCAACATTTGGATCGGCATTAACGACAGTAAATCCACCTTCGCGAACCTGCTTATCCAAAGGTGAGCCTGGATCGGTAACAAAAACCATGTGATCGACAGGGTTCAATCCAGCATCCTTGAAAGCGCCTTCAAAAAGTGCGCGTTGGGAGGCGGTTTCGATTGTTGAGCCTGATTTAGAACTTACAACAACAACACTAGTAGATAGATCGAAAGCAAGGGCATGGGCTACATAATCGGGATCGGTTGAATCCAGAACAAATAATTTCTTGGAAAAAGTTTGAGCAATTACTTCTGGTCCAAGGGATGAACCACCCATGCCACATAAAATCACCTGGCGCTTGTCACGATGTTTGGCCGCAAGAGCATCAAGCTGTGGAAGTAAATCACGTGATGTTTCAGGAAGATCAATCCAATTCATTCGTATTGCCGCTTCGGCCTGCGCTTCAGCTCCCCAAATTGCCGAGTCCTTTGTCATCAAGCGATCATGGAACCCCTGTAAGGCTTTGTACCCTTCAGATGAACGATCGATCTTGGACAGAGAATTTCCCTTAATTGAAATCATGATTGTTGAGCAGCCCTTACATTCTCGAGAAGTTCATCCCACGCTTGAGCGAACTTCTTTACTCCATCTATCTCTAACTCTGTTGTTACTTCATCGAGAGAAATCCCAACTCCAGCTAAAGCCTTAAGGATCTCTACCGCCTCTGAATAATGTGCAGTAATTGTGTTTCCGCGGACTACGCCATGATCAATTAGCGCATCTAAAGTGGACTGAGGCATAGTGTTAACCGTGTCGGGTGCAATGAGTTCCACCACGTAGCGAGTGTCTGGGTAAGCAGGATCCTTGACGCCAGTGGAAGCCCATAGGGGACGTTGTTTATTTGCACCCTTAGCTTCAAGCAAATTCCAACGTTCCGAAGCAAATTTGTCCTCAAATAGTTGATATGCAAGGTGCGCATTAGCGATCGCAGCTTTTCCTAAGAGTGCAGTGGCCTCGGCAGTGCCGATCTTTTTCAAAAGTGAATCAACGGATGAATCAATTCTGCTAATAAAAAAGGATGCAACGGAGTGAACCTTAGATGGCTCCTCACACTGCTCAATACCTTTGATGTATGCCTCGATCACCTGGCCGTATCGTTTGACCGAGAAGATCAAAGTTACATTCACGCTGATCCCTGCAGCAATAAGCGCAGTAATTGCAGGTAGGCCTTCAATGGTGGCAGGGACTTTGATCATTAGGTTGGGGCGATCAATAATCTTCCACAACTCTTTACCGGCTGCAATCGTTCCATCCGTGTCATGAGCCAATCGAGGATCTACTTCGATACTTACTCGTCCATCGACGCCATTTGTGGAATCGTAAATTCCAGTAAACAAATCACAAGCTTGACGAACATCATCTGTAGTCAATTTCTTGACTACTTCATCAACTGTTGCGCTTTTCATCAAAGAGATGTCGTCGGCGTACTCAGCAGCTCCACTAATTGCAGAGCTGAAAATGCTTGGATTTGTTGTAACCCCAACTACACCGCTATTTCGAATACGAGATGGAAGAGCATGTGCATCTGTCGAGGTTATCTTGGCGCGGGATAGATCATCCAGCCAGATAGATGTGCCAGCGGCTGAAACCTCTTGAACCGACATTAGATCGCCTTCTTTACTTGAGCCACTACATTCTCAACTGAGAAACCAAACTCTTTAAACAAGCGCTTTGCATCAGCTGAGGCACCGTAATGTTCAAGGGAGATAGCCACACCTGAATCTCCAATAAGTTCACGCCATCCCTGTGCAATGCCCACTTCGATACTGAACTTGATAACACCAGGGGAGAGGACTGAATCTTTGTAACTTTGATCCTGCTCAGCAAACCATTCAAGGCATGGTGCGCTCACAACGCGTACATTGATTCCTTCAGCAGCTAAAGCCGATTGCGCTTCAATTGCTAAAGAAACCTCAGACCCGGTTGCAATCAGAATGGCTCGAGGGTTAGGAAGATCCTTTAGTACGTAAGCTCCATTTGCTGTTCCTGATGCTGGCTCGCACTCGGTGCGATCAAACACGGGCAGATTTTGACGAGACAACAGAATTCCACATGCTCGCTCACGGGTAATGATCTTCTTCCAAGCCTCAGTTACTTCGTTCGCATCTCCAGGACGAATAACATCAAAGCCCGGAATCGCACGCAAGGCAGCAAAATGCTCAATTGGTTGATGTGTTGGCCCATCTTCGCCCACGCCGATCGAATCGTGTGTCCACACAAAGGTAGTCGGAATATTCATCAGTGCCGCCAGTCGAACCGCAGGTCGCATGTAATCACTGAACACGGCAAAGGTGCCACCGAAAGCGCGCGTCAATCCATGCAGGGTAATTCCATTAAGAATTGATCCCATCGCGTGTTCACGAATACCGAAGTGGATGATGCGCCCGTATGGATTAGCTCCTTCAATTGAGCTACTTGCCGGAAGGAATGAGCCCCCACCTTTAATGCTGGTGTTATTTGAACCTGCAAGATCAGCAGAGCCGCCCCAAAATTCTGGCAATACCGCTGCTATTGCATTAATAACCTCACCTGAAGCCGCACGTGTTGCAACATCTTTTCCGGGTGCAAAGACAGGCAATTGTGAATCCCAACCGGCCGGAAGAGTTCTCATCTGTAAACGATTTAGTAAATCTGCTTTGTCAGTGTTCGCGTTTTTCCATTGTTCAAACTTTGCGTTCCACTCGGCACGGACAGTTGCGCCACGTTGCTTGACCAACCGCGCATGTGCAAGAACATCTGTCGGCGTTGCGAAATGCTCATCGGGATTTAATCCCAAATTAATCTTGGTTTGCTTGATCTCTTCTTCACCTAGTGCGGAGCCATGTGATGCAGCGGTGCCTCGTGCCTTTGGAGCTGGCCATGCGATGACAGATTTCATTCTAATTAAAGTTGGCTTCGAACTTTCTTTCTTCGCTGCGATCATTGCCGCATCAAGAGCCGCTATATCAACATTGCCATCTGAAGCAGCAGCTACATCAATTACATGCCAACCATAAGCACGGTAACGCGCAGATACATCTTCGGTAAATGCGTTGTGAGTATCACCTTCGATTGAAATTCGATTGTCATCATAAATAATGTTGAGATTGCCCAGCTCCTGTGTTCCAGCGAGCGAGTGCGCTTCAGCGCTGACGCCTTCTTGTAAGTCGCCATCTGAGCAAATAACCCAAATTGAGTGATCAAATACTGATTCCTGCGCAGGTGTGTTTGGATCAAGCAAGCCACGTTCAAAACGCGCCGCCATGGCCATGCCTACCGCGGTAGCAACACCTTGTCCCAATGGCCCGGTGGTCATTTCAACACCAGCGGTGTGGCCAAACTCAGGGTGGCCCGGAGTCAATGAACCCCATGTTCTAAAGCTCTCAAGATCCTTCATCTCAAGGCCATATCCACTTAAGAAAAGCTGGATGTACAAAGTTAAGGATGAATGACCACATGAAAGAATAAAACGGTCGCGACCTAACCACTGTGGATCAGATGGATCATGCACTAAATGGCGTTGGAACAATGTGTAAGCAACTGGTGCAAGAGACATTGCAGTTCCTGGGTGGCCATTGCCAACCTTCTGTACCGCATCTGCCGCTAGCGCACGTGAGTACGCCACCGCTTGATCATCCAGCGCGGTCCACCCTTTTAATACGCTCATTCTTTATCCATTCTTCCTTGTAACCGATAACCAGATTCTCCAAGATGCGATCCAAACTAAAGTTGATCCTGCTAAGTGGAAGCCCACAAGAATCTCCGGCAGATCTGTAAACCACTGTACGTACCCGATTAATCCTTGAGCCAAAGCGATCGCCAAGAAAATCTTGAGTCGCTTCTTGGTTGCAGCTGAAGTTCCATGTACGACAAATAATCCAAAGGTGATTCCAAGCAATGCGATGACAACATCGGCATGCAACCAAGCAACAGTTCTGAGATCAAATGGGAAGCGGGGTGCTGTTGCATCTCCTGCATGTGGACCTGAACCGGTAACTATTGTTCCCAATATCAACACGACAAATGTTGTGATGATGTGTGCCGTTGCAATTTTCTTGACCAACGGCTCGGATTGAATCTTTACCGAAGGAAAATGTCTCTGAGCTCGCAGAGATGTAGCTCCTGCAATCAAGACAATCGATAAAAGGAAATGTGCAGCAACTGTTGCAGGATGCAGTCCCGTTAAGACTGTAATGCCACCCAACACACCTTGACCCAGAATTCCAAGAACCTGACCAAGAGCAAGGCCTCGCAGATCCTTTCTTCCAGAACCAAGTACGCTCAACACCACAGTTATTGCGGCAAGAACCAAGACAAATGTCAGTAATCGATTTCCAAACTCAATCCAAACCTTTACCTGCTCCTCAACTTGGTAGGGCTTGGGCGTGTATGAGCCAGGGGTGCACTCCGGCCATGTGGGACAACCAAGTCCAGAACCGGTTAAGCGCACCGCACCACCTGTTACAACGATTGCCGCTTGAGCGAAGAGAAGGAAGCCGCTAGCCGGAGACAACACTCGTGTAGCCCGTGCTCGCATTGTGCTCATACCCGTACCCTATGACTCCGCCGACCCGCTGGCTTCCGAGTGGCTGAACGTGTCGAATTACGACACAATACTGTTGTGAAAATGACCGTAGGACCTCTTGGTGGGGATGATTCACGCACCCGTGATCTTGTCGCCCGGTCAATTCTTGAAAACGGACCCTCCACCGCAGCGGTACTGGGGGAGCGTCTAGGTCTTACTCCGGCAGGCATTCGCCGCCACTTAGATTTGCTTGTAGCCGATGGAGTTTTAGAGGCTCGCGATCCACGTTCCTCATCTATTCGGGGGCGCGGTCGTCCGTCCAAGGTTTTTGTAATGTCAGATAAAGGTCGGGAAACCTTTGAGCATTCTTATGATGATTTAGCTGTGGCTGCATTGAAGTTTATGTCAGCGCAATCCGGTGAGCACTTAGTGAATGCATTTGCTCAATCACGAGCCGATGACATCGAAAGAAAAGCTTCAGTGGCGATTGCAAAGCGCTCGCACAAGGTTGATGCGCTCGCAACATTTCTTTCCGATCAAGGTTATGCGGCAAGCGTTACTCAAAAGCCGATGGGCGAAGAGTTATGCCAGCATCACTGTCCTATTGCTCACGTTGCCGCGGAATTTCCCCAATTATGTGAAGCCGAAACTGAAGCGTTATCCAAGGTTCTTGGAACACATGTTCAACGTTTAGCAACCATCGCTCATGGCGATGGTGTTTGTACAACATTTATCCCCAAAGCACACTCAGTAAAAAATCAAAGTTCACACACAACCACAAGCAAGGGAAAGGTCCGTGCATGACAACAGCACATCCAGAACTCGAAGGCCTCGGCAACTACGAATACGGTTGGTCAGATAAGAGCGCGATTGGCGACAATGCTAAGCGTGGACTCAATGAAGATGTTGTTCGCGACATCTCATCAAAAAAGTCTGAGCCACAGTGGATGCTAGATCTTCGCTTAAAGGGTCTTTCTTTGTTTGATAAGAAGCCGATGCCAAATTGGGGATCAGATCTTTCAGGCATCTTCTTTGACACGATTAAGTACTTCGTTCGTTCAACTGAGAAGCAAGCAACCACTTGGGATGATCTTCCAGATGAGATTAAGAATACTTATGACCGTTTAGGTATTCCAGAAGCTGAAAAGCAACGCCTTGTGTCAGGTGTAGCTGCTCAGTACGAATCTGAGGTTGTGTATCACTCGATTCGTGAAGATCTAGAAGCTCAAGGTGTAATTTTCCTTGATACTGATAGCGCGCTAAAGCAGCACCCAGAGCTTTTCAAAGAGTACTTCGGAACTGTTATCCCAGTAGGCGATAACAAGTTCGCGGCTCTAAATACTGCGGTCTGGTCTGGTGGTTCATTCATCTACGTTCCAAAGGGTGTTCACGTAGATATTCCTTTGCAGGCATATTTCCGCATTAACACAGAGAATATGGGTCAGTTCGAGCGCACCTTGATTATTGCGGATGAGGATTCATACATTCACTACGTTGAAGGCTGTACCGCTCCAATTTACAAGTCAGATTCACTTCACTCAGCGGTCGTTGAAATTATTGTAAAGAAGGGCGCGCGCGTTCGTTACACAACAATTCAGAACTGGTCTAACAACGTGTACAACTTGGTTACCAAGCGTGCAACATGTGCTGAAGGTGCAACTATGGAGTGGGTAGATGGAAACATCGGCTCGAAGGTAACAATGAAGTACCCAGCGATTTTCTTAATGGGCCCACATGCAAAGGGTGAAACTTTGTCACTTGCATTTGCAGGAGAAGGTCAGCATCAGGATTCTGGCGCGAAGATGGTTCACGCTGCGCCATCCACTCCTTCTGTTGTTATCCTTAGTCTGTTGCCCGCGGTGGTGGTCGTACTTCATACCGTGGTCTTGTACAGGTACAAGAAGGCGCTCATCATTCTGCAAGCACAGTTAAGTGCGATGCATTGTTGGTCGACACAATCTCTCGTTCTGATACTTACCCATATGTCGATATCCGCGAAGATGATGTCTCAATGGGACACGAAGCAACTGTCTCAAAGGTCAGCGATGATCAGCTCTTCTATTTAATGTCACGTGGCTTAAATGAGGATGAGGCTATGGCGATGATCGTTCGTGGATTCATCGAACCAATTGCTCGCGAACTTCCAATGGAGTATGCGCTCGAACTCAATCGTCTTATCGAACTTCAGATGGAAGGTGCTGTCGGTTAATGTCAGTTTTAACAACCAATTACTTAACACCTACGGGCCGCGAAGAGGCTTGGCGTTTTACGCCACTCAAGCGTTTGCGTGGTCTTCATGATGGGGCGGCGGTCCAGTCGGATCGCACCTCGCTCATTGCAAAGTCAGCTTTGCCTACTGGAGTCACATTTACACGTGAAAATCTTGAGCCACTTACACACTCTGATGATGTAATTATCGAACGTGTAAGAGGGGCAGCAACCTCAGTGGCACATCTTGCAATCGCAGCAAACGCTGAGATTTCAGAGCCAATCTTTCTTTCTCGTACCGCAGGTGCCTTAGACACCGCTGAATTCTCCCGAGTTCGAATCACCCTTGGAACCCATGCGGTGGCAACGGTGATTGTCGAAAACACGACAGACACCGTTTTGGCTGAGGATCTCGAGATCTACTGCGCTCCTGGATCTAATCTCAAGTTTGTAACTCTTCAGGAGTTCGAGTCGCAATCTGTTTACGCAGCTCGTCACCACGCAGTTATCGATAAGGATGCGAGTTTCAAATCAATCACCGTAACCGTTGGTGGAGATGTTGTTCGAATTCTTCCAACAGTTGAATTTACAGCTCCAGGTGCTTCGGCGGATCTGCTCGGTGTTTACTTTGCAACAGCTGGACAATTCTTTGAGCACCGTAATCATGTTGATCATGCAGTTCCACACGCAAAATCAAATGTGAATTACAAAGGTGCGCTAGCAGGAAAGGATGCACACACCGTTTGGATTGGTGATGTTCTCATCCGTGCAGCTGCAGAAGGCACCGATACTTACGAACTCAATCGCAACCTGCTTCTTAGCGATGGCGCTCGTGCCGACTCTGTTCCTAATCTAGAGATCGAAACCGGCGAAATCGTCGGTGCAGGTCACGCGAGTACAACTGGTCGCTTCGATGATGAGCAGTTGTTCTATTTGATGTCTCGCGGAATCGCAATGGCAGATGCTCGACGCCTAGTTGTTCGAGGCTTCTTTAATGAGATCGTTTCTGAAATCGGAAATGAAGAGGTCCAAAATCGAATTATGGATCGCATCGATTCTGAATTAGAAAAGGCGGCTCACAATGGCTGATTTAGCTCTGGATCAAATGACCGAAGGAAAGCCAGTTCGTATTGAAAAGGACGGCAAGTCAATCTGTGTAGCGCGAGTAGGGGATGAGGTATTTGCGATTGCAGATACTTGCTCACATTCAGATGCATCACTGTCAGAGGGCGATGTCACCGGCTTCAAGATTGAATGCTGGCTCCATGGTGCAGAGTTTGATCTGCGCACAGGAGAAGCGCTAACCCTTCCAGCAAATATCCCACTTGAAACTTTTGCGGTATCAATCGACGGAAACGCC
>JACCDY010062426.1_pt1 | contig 12100 bp, 11 predicted proteins | sample 7446391 | NCBI WGS metagenome assembly JACCDY01 (sample SAMN15323451, study PRJNA562643) | freshwater metagenome | isolation source: river surface water | place: USA:Blue River Watershed | collected 2017-08-18
ATTTTCCAGCTTTTCCAGCTTTTCCAGCTTTTTTTCGATTTTCAAGCCATTTTCCAGCTCTTACTCTTCTACTCTTTTTTTCTTACTATTTTTAATACTTTTTCTTCTTAACTACTTTTTACTATTTAACATATATTTTTAAATTTCATTGTGTGTGTGTAGGAAGTACTAAAAAAATTATAAATAATATATAAAATAAAAAAAAAAAATTATTAAGATTTACCCAGTTGTAAAATCATATTTTTTACTATTAACATCAATATTTATGCTCTGTTATGCTCTGGATAATAATTATAAAAATATTGCTAAAAAATTAAAATTTATTTAAAAAAATATTATTATATTATAATAGATATGACAAAAGAAGATAAGCAGACAAAAACATCTAAATCTGGTAAATTATCAATATCAGATGAATATTTTTTATATCTGGATAAATATCAGGCAAAATATGGTAAAAAGACTATTGTGCTGATGCAAGTAGGTTCATTCCATGAAATTTATAGTTGTGGAATTAGAAAAAAGAATCCTGAAATATATCAAATTGCTGATATACTTAATTTAGTTGTCAGTCGTAAAGATAAAAGTGAACCAGTGAGCGAATCTAATCATTTAATGTGTGGTTGGCCTCATTTAGCAACTCAAAAGTTTATTAAGCTCCTTATCGACAATAATTATACAGTTGTAGTAATTGACCAAACAACACCACCACCTAATCCATTACGAGAAGTTACAGGAGTATACTCACCATCTACTTATATTGATAATCAAACACATGAAAATAAATATTTGATGGCTTTGTATATTGAAATAAATGCATCACTAAATGCGACAAAACCAAATATATCAATTGGAATGTGTGCGGTGGATAGTTCAACTGGAGATGTATCTTATTATGAAACTCATGCATCTGGTTTGGGTGAGGAAGCGCTTCAAGAAACCCAAAGATTTTATCATTATTATAGACCTGTTGAACTAATTGTATATCAAATTGATAACACTGTTAAAACCAAAACTACTGGTAATAATCAAGAAGCAGGTACAGAAGATAAAGAAAAAATTAGTTTAAAAATACTAGATAAAATCGATATATTACCTAATCAGGTAATGTTTACTTATTCAAAAATTAATCCGGCTTATTGTAAGGTTTCTTACCAAAATACCCTGCTAGGTAAGGTTTATACCGATTGTGGGCTGGTTTCACCAATTGAATCATTAGATTTACATAAAAGTCCATATTCTGTAATATCCACAATAATTGCATTTGATTATGTGCATCAACATAATGAAAATTTAATCAAGGAATTAAAAAAACCAAAATATTTTAATGAACACAAGTACATGGTACTCGGTAATTCGGCACAGTACCAACTTAATATTATAGATTATTACAATTGGGAAAAATTAGATACTAAATTTCAATCATTAAATGATGTGATAAATAATTGTATTACACCTATGGGTAAACGTGCTTTATCTCATAGACTATGTGCTCCATATACTGACCCAGTCACAATAAATAAATATTATGAGCTGACCGAAAAGTTTTTATCAAAGGAATTATATGTAGAATGTAGAGATATAATTACTGGGATTGCAGATTTGGACAAATTGTTTAGAAAGTTATCAATTAAATTTATTCAACCTTATGAACTATATAATATATGTGAATCATTTACCAAAATAGTTAATTTAATTCAATTACTGTTAGAATCAAAAGTAAAAAATGATTTAATTGGTATGTTTGATAAAAAACAAATTAAACAATTTAACGAAGCAATTAATTATTTAACAGATACATTTGATATTGAAAAATTAAAAGTAAATAATTTGGTTGAGGTTAAGGAATCATTTTATATTAAAGGGATTCATCCACATATTGATTTAATTGAAAATAAAATCCAAACTTCAATAGGATTTATTGATAAGTTAGCATCAGCACTAGAAAAATATGACCAAACAATTAGTTTATCAACAAAACATAATGATCGTGATGGTTATTATTTATCCACAACTAAAATTCGTGGACAAAAACTCAAGGAATTAATTGAATCAGATAAAAATCCAAATATTAAAATAACAGATTCTATATCAATTGCTAAATCTGATCTAATATTTACATTTCAAACTTCTACTGCAAAAATATCATATCCTGGATTATCAGATCATTCAGATGAATTAGAAGAATTATACAATGAACTAAATTTACAGGTTAAGAATGCATTTTATACTGATATGAGTGCTTGGTATTTAAAATATTGTTCAACCCTAAGACATGTGGTTAGTTTGATAGTGGAAATTGATTTAATTACAAATAATGCATACACTTCAGTAAAATATCATTATGTAAAACCAGTAATCAATCAAACAAAATCAAGTTCTTATATTGATTGTAAAAATTTGAGACATCCTATAATTGAGAGGATAATTGATTATGAATATGTACCTCATGATGTATTACTAGATGAAAACACTAATGGTAATATGATTTATGGGGTAAATTCATGTGGTAAAACAAGTATAATGAAAGCAGTAGGTACATCATTAATTATGGCACAATGTGGATTATACGTACCTGCAGATGTATTTGAGTATAATATATTTACATCTTTGTACACAAGAATATCAGGAAATGATAATTTATTTAAAGGTCAATCTTCGTTTATAATAGAGATGAATGAATTAAGATCAATATTGAAGAAAGCAAATGATAAAACCCTAATTATAGGTGATGAGATTTGTAGAGGAACAGAATATTTATCAGCAAACGCAATAGTAGCTGCCACAATTCTAAAACTGGTAGATTTAAAAGCAAAATTTATGTTTGCAACTCATTTACATGATTTAATAACGATAAATAAAATAAAGGAGTTAAAATCTATTAAATTCTTTTATTTGTCAGTAGAAAAAGTAGGTGATGAATTAGTATTTACAAGAAAAATGATGGAAGGAACAGGAGAACAGATTTATGGTATAACAATAGCTAAATATATATTAGACGATCCTATATTTATAAATACAGCAAATGAATTAAAGAATGAACTATTAGAAAGAGATGGTGTTCAAACAAAATTAGTATCAGAAAAAAAATCTAATTATAATAGTGAAGTATATATGGATGAATGTTCAATTTGTAAAGAAAAGATTGATTTAGAAACCCATCATATAAATTTTCAAAAAGATTTTGTTAAATCCAAAAATGGATTAATACATAAAGAAAAAAAACACATAACAAAAGATTCATCTGCAAATCTTGTAAATTTATGTCAAAAATGCCATGATAATATTCACTCAGGAGAAATAAAAATTAAATCAAAAGTAAAAACAACTCAAGGAACTAAAGTAATAACTGAAAAATAATTTAGATTATCGAGACTATTTGTTAAATTGTTCCAAATTAAAAACCCAAATAATATCTTTAGTTTTATTAAATCTTTTTGATTTAAATTCAAAATAATCAAATTCAATACCAGATTTAATTAATAAATTTTTAACTTTATTGATATATTTTAGATAAAAAATATCGGATGCTTCTTTTTTTGAAATAGAGTTTTGTAAAAACATTTTATTTTGAACAATTTTTTTATTAAAAATATTAGAACCAAGATTATATTCAATATTCAATGGACTTAATGAGTTAAATAATTTAATTATGTCTTTAGATGATTCTATAGGTAGTGGTATATCTAAATTTAAGATATTAACAATAAAATTTAATTTGATTAAATAAGGGTTAGAAATTTTGTTAGATATTCTAGTTAATATTTCAATATCTGACGAGCCAATATTATCCCATATAAGTTGATTACTAATATTAGATTTTGATGAATCAATATGATTATTCATAAGAACTTTTTGTAATTTTCCATTCATAATAAAATACTTGATTAATAATTAATAATAAAATATTATTTCTTAAATTATTATAATTATGAGTACATCAAGATCAGAATTTTTTTTATATAATATCATAAAATTCGAAGAACCGAATGTTATATTTATTTATGCAATGTTATTATTTGTATTTATATATTTGTCAATAAAGATTAATTTTACAATTAGTTTATTAATAGCCTTAATAATTTACACAGTGATAATTTATTACTTTTACATATATCGTGGTCAAAATTATTTATATGAAACAGAGAAAAACAGAATTAAATTTGAAAATATAAATACAAATAATAATCAATTAGCGAAATATCCAAAAATAGTGGACTTATTATATTTTTTTGAAGATATAAAAGTACATAATATAGAAACTTATAATCAGATAGTAGATTTATTTACTCAATTTACAATAATGTATGATTCATGTAAGACCGATTATACTTTAATTGAACATTTATATAGAAACATGGTATATATCAGAACTAAAATATTATATAATTTAAATGCATTTACATTTAATGTATATAGCATGAATGAATCAAATAATGTTATAAAAACAAAAAACAATACTAAAAAAATAATAAATGATATGTTAGATGAAATAGTATTACTCTATAAAAAGAGAATTTACTACAATGGTTATAATAATACGTCCGCATTAATAAATACATCTAATATTTTACCACATAATATTCTCGAAAATATTAATCCAGTAGGCAGAAATGATTATCCTATAGTTGCAGATCTTTTAGTTTGGTAAAAATTTGTCACGAAGTAAAAACTAATCTTTTGTTAATATGATAAAAAATATTTTGTTTTGATAATATATAATAATAAAAAATGTTAGAAGAATTTTTTCAAACTACAGATGTTTCCAATATGCCAATAAGTCAAGAACAAAAAAAAGCGATAGGTAAAGATTTTCAATTTGTAAAAGGATCTGATTTTTACAAAGGATATTATCAGCAAGATGTTTATCCCAAAATGTATGTAAGATTTTTTCAATTAGGTATGTTTGATGGAGATGATGGAAAACGCGCAGTAAGATCTTTTTTATTAGAAGGTGAAACTAGTAAGGGAGCATGTTTTTATGAATACAAAGTTAAAGAAATAAAGGAATATAGAATATCACAAAAATCAATGGAAAAATTTGTCGATTCAATTAAAAATAGAAAAACAGTAAAAACACCACAAGGTGATTTTAAAGTAATGTTTAAATATTACCCAGTTTATAATTTTGCTTACACAAACCCACCTACTGGTAATGATATAAATGAATGTATGAGTGAATTACTTTATTATTAAAAGTTTTTTTGTAAATGTATCAACCATCTTAAATTTATAATATATAATAAATATATTATAAATCCAAATGACTATACCAGTTTCTCATGGAAATATACCAGCTCAATCATTTAAAAGATTGATACCAAATTTAGCACCTTTAAATGCTAATCAATTAGATTTAGAATTATTATCTAAAACAATGTTAGATCCAGCTAAAAGAGGACCACTTGATGGATCTATTTTACCTGCCGGTTTAACTTATTTAGGTCAATTTATAGACCATGATTTAACATTAGAACAAAGTTCAATATTAGAAAGTCCAGTAGATCCAACAACTTTACCCAACACAAGAACATCATGGTTTGATTTAGATAATGTTTATGGATTATCGAATGAATTTTTAAATGCAAATGGTTTATTTGATATAGGTAAAAATTCAAATGGTGAAGATGATTTACCTCGTGATCCTGCTACAGGAATTGCAATAATTGCAGATGCAAGAGATGAAGAAAATTTAATAATTTCACAGATACAATTGCTTTTCTTAAAATTCCATAATAAAGTATTTACAGAATTACAATCAGCTAATCCAACATTACCTATTCCTGATCTTGTAACACAGGCAAAACAAATAGTAACTTTACATTACCAATATTTAGTCGTAAATGATTTTCTAGTTTATTTATGTGGTAAATTTTATTCCAGATTGTTTGATGCAAATGGTCAACCTATCATTAGTCCTGAAATTCAAGCAATTAGTCCTAGCTTATCAATAGAATTTTCTGGTGCTATTTATAGATTTGGTCATAGTTTAGTACGTGATGCTTATTATTTAAATGCTAATTTTGATGTATTTCCTATCTTTTCCCCTGATTTACCTAGTCCATTAGTAACAATTCCAGATCTAAGAGGTTTTAAACCATTACCATCTAATCAAACTATTGATTGGTCTATGTTTTTCCCAATGCCAAATTCTAAAGGTTTTCAAGTTACTGAAAATATGGATACTTTTATGACTGAATCATTGTATAAATTACCTATTTCAGTTGCATCAAATCCTCCTCCTATTCTTCCTTTAAGAAGTTTAATGAGAGGGCAAGTTTATGGATTACCATCTGGTCAAGATTTAGCAAGAGCATTTGGTATTCCTGAATCCGAAGTATTATCTGCTTCAAAAGGTAATCTTGTATTCCAAAGTCTAAACACCCCACTTGTTAATCAATCTGATTTAGCTCATTTAACTACAGTATTTGGTGAACAAACCCCATTATTTTATTACACATTAAAAGATTGTCATGTAAATGGTAATGGAGTTCATTTAGGTGCACTTCCTGCTAAATTAATTGGTGAAACATTTTTAAATTTACTAACAATTAGTCCAACATCTTATATATCACTTGGATGGACTCCAACTGTTGGTAAATATGGATGTGTTACTCCAAATAAATATGGTATGACCGAATTTATTTGTTATGCACTCGGTATACCTCATACTGCAAATGATTTAATTCCCGACCTTAATAGTAATTATTATGATCCTATAGAAAACAGACAAGGTAAAATTGGTTTGGTAGGTCATGCTTTGGTTCCAACTTTAGGTAATCCCGTTGCTCCTCTTCCTGATGTAGTTGTTAATCCATACCCTGGTAGAACTATAAGTTTATTCGATCCTACTCTCATACTACCTGTAAATACAACTCAAGCAGAGATTAACCAAGTAGCATCAAATGCAGTTACTCATAAACTTGATTCAACTTTAGCAGTTGTTCAATTTTTATATAATAGAATAATTTTAGGCATTGCTCAAGGATTAATTGTTCCTCTAGCACCTCCAGCACCCAAAGCTGATATTATACCACCTTCTTCCCCAATAGCACCACCAGTTCCTCAAACCGTAAAATTAACTCAAGACCAAATAAGAGCACGCGCAATATTTGCTGCAATCGATAATGCAAGCTTTATGTTACAACCTGATGCAATTGCAGATGCAACTAGAGCTGTTCAAGAAGTAACTACAGCATTAACACCTGGTGCAATCCCAACAATTTTAGTTATATAATTTTACACCTTTAGACATTTTTTACAAATAAATTTACTAAGTTAAATCAATAATATTGTTGATTTAGTCAAAAACATATGTTAACATAATATAAAGAATAGCAATAACAATTAATGTAATCCCAATATAAAAAAAGGAATCTAATTGTTCAGGATCATCTGGATTAATAATTTTTCTTCCAGATACTAAATTATCATACATATCAAACCAAGTGGTTTTAGTATTGATTAATATTTTGTTCAAAGGTAAATCATATGGATTTACTTTAATATTTTCTACTTTGTTTAAATCATAAAGATTAACTTTTTCTTTTAAAAGCCTTTCTTTATTTTTTTTTTCTATATATTCATCAAATTTTTTATTGAACAAATAAGAGTCAAAATATTTACCTCTATTATCATACATAGAAACATTTTCTTTTAAATAATCTTTTACCATATTTTTTAATGGGTCATAACTGGGTGTTTGTGTAATCATATCATTACGATTTTCAGATGATTCGATTTTACCTGACAAGTATCCATTGACCAGATTAATCAATTGATTTCTATTTAAATCTTCTTCAGAACCAACTTGGGGAAGATTATTGATAAGTCCTTCTTGTGAGTCTGCATTATTAATAACTCCACTATCATAGGCCTTTGCTAATACATTGTCTAAAATCTTGTTAGCATCTTGTTTATTGGATTTGAAAGGTTGAGTTACTATAGTATTATATGGGGCATTAAGATTATCTACTGAAGTTGAATTAGCGCTCATTATTATGATTTCAATTATATATATATGTGAATAAAATTTTGAAATTAAATAAATATATAATTATATTAATTATATATATAAAAGAATGATTTATGTCAAGTGTCCTTCATGTGGTTTTCTTATAGGAAATAGACAAATGATATATGAAAAAGGGTTAGATGAGATATATTCTGACCCAAATACATCTAATGAAAAAAAATTAGAGCTAAAAACCAAATTAATTGATTCACTTGAAATCAAAAGATATTGTTGTAAAATGAGAGTAATTACTTATAAACAACTTACCGAAATTGTTCACTAATTTAGACAAATAATTGAATAAACTTAAGCTAATAAATTTTTTTTATATAAAACTATTTAATATATATTAAATGGAAGTTACTGGAAAAATTATAGAATGGGTGGACAATGTTCATGTATTGTTAGAAGATAATGATACAAATAAATATTATGTTGGTATAAATTCATCAATATCACAATTACAAGTAGGTAATATATATTCAGGAAAAATATATCCTCGTTATCAAGTTTTAAAAATTGTTTCAAATCCTTTTGGTACTTATAAATTATTATTTCAAATTCTAAATGATGTAAAATTTAATAATCAAAATGTTTACTTTTATTTTTTTCTTAATAAAAATAATAATGAAATAATTTCGACAACATTCAATGATGTAATTAATGATGCAGTAGTTGGAGAATTCTATGATCTTGATGAAATAGTAAAAGATTATAAAGTTAGAAATGTTTTACCATTTTTACCAGAAAATAAGAATTGTTCATACACTAAAGTATTATTAACTAACAAGTTAGATAATTATAGATATTTTGGATATATTGGTAATGAACAAGTATATTTATCATCTGATGAATTAATTTTTGATTCTTATCTTGGAAAAAATGTTTGGATGGAAATACAACCTAAATATTTAAGTATAAATTTGGTACCTGGACTAAAACAAATAGAACCATCAAAAGGAGATTTTGAATTAATAGTTAACTTTAGTAATAAATACTATATGAGACAATTAGATAAAACTAATCCTACTTTTACTCCTCTAAGAGTTTTAGACGGGCTTTATAAAATAAATTCCAATAACATAGGTAAAATTATAAATTTAAACTATTATAAAATTAAAATTATTTTAGTTGATACTTTACAAATTACAAATAATATATCTGATAATCAACTTGTTCAAATAATTATTAAGGAAAATTGTGATTCAAATATTAATCTATTTAGATTAGGCTCAACAAATGAGATAATTGCAATAAATAGTTTACAGGGTATAAATTTAAATAATAAACTTGGTAGTTATTTTAAATTTGTTTATAAACAATTATATTATTTAACTAGATTATCTTATTCAAATGATCCTGATACTAATTATACTCTAAGTGCAATATTAAATAATCGTACTTATAAATTTACTAAAAATAATGAAGATTTTTATGTGGATATAGGTAACTTTGTAATTGCAGATAGTTCAATTGGTAAAGTTTTTTCTTTAGAACTAAAAGAATATTATATTACTGATTTTGTTAATAATGTAATTGATATTTAAAAATAAAAAAAATTAATATACTGGTTCTAATATAGTTCCAACACCCAGTGTAAGTCCTTCTCTCAAGAAAAAGGATTGTTTTGGCTCAATAATTTCTGGTTTAAATTTAAATTCAATTTGTATAATTGCTGTTTCTCCTGGATAAATACATCTATCGTCTTCTTCTTTTTTAATTTTTGCTTTAATTTCAATAATCTTAATTGAAGCAGTTTGTCTTATTGTAGCACAATGAATTACAGGAGAAAAATTATCACGAACATTTGAAGGATGTGATAACAATTTAATTTCAGCCTTATATTTGTAGGTTGCTTTTTTTAAAATATCAATGTTATTTGTAAGTACAGTACCTTTTCTAAAGAATTCATATGATATTTTTTTCTCTGATCTTAATGCCAAACATCCCCTCTGACCATTATAAAGTTTATCTACCTTTTCTTGATAATAATTATGCATTGACCATATTTTTAATTGTGTGACATCATTATTAGGTCCTAAATAAGTAAAAGAATTTGCTGAAATATAACCTTCAGGGTTAATACATTTAACTATTCCTGTAACAACCCAACCAATACCAGGTGGGCAATATACTTTTTCTATATAAAATACATAATCATCAGATTTTTTTTTCTGAGTAATACTTTGAGGTATACTTAAAATCATTTCTAATTTGATTTCTTGCTTTTTAGGCAGCTTACTAATATATTTTTTAAATCCATCTAACCCATATCCAGTTTTGCAGGATAATTTAAACAGAGGAATTAAATTGTGTGAAGGTACAATATCACTAAAATTATTTTCAGATTGGAAATTCATATCTTTAACAATATAACCACCTTTTTGAAATGTTTTAGTTATATCAATTGTTAATTTATCTAGTCCATTTTCTCCTGAACCTTCATAAACCTTATCAATAATATCAGTTTTAGTTATTACCAAAATAATTGGTATTTTTAAATGATGTAGAATTTTAACATGTTCTCTAGTCATTTTTAACATACCACGATTGCCTCCAATTATTACAATCGCATAATCAGGATAATAACCCATAATTCCATAAAGAGTTGTCTTCAAATACTTTTCATGTCCACATAAATCAATTAAAATAAGAGATTTTTCTCCTTGATATTTTTTAAGAGAATGTACCGCAATACTTGAAGTTTTGCCTGATTTTATTTCATGCTTGTGTGCAGATACATATGCACGATTAGAACCATTACCATCATCTAATTTATTTGATAATATGGTCCCAATCAAAGTACTTTTTCCTGAATCAACTGATCCACATACCACATATCCTAATTCATCCATCTTTCCACTCTATAATTTATATTAATTTTATAAGTTTTAATTAAATTTTATTTTTTATAATATTATAAGGTTTGAGATAACCCTCTTCTCATTTTTTCAAGTAATCCAAAATTTTCAGCTTCTTTATATTTTTTAATTTGATAAAATACAACTATAATTATAATCAAAATTAATATAGTTCTATAATTCATATTTTATATATTATAATCTAATATAAAATTTTTGTTTTGAAAAATTAGCGTAGATAAAATATTAAAATTCATCCCCCCATCAAATTAAAAAATATAATATTTATTATAAATACAATGAAATTTTGCGGCGAATACTCTGGAAAGTATAACCAAACTACTGTTGAAGGTGGTAAAATTACTTCAGTTAAAGGTACTGCTACCTTAACTATTTCTGAAGTCGGAAAAGGTGCCTATTTAATTACCTCAGTTGATGACGGTAAACTTACCTTCAATGACTTAGCTTATTTAGAAGGTGATGTATTAAGAGCCCAAGCTCAATCAGGTCAAGGTGTTACCTCAACTTATTTTGATGGTAAACATTTAATCCATCAATTAAGTAATAAATCACCTACTGTATGGAAGGTTAAAAATTACAAATTAAAGAAATGTAAACATTAAATACGTATTTTAATTGACTAATTATTTATATTTTATTTGACTAATTATTTATTGATTTAGATGAATAATTATTTGCTTTTAACTTAAAATTTTATTTTGTATAATATATATAGAAATAAGAAAAATGGATCCAATGCATAAACTAATAAGTATGATAGAAGAGTTATTAGATTCGAACAATAATGATGTAAATAAAGTTGAAAAAATAATAATAAATAATCCATTATATAAGTGTTTAGATATGGATGAACAATTAATTGTGGCTGAATCAATAACTGAAAAAGTTATCTTAAAATCTAAAAAAAAATCAAATGTTGTTATAGAGGATGAACCTGTTATAGCTGATAAACCTATTGTAGTAGATAAACCATTTAAATCGAATGGATTTGGTTTTTATGATAAAAAAAACAATGTATCAAATTCAACCGATAAAACTGACAAACCATATTATAAATCTGATAAACCTGCTTATAAAAAAAAGGAAGCAGAACCAACAGTTTTTATGAAAGATTCTGCTGGTAATACAGTAACTGAAGGAGAATTTATGTCTTCAAAGACTCAAGCATTAGTTTTAGAAGAAATATCACAGGAAGAATTTAATA
>JACCDY010321874.1_pt1 | contig 12100 bp, 13 predicted proteins | sample 7446391 | NCBI WGS metagenome assembly JACCDY01 (sample SAMN15323451, study PRJNA562643) | freshwater metagenome | isolation source: river surface water | place: USA:Blue River Watershed | collected 2017-08-18
ATTGGGATGCACTCAAAATCCGAGTTCGATGCGATGAAAGCTAAAGATTAATTCGATTAGCTCTGGCCTGTGGGGAGGCACTGTGTGACAGTGCCAGCCCACGCTGCATTGTCTGCGTCAATCTGGTTCAAATACAGTTTGAGTATGTATTGAGCTATCTTCAAAAAGATTCAACTGGCGTATGTGCGTTTCCGCATGTATTGGGGCGTCAGTGAAAAGGACGACTGCTAAGTCCTTTAACGCCCTAGTGCAACACACATAGAACAGTCGGCGTGTTCGATCCATCGTTGTTTCTTCGCCAGCATCGATATGTTTTTGGTCGGTTTCAGATGGCGCTTTAAGACCCAAGTATTTTTCATAGGAGAACTGGAAATGGGTACTCTCCGCATCGTCTAGCACGACGAGCACCCTATCGAATTCAGCCCCTTTGATGCCTTGCTGAGTCCAAAAAGGTGAGCGCTCCGAAATGTAAGTCTGGTACGCCAAAAGCTGTGTAGCAGGACACGCCAAAAAAGCATCCATCGAGGCCATTTCCTTATCGGACTCATCGTCTTCTTGGTCGTCGTCATTGTCCCCTTCTTCTACGGGCTGGACAGGTGGGGCTGCTTCCGGGTCCAAGTAAGATGCTAGCCGGGGATCGAGGATTAGTAATCCTGTGGCATACACTTGCTTCAAAAGGTTGCCGATCGTTACGTTGGAATTCCCAGCTATGCCTTCTGCAATTGAGACAACAAGCTCTCTAAGTGCTTTAAGTCGTTCTGCGACGTTCGCCCCGGCTAGAGTGTCTTTTTCAAGAAGTGGCGAATACTCCCGGATCAGCCGCATCACTTCGAGTTGCCGACCTTCTGTATGGGCAATCGCTATCGGGATCAGAAATTTCACACACGGTGAAAGGGGCCATGCAGAGCCATCCAGGAAACCGTCTTTGAATGCTGTCGGCGCTTTGGAGTTGAGTGCCGTGTAAAGCTCTCCGAAGCCTAAGCGTTTCGCGGCCATCTGGTGAACAATGACAAGAAGCTTGATCTGCTCTTCGTCACTATCACCAAGTCGCCAGCGATTATCACCAGTTCGTGCCGCCATCCAGTCGCGCACTCTAGCCAAGTTGGCATTTCGCGCATCGTCCGCTGGCAAGATGAAAAGGTGGGCCGAACCTTCAGGAGTTGGCATGATGCCCTCAGGGCCTAGACGTTGGCCAGGAACCTGAACGAGGTCATCACCATCGCGCCGAATAGCGTTTGCAAGATTCAAAACTTTAGTTGAGCAGCGAAAATTCTCCGGCTTCGGAATGTTTGCCCAATTGGAATTGAGTTCTGCTTCAACCAAACCGGTTCCCGTGGCATAAATTCGTTGCATCGGGTCGCCGAAAAAGCCGAGGCAAAGTGTGACGCCGGGCTCGCGCTCAACGGTCTTCAATGCCTCTATAACTTCTGTGGTCGTGTCCTGACTCTCGTCCACAAATACGAAAGGAAATTGGCGCGCGAGAAGGCTTCGAAAGAGAGGACGCTCCGCGATGAGGTAGGGCACAAGCCTCAAAATGTCATCGTGCCCCAAAATTCCCTTTCCATAGTCGCTACCCGTTCCGTACCGGAAGCCTTTGACTGCGGCGATCCGCCCCGACTGCCTGTGGAGGCGCGCTAGGTCTCGGGTGTCTTTGTCTTTGGTGCGCTGTTGAACCTTAGGGCCATAGGTTGCCTGTTTTTGTTCAAGCACCTCAATTTTCTCCGTGATACGCGCAGACACCCAGACGCGAATGTCGTTCTGAAACGGTTTAGCTAGCAGCCACATGAAGCTGTGGATCGTCGAAACGTGAACAAGCGGATCACTGCCGACATCCCTCCATATCTCTCCAGCTGCTATCTCGGTGTAGGTAATGCAAGCAATGCGCTGACGGAATTTTCTCAGCTTATCGCCGTGTATGCGGATAGCCGACGACAGCCCTTTAATTAGAGAAGTTGTTTTTCCGGAACCGGCACCGGCCTTCATTATGAAACTGCGCGGTGGAACGTTCCCAAGGCAGTTTCGCAGGTCGACGTCTGCCGAGGTGTCCGGCTTATTTGCTCGGCTACTCATGCTCGCCCCCTATCGCTCCGCCTTCTGCGATGATCGCGGCGTCGGGCAGTACGGTCTCAAGTTCGATCCGCACTTCGTCCTTTAGCCAAAGCAGTCCATCACGGATGTATGCCGGAACATGCCACGCATCCTCGTTTTCAGTGAGTACAGCGAGCGCGAACTTTGTCTTGTCGAAACTCTTCCGCGAAACTTTCTGATGGAGGCTTTTGGCAAGCGCGCTGGGATTGGCGGCTCCCCCCTTCACAATCAAGCCAAGAGGCTTCCTTGCTGCTGCTTGAGACCACTCTGGATTCTCGAGGCCAAAATCCTCCTCAAGCGTGCGCCCGCACAGGTTCTCAGTGGAACCGTTCCAAGTGACGGCCCGTTCGGTCTGATAGGCGACGCGAATCTTTGCGCCGTCTACAAGCTCGTGAGTTTTGTCGGCCTCCGAGGCATTGCGCAAGTCTTCAATTGTTAGCTTGCCAGGAAGCCACTTTATAAGGGTTTGATTCGAGGTGGCAGCGTCTGGCTCATTGGGTAAACAAGCTTTACCGTATTTTTTCTTGGGTGGGGCCGCCACCGGTTCGCCAACCGGATTTTGTCCATCATCCTGAGCCTGCGCAGCGATGTCTTTCTCTTCATGGGCAGGGACCTCGAACTCCTCGAGTTCCTCATCATCAACTGCATCGTCGGCCTCAGGAGCCACGAGGGCGATGCTATCAATATCGGTAACGATTAGTGTCGTTAGACCGAGAAACTCTATGAGCGATTGGAAACGATGACCAAAGGCCCCTCCGACCTCCAAAATACATAGACAAGCTGATCGGAGAGTTTTCGCCACCTTCCGGATCATTATGGGTAGGAGCAATCTTTCAACATTGCCTTCAACAAGGATGGCGGCATCTGAGAAGAAGAGATCGCAGTGCGTCAGCTTCAAATATCTTTCTAGAAAATCCCTATCATCTGGCTGGGTTTGGTAGAAGGCAGATAGATTTAGAACCTCGGTCAACTGTTCATTGCCAACTTTCTTCCGGCGGAAGTAGCGGATTGGCTTGAATCCTCGCTCGTAAAGAATGTGCGGCGAGTGGGTCGTTATGACCATTTGACTGCCAAAAATACTTCCGTCGTCGCCTTCTATATTCAGAAGTTCAAGTACATTTCGGATGAAGACCTGTTGGAGTTGGGCGTGCAGATGGGCCTCTGGTTCCTCCACGAAAATTAGGTGCAGTGGAGGTCGATTTTCCATCGACACCCATCTCGCTTGGGCGTCCAGAATCTCCACGACCATATAGATCAAGTTCTTGAACCCAAGTCCGTTGTAACTGTCAGGAAGGGTGGCAACGTCTTCGCCATCTCCGATCTGATAGTGGACTCGCGCATCCTGGCTCATAACATGGGCAGGGTCTAGCGCTGACATAATTTTCAATCGCGGGTTGCTAATACCTGGATAACCAAGCTTGGCGAGCCGGTCAAGCATCGGCTTAAATACGCCATCAAGGTGAATGTTGAGCGCTTGCTCGGAGTCGAACAACGCCTTGAGAGCTGTGTGATCGTCTTGCCTTTGATTAAGGTTGCGCTTGTAAAAGCGGCTCAAACGCTTCGATAGGTCTTCCGATCTCCCGCCGGCTTCCGGATTGGGATCAGTTAGGTGTCGTTGAGCCCCCAAACTGTCGATTTGTATAAGCGATTTCAGGATCGTTCCGCCTCCTGGCTCACCGCCTAATTCTTCCGGAACATAGGCCCCGATCTCACGGAAATTGTCATCAAATTTCGTGCGGTCCAAGATGAAGTAGCGCAGCTCATATTCGTTCTTGAGTTCGCGCTGAAGATAGTCCGTCATGGAGCGAGGCCAAGGAACATATTGTGACCCTGGTGGCAGTTCTGCGGCTTGCTCTGTACCTTTAGCCTTTACTTCTTGGTAATTTTGAATGACGCTAATGGGATTTCGTGCAGTCAGGGAAACTCGTATGCCGACCTTGGTTCCTTCCCATAATGTACTGGGAAGCAAGGGAATAACCAGATAGAGGTCTGGTGCAGCAACTTCGAACCAGAGATCAAGTTCTATGCTTGGAAGAGAGAGACCGTCGGGAACTGGTTCGGCCAAGTTGATGCCTCCGGCTTCATCGAAAGCTTTCCAACAAGAAGAACTGAAATCATAAAGACTGAAACGATCCTTTCCTCCTGAGACAAACGCATGGATGGCCTGAGTTGCCGAGGTTTTCCCGCTGTTATTTGATCCAACAAATATTGATATGTCGTCAGCTAGCTCAATATGAGCGTCTTTCAGACGCCGAAAATTCTTGAGACGATACGAGTGAAGGTGCATCAAATTCTCCGTTGTCTTTTGATGTATAGAGTTAGTTTATGCCGACAACAATCGATTAGCGAGGGAACTTATCGAGAGGGTAAAACGACTCAACTTGTGGTGATTATTTTTCATAAAACCATTGCTCTGAAGTATTTGGAAAATAGCTTTTAATTGCATCAATCGTACATTTTTGAGAGCATTGCCCATTGTTTGTTTTTATTAGAAATTTATATAAATTTCTATCGATATAGCCGGGAATTAAAATAAGCAATTCCCGGCAATCGGAAACATAAAGACTTTTATATTCATCAGCGAAGTTTTTTAATTTTTTGCAGGAAGGGTCGGCTGCAGGCCACCATCTAGCTGATCTGACTTCTTCCCACTCTGTCTGACCTAACCATCGAAGGATGCGCCAGTCCGACGGAATTTCTCGCCAAATAGTAAGTGATTGAATTATTGAAGCTATTGATCCCGGATTGAAGAATATTAATTTAATGAGCACTTCATTCTCAAGTTGTTCACTCGATACCCATTTCAAATCAATATTCCCACTTCGATGAGATGCTCTGGTTAAGAAGTACGTGTTGAGTTGAGTTTTTCTGTTTTTCAGATTGATATAAAGCGTAGCAAATGAAATGAGTAAGCTTAATGAGCTAATGGCAATGGTCCATATTTGTGTGCCGTCAAGATTGTCCATTCCCGCTCCTAGATCACTCTATTTAAATCAAGGATATAGCCCGCTGCTTTGAGTTCATTGGCTAAGGCAAACTTCCAACCACTTGAGCTGTCCATTTGCACCCACACCATGCCTGCAAAGTCACTTGGTATTTCGAGTTCCCCGCGTTTTAGTGCACACACGCGATTGCGACCAAGCCGCCCTATAAAGTAGCCCAGTTCTAGCAATACATTTTGACGTGCGCGAGGCTCCGGTGGCTTTCCCTTTGCACATCCCTCGTCATCTGGCGTTAAGAGAACAACCGCAAATCCAACATCCCCATGCGCCTCAACTTTCTCAATGACTGTACGCCCCTGATTGGCCTGCTCATGAAGGATGATGGCTTGGAAATCCATCTTTTCAAGGAAACGGGCAACAGACTCGCGTGCCCCTTCGTCATGACCATGAACCACGAAGACTTTATTGGACATCGGTATGTGTAATTGGTTCTGAGTAGTCCCATTTGCCATTACGAATTCTTTGTAATCTCTTACGAATGGAAAAATCACCTGGCGGATAACGTTCTGAAGCGTTGCAGAGAGCTGCCTGCCACTGTAGTAGTAGAGAAATCCAAACTGCAACATGTACTCTGGATCATCTCCAAATTTGCACATCAACAAATAAGTCAGGCCCAGTGTTTGTTTGGGATCGTCTGGCCACAATAGGCGAGCGCTTCCGACCATGCCCCCCTGAGTGTGCTCGCTCTCTTCAAGAAATTTCGCTAGGTCAGCATCTTTGGTGATCTCGTGATTGACATCTGCCAGCACGGGATCTTGTAACAGTCGAACCAATGTTTTTAAGGGCCGCTCATAGGATTGATGGCTTGCGGACTGTAAATCCAAGACAGCATCATTGATCTTTTTGAAGATGCCGATATCAATGGACATCGTTTTCTCCGTCTGTCAGTCGGGCCGATGCAGCTTTATCAAAAATGGCCGTCCGATACTGTTCTTTCATGGCGTCAATCATTGGGCCGACAATCGGGTTGTCTGAGTAGCTCCCAAGGCGCTCGTCAATCAGTCGCTCTACTTCCTGTACCGCAGCATCAATACTTGCAGGGGCATGTGGATTGAACTTCACTGTGCCAAGTTCACCATCAATGCCTGCCATGGCCTTTTGCGCTTGTTCTAAGTCACGGGTAAGTTGGTCTAGTCCTTCGATTTTGAACATCTTTGTTTCCATTGTTTTATTGAAAACAATAATATCCCATTCATAAATGGGGTCCTACCAACGTTCCTGCGCTTTTGCAGCCTTCGCCACCACGCTTGCCTTGGCAAAGTATTGCTCTTGGATGCCCTCCTGATTCTTGGGTGCAATCACGATCTGTCGGCTCTCGGTGTCTAGGCTGACGATGACCGCATCATTGACCTTGAGACCCAAGGCGGTTGTCACGTAGTGGGGTAAAAGAACCCCTTTGCCATTGCCCCATTTCAATACCTTGCTCATATGCCTCTCGCTTTCTGCGTCGTATAAACATCGTTGCAAATTGCAGCGCGGAAGCTAGCCCATAGTGGCATTGCGTTGGTGCCTTTGTACCCGTAGCCGTTGAAATCAAGACACCAGAAGCGGGGTCGTCATCATTAGTCCAACCACTTAATGCCCGACGATAGATAAATGGCACCTAATGATTTGGAGACCAACCGTAGCTAGTAGTTCGGTTGCCCAGTCACGCAACCACCCATACGATTTCGCAACATTTCCCATATCCACTCCCATTCACCGCACATATAAACATGGTTTGAAATTGCGGCGAGGAAGGCTCCTGCATGTCGCTTTTAGGAATTAAGCTGCTGCCTAGCGTTAGGTGGGTATAGGCAAGTCACAGCGACCGTAAAATCCGCAGTCGCTAATTCACCAGACATGCTTAAACACCAGCCCCCGACAAGCCACAAAGCGCAGTGTGATCGTTGCGCCTTTGTCATGCTGTCCGATTCGTCATCTTCGGGGTTTCGGTGCGGGCATTTGTACTTCCAAGCCCTGCCTGTAGATCGCAAACCTCTAAAGATGGACCGTTATCCAGAAGTCCAACAGATTGACTCGTGTGGACACTGGAGCGCTAAAACCGATGGCACGGTGAAGCCCTAACGCTGCAACAAAGCCTTTGCACCTGCACAAAGTTTGTGGAGTGCCAATGTGTTGGTAAGTGACCTGATCTATGGCTAGCCCAAGCCACCCACAGCTCGCTTACACAATCTCCAACGTGATGTTGTGGGCCCCTTGGGATAACAGCTGATTGATGCAGTCTAAGTGGGCATCTTTAATTGCCGCCTCAAGTTTCTGCTTCAATTGGCCCCAGTTGCCAATGCAAAAGCAATTCTCCACAACGTTCTCGCTAGGGTGATGGTCACCAGCCCACACCATCAAGCGTTCCAGCTTCGCTGTGCTCAGTTGCATGTGTTTGGAAAACGGGATGGTGATGTCAACACGCAGCTTCTCGAAAATATCTCGCTTGATTTGGGAGTAAAGTTTTTGTTCCGCGCGAGGGTTCTTCGCTTTCAGCTCCTTGAACTGTGATTTGGTGCGTGGGTCTCTCCCCTCCGTATAGCCTTCAAACACGCTCAAACTCAAACCCGTAAGCTTGGCGATATCCTTGGCATCGGGGCGGTTCTGGCGCAGGTTGTCATGCAGCCTAAAGAATTTGTTACGCACATAAACCTCAAAGATGTCTGCGTAGGCACCAGACTGATGCGCACCAATCCACCCATGAGGTTTACTCCGCTGCATGCTCTTCAGTTCACTGCTGTGCAAAATGAGTTCGATGCGGATGTGCGATTGTCCAAATTCCTCATGGTCAGTTCCCGTCAACAAGTCTAGGGCCTTGGCGTAGCAGCTGAGGGCGAAGGGGCGCAGATTGCATCGAATGGTCTTGTTGCCATCTGCATCGAAAAACCCTTGTGTTCCTTCCGCATACTTGCCTTTGTGCTTTTTTCGCTCTGGGTGGAGGGTGCAAATGGTGTTTGTGATTAAGTCCATGTCCGTAGCCGTGTCTTTAGATGGGATGAGGTAGGTCAACGTGACTTGGGTGATCTCAATGTCGTTGTGCTCCAGCTTGTCCACTTCTTTTTTTGGCACCCCGTGCTTGACTAGATAGTGCTGGACAAGAAGGAGGGTGCTACAACTGGCTGCATATACCGACAACCCATGTTCGATGTTCTGCCCCACCAAACAGCTGGGAACATTCACAGATACGTCAATTCCTAAAATCTGGCCATGAGCGTCTGCAAGAGTTTTTAGCTCATATCCGTTGCCCGTGAGCGGGCTGGTTGGATATTGCTTCTGAGACACGATGCCTGCTAGGACATTGGGAGCATGTTGATCGGTCTTGAGCAGTTGAGGGCGTGGAACCTTTGCTAACGATTCTTGGTTGATCTTGGCAGTGGAGATGTGGACTTTGATGGAGTCTGTCATGACAGTGCTTCCTAAAAATTAATGTGAAGTTGGATGTTCCGGTTGGTGATGGCTAGTCTTCAGCTTGGTTGTTTACATGGCTGAGTGGCTAGATGGTTGAGAAGCTGGTTAGACCTGTTGGATTGGTTAGCTGGTTAAGCTGGTGTGACATGTGTGTGTATTACTAAGTGCGTTTGTGCCGTACATCGCCTTCCACCCTGAGTTCTGTCAAACACTGTCGAAATAACCCCAAGCCATATATGGGGACGGTCTAAGTGGTGGTTTTGACTTTTGCGGCACGGCCAAATTGCCAGCCGTTCTTTGGCAAAGAACGCACTCGGCTTTACGCCCATCTGCGCTTTAATCTGCTGCTGATAAATTGAATATTTGCTGCGTTTGTCGGCATCACTCGGCATGTGAAGCCTCCTGACGCATTGCCGCTTTTTGAGCCACGTACTGAAGAATTTCCGCTTTGATGAAGCGAACCACACCGCGACGACCCGGCGACAGCTTCACCGATTTCGGGAATGTTCCAGCGGCTTGGTTTTCGTAGACAAATGTCCGCCCGACACTCAACATCGTGCAGACTTGTGCGAGCGTTAAAAGCTCTAAATCCGAATCAATGCTCTTGCATGATTGCGCCGTTTTCTGATCTGACATTTGCAGTTCCCTTCAAGCACGGTGAGTGCGATAGAGGAACTATCAGCTTTGCGGCGAGCACGATTGCCAGTTGATTTCTGGTTTTTGATGCTCTGGATTCCATTGAAAACAGAGCGAAAACGACCGTTCTAAGGTACGTGCGTTGAAGAATTACGCGCGTTTAGCCTTTTGTGGATTGCAATACGTGCCCAATTTGGGCCTAATGACGCGAAACCTGCAGATGGGGATTACCGAAATCCTGACACAATTATTTTTGCAATTCGAACTGTGGCTTGTCTGTGAGCGTGAGTAACTTCAGACATTTCCATTGATAGATGTACTTGAAAGCCTCATCGGCATCTTTGCCGACAGAGTCAGTTGTAGCTTTGTGGTCATCCTGCTTTGCATTGATTTTGGCTGCGATTTCGTTGACTGAAAGCATTCCGGCCCCGACTTTTTTGATCGGAACATCACCGCTGTTGCTGCGCTTGTCGATCTCTTTTTTGATGCTTCGCTCACCCGTGAACAAGTCCGCGATGTACAAGTAGCGACGTAGCACTCCCTTGGTCGTTAGGCTGGCCTCCAATTGGCCGAGGCGGCCTGCATTGTTTACTTTGTTATGGATGGCAATGATGGCTTTTTCGGCGATTTCGAGTTGCTTCTTCAACCCTGAAACGCTGGGGCCGAACTTGTACCCAAGATCAATCGTGATGTGAAGCTGTGTGCTCTTGTCTTCCAGCATGGTTGTTTGACCCACTGCGCCGCACATGTTTTGGCGCAAGTACTCAATGGGATACCAAGCCAGATCACCCGAATAGGCTTTGGAGTAGTGTTTGTATGGTTCACGCCAAAGTCCGCAGTGGTATTCCCACTCGGAGTTATGTTCGCTACCGTCACTTTGTCTGTAACCCCATGAGGGCAGTGGATAGTGAGGGGCTTTGTTGTCAGTACCAGCATCAATCAAAGCTTGATAGAACTTGTTGCGACGTAAGAACTCCCACGCGTATTCCGCATATGCGCTTTTGTCTGTGAGCTTGTCGTATTGAGTTTTTGAAAATGATCGTTGCTGTGACATCCCCTTTTGGGGTTCGTAGTGTGCAACCTCCACCGGATGAAACTTACCGTGTGGCGACTTCAATTCTTTGTACGACATATGCGGTTTAACGGGCTTGAAGGGGAGGGAATTTTTGCATGTGCGTGCGCTTGGTCATCTTTGACAAATTAGCGAAAACATGCACTTGTCAATAACTTGAAACACTTAAAAAATGCGACTAACTAGCGGCTGATTGGGATTTTTCTTGCGAGTTTTGGTTGGGTCACAAAGTCGATAAAAATGCGGGTTTTCGGTTCGACCTCCCAATGCCCAAGCTCTGCATCAGTAATCAGGTTGATCCCTTCGGTGTATCCGATTTGTTTGTACAAGTCTTTCAATCCGTTGACTGAATTTAGTAGCGATTGACTTGGTGGATGATGCGTGGTTTTGATACCTACCTCACCAGATTTATCAGAAACCAAAACTGAACTCAACTGGTACTCGTAGAAGTAATCCGCATCGCTGCAAGTCATTTTCTCTAGGGTGATTTGCAAACGTGCGTCGACCAATGAGCCAGAACCCAATGCAAAGCATTCTTTGAACGCGCCGAATGGTGTTATTGCAAGAACGGGCTGAGGTGGCGTGTTTTTCCCCATAGCCAAACCAAACTTCAACTCGGCATCTACAGGTGAGGCAATCGCCATAAATGTAGTTAGTCCAAGTCCAGCGGCTAAAGTGATAGTGATCAGTTTTTTCATGTTAATTTTTCAGATTTAGATCAAGCTCTGCCGCTCATCTACACGGAGAATGATGGACATGAAAACAGGCAAATTCAGCGAAGAGCAAACCATCGATTTTTTGAGGCAGGCCGAAGCGGGCATGCCGATCAAGGAGATCGGGCGCAAACACGGCTTCAGTGATCGATTCACAATATCACTGCACAAGCAAAAGATTCAGCCTCTTCATATCTGAAATTAACAATCGTTCCGGAATTGCTCTCATACTCAAAAAAATAGCGACATTTCGGAAATTTTCTATACGGCATGAAATACGCGGCCTCTTTATTTCCGTTACTCAGAACCCTGTCACCCTGAAACAAGGAGTCTCCTCGATATCTAAGACATCGACCATCTCCTTTGCAATCAAATACATTTCTTCCTACTTGAGCTTGCATCTCTAATAGCCAATATTGGTGTCGAGCTTGTGGACTAAGATTTACACAACCTGACAAGTACATCAAAAAGAATAACCACGTCATTCTCATTTTTGCTCTCCTGAACTCAATGATTTTTGTGATGTATTTGCGTCAATTCGAATCACACTTGGCACCGTGGTGTACTTAATTGAATCAGGTTGCCCAATTTGCGTCATCCAAGAAATATTTGGGTTGTTAAGCGCAGCAGGTACGGCAACCACCGCTGACGCGGGCATTGTCCATATATTGTTAAACGTGGTTTGTTCTAACAAGTTGGCATTAAAAATATAGTCATGCAAGCCTGCCGTGGCATTGATCGTTGGCACTTGATTTAATGCGCGACTTAACGTACTGCCTTGAGACCCTACAGAACCCGGACTGTTGAATCCAATCACGTTCATGCCACGATCAACTGCTTGCTGTTGTCCAAAATTTGGACCTGTACGAACTGGCTCATAGCTGGCATTACCCGTCGAAGTTCCATCCAATTTAGTACCGTTCCTGTTTTCCCCCGGCCCCGCATTGGCTGCATAACCCACTAACGATTGGTACGTCTCGCCCGCCGTGCTCAACACTGCGGCTGTCTTGGCCCCCTGTTCGCAACCCGCACCTGTTGCCGCACCCGTTGCACAACCCGCTGCTGTTTGTGCGGCCACAGCTGACACACCTTGTCCGGCCACCGACGTTCCAACGCCCGCAGTAGCCATCGCCACTAAGGTGTTTTTGACCGTGTTAGATGAACCCAAGTCTTTTAAAGTTTTGCCAATGTCGCCG
>JACCDY010767315.1_pt1 | contig 12100 bp, 10 predicted proteins | sample 7446391 | NCBI WGS metagenome assembly JACCDY01 (sample SAMN15323451, study PRJNA562643) | freshwater metagenome | isolation source: river surface water | place: USA:Blue River Watershed | collected 2017-08-18
AGGCCTTTTCGGGATCAAGACCGCAGGCCAGGAAATCGGTGGCCACCTCGCGGGAGTTGCGCCGCAGCGCCTCGGGATCGCGGACCGTGGTGAGGGCGTGGAGGTCGGCGATGAAGTAGAGGGCCTCTCCCTTCTCCTGAAGCTCGATGGCCGGCTTCATCATGCCAAAGTAGTTGCCTAGGTGGGGGAGGCCGGTCGGCTGGATGCCAGAGAGAATGCGCATGGAGGAAATGCTGAAGGTTACAGGCTGAATGCTAAAACGAGGAGGGCGGAGAGGGAGGCAATCGGTGGATTCATGCTAAGGGTTCTTTCCCCAACTTCCAGCTTCCAACTGCCAGCTCCCACTCAATAGACCAGCTTGCGGTGGATCCAGATGCTCTGGAGCAGGCCGAGGCAGGCCATGGTGATCAGAAGGAAGGAGCCGCCGTAGCTGACCAGAGGGAGGGGGAGTCCGGTGATCGGCGTGACCGCCACGGTCATCCCGATATTCATGAAGACATGAGTGAAGAGGAGGGTGACGATGCCAACAGCCAACAGGCGTCCCAGTTCATCCTGCGCCTGCATCGCGATGTAGAAGCCGCTGAGCAAAAGCACGGCAAAAGTCGAAATGAGAAGAACGGCACCGATGAAGCCGTGTTGCTCGCCGAAAACCGAGTAGATGAAATCGGTATGGACGATCGTGCTTGGGAGATAACCGAGTTCATTGAGGGTGTTGGGGGCCTTGAATCCCTTGCCCCAGAATCCGGCACTGCCGATGGCATTGAGCGACTGGTTGATGGTCCATCCCGCTCCCTGTGGATCAAGCGAGGGGTCGATGAAAACGGTCAGGCGATCCTTCTGATACTGCTTGAGACCGAAATAATACATGATGATGGCCGAGATGAGGCCCAGAAGCGTCAGGACGATCAGATAGCGCTTCTGGATGCCCGAGACATAAAGCATGACGAAGAGTACGGGGAGCCAGACAAGCGTGCCTCCGAGATAGGGTTGGACGAGGATCAGCACGCACGGCAGTGCCGTGATCGCAAGGCAGACCACAATGCGGAGTGCCTGATTCATCGCCGAGGAGTTGCTCAGAAAGAGGGCAAAGAGGAGTACCCCCGCGAAGATCGCAAGTTGGGAGGGTTGGAAGTTGCCGAAGCCCAGGTTGAGCCAACTTCTGGCCCCGAAGACTTTCACCCCGATGAAAAACACGAGAATGAGAAGGATCACGCTCAGGATGTAGAGAGGTAGCGCGCCGATGCGGACCCACTGGTAGTCGTTGAAGGCGACCACGAAGAAGACGGGAATGCAGATGAGCATCCAGCGGATCTGGCTTGCCCAGAACGGGGTGTCGCGCATCCAGGTGGCGCTGTAGATGGCGTAGATCCCGAACAGGGAAAGAATCACCATCACGGCGAGAAGCGGCTTGTTCAGGGCCCGGAACTTGCGTGAAAGCATCAGTGTGTTCATGAAATTCAGATCGTTGTGCCCAGCCTTGGAACGGCGTCGAGAAGCTCCCGGGTATAGGGTGCGCGGGGATGTTCCAGTACCTCTCGGGCCGGTCCGGATTCCACGATCTTACCGCGATGCAACACCAGTACGGAATCACTCAGGTGTTCAACCACGGCGAGGTCGTGGGCAATGAAGAGCATGGCCAGTCCGAGTTCCTCTTGTAGGTCTTGGAGGAGGTTCACGATCTGGGCCTGGACGCTGACATCAAGGGCGCTGACAGGTTCGTCACAGATCAGGAATTCGGGTTCCACGGCAAGTGCCCGGGCAATTCCGATCCGCTGGCGCTGGCCTCCGCTGAATTCGTGGGGGTGCCGTCCCATCATCTCGGGCCTGAGGCCGACACGACTAAGCAGCGAGGCGACGCGCTCGGAGCGTTGGGAGGCGTTAAGTTCCCTGAAGTGGATCTCCAACGCCTCTCCGATGATGCCTCCCACGGTCATCCGCGGATTCAGGGAGCCGAAGGGATCCTGAAAGATATATTGGATTCTTCTTCTGAGGGGGCGGAATTCCCGTTCACCCATGGGCAGGATGTCCTTTCCTTTCCAAAAAGCCTGTCCGGAGGTCGCGGAGATGAGTTTCACCAGGGTCCGACCGATGGTCGTCTTGCCGCTTCCGCTTTCCCCAACAAGGCCGACCGTTTCGCCAGGGCGGACGATGAAGCTCACCCCGTCGACCGCTTTGAAGACGCCAGTCTCTCTTCGGAGAAGACCTCCCCGAATGGGAAAGTGGACCCGCAGGTCACGAACCTCGAGCAGGGGTGAAGGTGCTTCCATGGAATCAGGGGCGCTCATACGTTGCTGCCGGTCCATTTGAGCTTCTGTCTGAGAACATCCGGAAACGTCGTCCCGGGCATGGTCGCGAGAGGCAGGGTTTGCGGGGAGAGTCGGAGAATGACCTCCTGTCCCGGGCCAAGGGCATGGGGTTGCCTGCCGTCGACCGTAACAAAAACTTCCTGATTGCCCACGGCGCGTATCACCACTTCGCTGCTGTCGGAGATGACGAGGGATCGGTTGCTCAGCACATGGGGACAGATCGGGGTGATGACCAGGGCGCCGCTGTCAGGCATCAGGATCGGGCCACCCGCGGCCAGCGAATAGGCTGTCGACCCCGTGGGTGTCGCGATGATCAGTCCGTCGGCGTGGTATTCGGTGAGGGGGGCTCCTCCGACTGAGGCCTGAAGGCGCACCAACTGGGACCGCTCGCCTCGGCTGATGGTCACGTCGTTGAGCGCGCGCTCCAGGGGAGTGACGAAGCCTTGGCCCGAGATGGCGACATCCAAAAGGCTCCGCTGGCTGAGGATGAAGTCATTTCGGAGGATGGAGTCCACCGCCCGCAGATATTCATCGGACCCCAGGGTGGTGAGGAATCCGAGCGAGCCGATGTTGATGCCGAAAATCGGCCTGATGTGTCCTCCGCTGCGGTGGAGTGCCCGAAGGATACTCCCATCGCCCCCCATCACCAGCAGGAGGTCGCTCCGTTCGGCGAGAGCCGGTTCCTCAAGCCCGGAATGATCGCCGAGCAGTGCTGCGGTCGCCTTCTCCATCAGGAAGGGGACCTTTCTGCGTTGAAGTTCCTCGGAGACCGCCTTCACGAGCGGTCCCGCGCCTTCCTTGCCGGCGTGTGCGATGAGTCCGATGATCATTGGGGGATGGGGAGGGTGGATTCGCTCCGTCGCAGCAGGGCGAGAAACTCGATGTTACCGGAAGTGCCGGGCAAGGGGGATTCGATCACCTTGTCGAAGCGGTGACCGGCATTGGTCACCCAGATGCGGATCGATTCGACGGCCCGCTCCCGGGCGAGGGGATCACGGACGATACCCCCCTTGCCCACGTCCGCGCGCGAAAGTTCGAACTGTGGCTTGATGAGCATGATCATGGAGCCGTCCCTTTTGAGTAATTCAAAGGCCGCCGGAAGGATGCGTGTGAGCGAGATAAAGCTCAGGTCTCCCACGATCAGATCGAACTGCCGGTCGAAATCGCCGGGGGTAAGGTAGCGGGCGTTGATCCCCTCCCGGACTTCGACGCGAGGATCCTGGCGCAGGGACCATGCAAGCTGCCCCCGTCCCACATCGACCGCCGTCACATGGGCGGCCCAGTGCTGCAGCAGGCAATCGGTGAAGCCTCCGGTGGAGGAGCCCAGATCGAGGCAGGTCATCCCCATGGGGTCGAGGGCGAATCCGGCAAGGGCTCCCTCGAGCTTGTGACCGCCGCGTCCGACATAGCGGTCCCGGCCTGTGATGAGGATCTCGCTTTGGGGACTGACCTTGGTTCCCGCTTTGTCGGCGATCCTGCCGTCAACGGTGACCTGTCCAGCCAGAATGGCGCGCTGCGCCTTTTCCCGGGAGTCGAAATGCCCCGCCTCGTGGAGGTGTTGGTCGAGTCTGATCCTTGCCGCGGCGGTCTTCATGGCTCGGGATGGCTAAGCGAGAGGAGTTCGCCGGGCGAGGTGAGGAGGTAATCGGGTGCAAGCGAGAGAAGGGCTTCCGCGGAGTTATATCCCCAAGAGACGGCGGCCATGCGAAGTCCGGCGACTTTTGCCGCCTCGATGTCCCGGGTTTCATCCCCCACGTAGAGAACGTCGCGGGCTGCGATTTTCTCCGCCTTGAGCAGCTTCTTCATTTCACGATCCTTGCCGAAGAGTTTGGAGGAAGTGCGTATGAAATCGAAGTGAGGCAGGTCATGCCGCTCGAGGAAAGCGCTGACATTGGCCTCCGAATTCGAGGTGAGGATGCCCAGGCGATGACCGCGTCCCCGCAGGTTGGCCAGGGTCTCGGGCATGCCCTCAATGGGTTGCACAAGATGGATGCGCTCATGGAGCAACTGCAGCCCCCGTTTCGAGATGGAGGGCACCGACCAACTGCGGATGCCGAGATGGCGGATGAATTGCCGCGTTTTCATGGCCCTGGCGGCTTCGAGTTCCTCCTTGGGAAGTTCCCGAAATCCGAATTCGCGGGCAAGGTCATTGAGGATCCCGTGGGAGACGACCAAGGTGTCGGCCACCGTCCCGTCAAAGTCGAACAGGATGAGTCCGGGTAGTTGCCGTTGCTCCCCGGAAGGGGGGGTAGGGGAGCGGTTCATGGTGGCGTGGGGATTTTGGCGGTGAAGATGTCAGGCGAACGAGGTTTGCGGGATCCTCACACCTTCTTTCAGCGTACATCATGGGAGCGGGACAATCCAAGCCCCGTCAATCTTGCCCGAATTGGAACAAGGTTTGCTTCCTTCCTGTCATAACGTGTTTAATCGCGGGGTGCGCCGTGCGGGGAACACCCCGTCCCGGGCACGACCCCTCGGGGCAACGCAACTTTCATCAACCATGACATCACCCGAAGAATTCCATTCCACGATCGACACCTCGGTCGAGGGGCTCAAGACCCTGATTCAAAACCAGCTCAAGTTCAGCCTTGCCCGCGATCCCAAGACGGCTTCGAAACGCGACTGGTGGCTGGCCACGTCCAAGGCCGTCCAATGTCTGGTCATCGAGCGACTGATGGCCACCCAGACCAAGCACAGGAACCTCAACACAAAGAGACTCTACTATCTCTCCCTGGAGTTCCTGATGGGACGCCTCTACATCAACAGTTTTCATAGTGCGGGCGTTTACGGGAACATGGAGGCGGCCATTCGAGAGCTTGGCCTGAACATCGATGAACTCAGGGCCGAGGAATACGACATGGGCCTCGGCAACGGCGGTCTCGGGCGCCTTGCGGCCTGCTTCCTTGACTCCCTCGCAACGCTCGACCTGCCGGCCATCGGGTACGGCATTCACTACCAGTACGGGCTCTTCAAGCAGGAGTTTCGAAACGGCTATCAGGTGGAGCTTCCCGACGACTGGATGAAATACGGAACCCCCTGGGAAATCGTCCGTCCCGAACACACCACCGAGATCGATCTTTACGGCCAGGTTGAGAACGTTTTCGACGATCTCGGGAACTACGTTCCGCGCTGGACCGACACCAAGAAACTGGTGGGCATTCCCTACGACATTCCGGTTCCGGGTTACGGCACGAACACGGTCAACTTCCTCCGCCTCTGGTCATCCAAAGCCCATGAGGACTTCAATTTCGACGCCTTCAACCGCGGCGGATACGACGAGGCCGTGCGCGAGAAGAACTCCAGTGAGACGGTCTCGAAGGTCCTGTAACCCAACGACAAGACCGAAAGCGGCAAGGAACTGCGCCTGATCCAGCAGTATTTCTTCGTCGCCTGCTCCCTGAAGGACATCATCCGCCGCTTCCTCAAGGACAACAGGGATTGGAACACCTTCCCGGAGAAGGTTGCCGTCCAGCTCAACGACACCCACCCCGCCATCGCCGTCGTCGAGTTGCAGCGCCTTCTCCATGACGAGTACTCGCTGCCCTGGAGTCAGGCATGGGGCATCGTCACCCGCACCTTTGCCTACACGAACCACACGCTCCTGCCCGAAGCGCTCGAGAAATGGAGTGTCGGTCTTTTTCAGAAAGTGCTCCCCCGCCATCTCCAGATCATCTTCGAGATCAACAAATTCTTCCTTCAGGAAGTGGAGGCCGTCTGGCCGGGTGATCTGGACAAGGTCCGGAAGCTTTCGCTCATCGAGGAGGGACATCCGCAGATGGTGAGGATGGCCAATCTCTCCGTTGTCGGCAGCCATTCCGTCAACGGGGTGGCGGCGCTGCACACCCAGCTTCTCAAGAGCGATCTTTTCCCCGAATTCGACGCCCTCTATCCCGGCAAGTTCAACAACAAGACCAACGGCATCACGCCCCGTCGCTGGTTGCTTGCCTGCAATCCCCGCCTGAGCGAGCTGATCACTTCCAAAATCGGCCGCGGCTGGGAGCGCAACCTCGATGAACTGCGCGGTCTCGAGGCGTATGCCAAGGACCCCGGTTTCCAGGAGCAGTTCATGCAGGTGAAGCACGCCAATAAGGTCGACCTGGCCCGTATCATCAGGCGCGACTGCGGTGTCGAGGTGGATCCTTCCGCGCTCTTCGATGTCCAGATCAAGAGGCTTCACGAATACAAGAGGCAGCATCTCAATCTCCTTCATATCCTCGCCCTTTACAGGAGACTGTTGCAGCAGCCTGACCTCGATATCGCCCCCCGCGTCTTCGTTTTCGGTGCCAAGGCTGCCCCGGGATACGATCTCGCCAAGAACATTATCAAGGCGATCAATGCCGTCGGCGCCAAAATCAATGCCGACGAAAGGATCAACGGCCGTCTGAAGGTTGTATTCCTTCCCAACTACCGGGTCTCCCTGGCCCAGAGAATCGTGCCCGCAGCCGATCTCTCGGAGCAGATCTCGACCGCCGGCAAGGAGGCATCGGGCACCGGTAACATGAAACTGGCCCTCAACGGGGCGCTCACCATCGGCACCCTTGACGGGGCCAATGTCGAGATTCGCGAGGAGGTCGGCGACGAGAACATCTTCATCTGCGGCATGACCGTCGAGGAGGTCGAGGCCCTCTGGAAGAAAGGGTACAACCCGCGGGAATACCTCGATGCGGACGAGGAACTCCGCGCCGTGGTGGACTGGGTCGGCTCCAACTACTTCACTCCCGACGAGCCGCACGGTGTCTTCAGCATGCTCCGTGACAATCTTGTCTACAGTGATCCCTTCCTCTGCCTGCCTGACTTCCGTTCCTACAGTGACGCGCAGCAGCGGGTGGATGTCGCCTTCCGGGACAGGCCGAGATGGGCCGAGATGGCGATCCTCAACACGGCCCGGATGGGAAAATTCTCCAGCGACCGCACGATCGCCGAGTATGCCCGCGAGATCTGGCAACTCGACCCGGTCGCGGTTTAGCCGCACCTTCCTCCCATGGTGATTATCGTCGGAGGCGGACTGGCGGGGCTTGCCTGTGCCACCCGGTTGGAGCAGTCCGGCGTGGATTGGCTCCTGTTGGAGGCATCTGACCTTCCCGGGGGGCGTGTCGCCACGGAGATCACTCCGGAAGGGTTCCGTCTCGACCGCGGATTTCAGGTCATCCTTGATTCCTACCGCACGGCTTCAGCCTTGCTGGATATCCCGGCACTTCGCCCGTACCCGTTCCTGAGCGGCGCCCTGCTTGCAGGAAAGCAGGGGGAGCGGAGCAGAATCCTCAACCCGTTTTTTCATCCCGAGGGGATTCCCGAACTCCTCTTCGGAAGTTCCATCACCCTTCGCGAAAAACTGACTTTGGCCGCGTATGCCGCGCCGCTTCTGTTGCGTTCCAAGAATTCATTGGCCGACCAAGAGCGGGGATGTTCCACGCTGGAGGAACTACGGCGGCATGGTTTGGATGGCGGAATTCTTGAGAAATTCCTGAGACCATTCTTCGGCGGAGTGTTTCTTGACGAGGAGCTTGGGACGGATGCCTCGGTTTTCCGGAGGGATCTCATGAAATTTGCCTTTGGACGGGCCTTCCTTCCCTCGTATGGCATGGGTGAGATCCCCCGCCAGTTGGCGTCACGCCTTCCGGCAAGCCGCCAGCGTTACGGGGTGCCCGTCACATCGCTGCAAACCTCAAATGCCAGGATCACCTCGGTGACTCTTGAAAATGGTGAGCGTCTTCCCTGTGAGAAGCTTGTGCTCGCGACCGACGAGCCTGCCACGCGCCGCTTGCTCGATCTTCCGGAAGGACGCTCCTGGAGTGAGGTTGCGACCCTTTACTTCTCGGGGGATGAACAACTTTACGAGGGTGCCCTTCTTGTATTGCCTGAGGGAAAGGGAAGGATCGTGCGCCACTTCGCCGACCTCACGAGTGTCGCCCCCGAATATGCCCCGTCAGGCTCCCGCCTGCTTACCGCGACGATCCTCAATCCTCCCGACGGGGATCTTGAAAACGCCGCCCGTGCCGAGATTGAGGCCATCTTCCCCGCCTTCGCCTCATGGAGATTCCTGAAGGAAATCCGCATCCGTCGGGCACTCCCCTCGCAGAGGCCCGGATTCCACAACCTTCAGCCGGCACGACGACCCTTTTCCAATGTCCTGCTGGCGGGGGATCAGGTTGCCACTGCCAGCATCGACTCCGCGCTTGCAAGCGGTCTCCGTGCGGCAAGTGATGTCCTCTCCCAAGACTGCTGAGGCAAGTCTCCTCCTCATTCAATTCCCTTTCGGATCAAGCGGGTTCCGTAGTAGTTTTCGGCAGGTTTCTTTCGGCACCGTTTTTCAATGCTTTCATTTTCCACCAACTGGAACGCCGGTCGTCGCAAGGACGGCGCCGAGTTGGTGTCGGAGATTCTCGATCTTGGATTCCCCGTCATCGAGTTAGGACACGGTCTTTCAGTTTCACAACTGGACGGAATCAGGAAGCTCCGGACCGAAAGGTCCTTCGGGGTGATCAGCGTCCATAATTTCTGCCCGATGCCCGTCGAGGTGATGCATGATAATCCCGACTGTTACGAATTCACGGCAAACCGGCGTCACGACCGTGAGAGAGCGACGCGTCTTACCCGACAGACCATGGCCACGGCTGTCGAATTTGGCGCCAAGTACGTCGTGTTGCACCTTGGGCGCATCACTCCCCTCGAAGGGATGACGGACTCGCTCCTTGCCGAACTCAGGGCAAACGGGGTTGCCAGTCGTTCCTTTGCCCAAAAAAAGCTTGAGGCTGTCCTTCGGAGGGAGAAGCAAGCGAAGGCATTTCTGGAAAGGGTATCCTCCCTTCTCGAGCCCCTCGTTGAGGAGGCCCGCAAGACGGGAGTCACGCTCGTGGTGGAGAACCGCAGCGACTACGAGGCGGTTCCCTCGGAAAGGGAACTGTTTGCCCTGATGAAGGGATTCGACTCGCCGCACCTGCGGTACTGGCATGACTTCGGCCACGCACAGATGAGGGAGAATCTCGGCCTTCTCGATCATGCCCAGTGGCTTGCCGAGATCGCCCCCTTTACCGCGGGGGCCCATCTGCAGGATGCGCGTTGGCCCGACAAGGATCACCTGATTCCTTTCGAGGGGGAGATTCCCTTCGACCGTCTGGTTCCCATTCTGCCATCATCGATTCCCTACGTCCTGGAACTCTCTCCGAGGGCGAAGCCCGAGGCCATCCTCGCCGCCGCCGCTCGGTGGAACACACTTTTTCCTTCATGAATCCAAAAAAAATCATCGTCACCCTTGTGCAGGCATCCGTCACCCTGCTGCTGCTCTGGTGGATCTTCCACGATCCCTCCAAAAGGGCGCAGATGCTTGAGGCACTGGGTAAGGCTGATCCCCTGTGGCTCGTTCCCGCCTTCATCTGCTTCGGTCTGGTGCTGGTTTGCGGGGCTTTCCGGTGGCAGTTGCTCATGCGCGTGCAGGGCATCTCCCTTTCCTGGTTCCGTGTCTGGCAACTCGTCATGATCGGGATGTTCTATAACCTCTTCCTGCCCGGCGGTACGGGCGGGGATCTTGTGAAAATCTTCTATGCCGTGCGCGAGGCGCCCCGTTCCAAGAGTGCCGTCTTTCTGAGCGTCGTGGTTGATCGCCTGACCGGCATGTTCGCCCTCATTCTCGTCTCATCCGGCGTTTTTCTGGTGTTCTTCAAGGAACTGACCGCCCTTCCCATGGTGAGGGCCTTCACGGTTGCCGTCTGTGTGATCTTCGCCGCGACTCTGGTCCTTGTGCTCGTCGGACTGATCGTCGACCGCTTTCATCTTGCCTCGCGGATTCCCGCCAGCATGCCCGGTCATGCCGCGATCCTCGACACGGCCCGTGCTTTCTCGGTCTATGCCCGCGATTGGAAGGCGGTCGCCGCCGCCGTCCTGATCTCCCTGCCGCTGAACCTCTTTATCTTTGCCGGGGCGATCTTCGCCGCCTCTGCTTTTCCGGGAAATCCGGGTCCTTCCGCCATGACCTCGGTGATCCCGGTGGTCAACACCATCAGTGCGCTTCCGATCAGTCTTGCTGGTATCGGAGTCCGGGAAAAACTCTTCTCCTCGATGCTTCACTCCCTTTACGGGACCCCGGAGGATCTTGGTGTGCTCATTTCCATCACCGGATTTGCGATCATTGTCAGTTGGGGGCTGCTTGGCGGGGTGGTGAGCATGCTCTATCGCTCCGGTGTCGGTGCCGTTTCACTGCATGAGATCGAGGGTGAGGTCGAGGCCATCGAACAGCGGGTCGAGGAAGAAGAGAGGACTTCCTGAAGATTCTTCGCAGGACATGGCCGCTCTTCTCCGCGCCTCGATCAGTCTCGACGGGAAGCTGTTGGGTGCCTCGGGGAAGCCGCTTCGCCGCGGCATTACGGCCTCCCTTGCCGAGGAAGCCCGGGAACTTGAGTTGACGATCCATCCGATGATTGTGGGAGGCGACGCTGTTTCGACACTCTCCGGGCTGCCCGGGGCTTTTCTCCCTAGGGAACTACGCTGGGAGCTTCTCTCCGCGGTCAATGGACGGGAGGGGAAGACCGTGTTGCGTTACCGCAGGAAGCACTGAAGCTCTTTGGATCGTTAGAGAGAGGCCGGCTTGACCTTCGTTCCTGCAGGAGGGCTGAAGTTGCCCATGGCGAGCGAGAGAGAGGCGAGACTGGTCAGGTAGTCGGCCTGCGCTCCGGCTTGCTCGAAACGGGCCGCGGCCAGGGCGCTTTGGTTGGTGATCAGATCGGTGATGTTGGCGAGTCCGTTCTGGAAGGCGGATTCGACGGACTTGAAATTCTCTTCCGCAGAGACGACCAGCGAGTCCGCAAAGGAGACCCGTTTGTTTGCTCGCAGGGAATCGTTGTAGGCGGTCCAGACATCGCGGGATGTTTCCAGTCTGGTCGCCTCGGCGCTGGCCCGTGCTTCCGATTCCTCGGCCTGACGTTTTTTGACCCGCTCCACGCGCTGGAACCCGTCGAAGAGATCCCAAGTCATCACGGCGAATCCCCCGACGTGATTGTAGTTGCCGTTGAAGGTTCCGTTAACTCCGGTTAGGCTGGCCGAGTAGCCGTAGGTTTCATTGGAATATCCGCCGACCAGCGAGACTTTAGGCAGGAAGTCGGCCTTGGCGCGCTCCACGGCGGCCCTGCTCGCCTTGATCTCGGCCGCCCGTGCGCCGAGATCGGGGCGCTTTGCGATAGCGATGTCGATCAGGCGATCAACATTGCCCGCCATGGCCTTCAGATCGCTCTTTCCCGTGGGGGAGGAGACCTTCAGGGGAGCATTTGCCTGAACCCCTACTGCGGTCCGTAGGTTACCGAGCGTGACCTCGACATTCCTGTCGGCCGCCGCCGTGTCGAAGTCGGCTTGGGCGAGCGTCTTTCGGGCCGCATCAAGCTCGGGCTTGGTGCCGAGTCCATTGGCCACTTGGGCCTCCACCATGGCGAGGATGGTTTGCGAAAGTTCGAGATTGACCTTAGCAGCCTGCTGTTGGGAGAGGGCGGCGATATGAGCGAAATAGGCCTGTTGCACCGCGAAGACCGTTGTCTGGACTCTTCGGCTGAAGGTCAGGTTGGCTGCATCAAGCAGGGCCACGGTGCGGCGGACATCGGAACTCCTCCGGCCGAAATCGAGCAGGAGGTACTCGAGCTCGAGGCCCGCGTTGATGCTGACCCTGCTGTAGGTTTCGGCACCCGTCTGGATGGGATTGTACCCGTTGTCATAGCCCCCTTTTGCCACGAATCCCAGTTGGGGATAGTAGGGGGCCTTGGCTTCCCCCACCGATGCCGCTGAGGCCAGGGCATTGAACCAGGCTGAACGGG
>JACCDY011140780.1_pt1 | contig 12100 bp, 8 predicted proteins | sample 7446391 | NCBI WGS metagenome assembly JACCDY01 (sample SAMN15323451, study PRJNA562643) | freshwater metagenome | isolation source: river surface water | place: USA:Blue River Watershed | collected 2017-08-18
ACCGGGGAACTCTATTCAATAAAGTTAAAGGCACGGCCCGCGGATTTGCCCAGATACTTATTCACATGCGCCCCGCGGCCGTGCGCGCATCGGGCCGCCGACCGTCGCATGCCAGCGGTCCTCCGGCGCGCCTCCGACACTTGTTCCACGGCGAACCACGCCCTTCGTCGAGATGGCTGAAGGTCTTGGCGTCGAAGACGCGGACGATGTCGGGGTGGCCGAGCTGCGACAGCAGGATGGCCTCGGCCGGCCTCCGATCGCCCATCTCCTCCGTCACCCCGGGTTGCTTCAGCACCTTCATCGTCTGCCGTCCGAGCAAGCGTTGGCGCACCCGGTAGACTTCCGCGAAGGCCCCCTCGCCGATCAGCTTCTCGACCTCGAGGGTCCCGCCGATCTGGTGTCCGTCTGGAAGCAAGGCCATGGAACTTGGGTGGCGCGTGGGTGGGGCCGCGCGGCGGACGAAAGGTCCGTCAATCCGGCCTTCGGGGAGGGGGCGACAACCAGGAAAAGCCCGTTCGCCCCGGCCCGTTCCGGCGGACTCCGGAGGCCGACGCGTAAGTGGCTAATGCGCAAGGTCTTATATTTTAGTATAAAGGTTTAAACAATCCTTACCCCGTCCCAAGGCCTCTTTTGAAGAAACTTCTGGAAAAAAGCCCCCGAATCCGTGAGTCTGCGCCATGCCCCTGCGCTTCGAGCTTTCCCCGCCCAAGCTAGCCCAATCCCTCGATTGGTATTGGCAGTTCGGCGTCCAGCGGATCAAGGACCATCCCGACCATGCGCTGCCCCGGGGCAGTTGGCTCGATTCGCTCTACGCCGTCGCGAACGCGCGCCGCCCCGCGGCCGGGGAGCGGAAGACCTTGGCGGTCTGGGGCCCCTCGCAATCGGGCAAGTCCACCTTGCTCGCTTCCTACCTCGACGCCGAGCTGAAGCCGGGCCCGAAGGGCGAGCATAGCACGCTGCTCACCTGGGATGAGGCGGAGCCCGTGACCTTCCTCTACCGGGGCAAGCCCGGGGTGCTTTCCCTGAATCCCTTCGCCGCCGGGGCGGACGCCTCCGGTTGCGTAACGCGTTACGTGGAAGCAAGTTACGTGAAGAACAACCGGTATCCGGTGCGGTTGCGCTTCAACTCGCTTTCGCACGTCATGCATGCTCTGGCTTGCGGCTACCTGTCCGAGTGCAGGTCCGCGACCAACGACGGTGCCAACGTCTATTGGGATCGGGAACGAATCTCCAAGGAATTCCTCAAGAAGCCCGATCGCCTCGCGCCCGGGGCCAATCGCGCCGCCTACGAGCTGCTGCGGGAGATCCTCGACGTCGTCGGCATGTTCATCAAGAGCGGCGAGGCCCGTTACGCGGCCTTGGGCCCTAACTGGGAAGGTCTGCGGCGCGACCTGCTCGACAGTTCGGACCTGGTGCAGTCGGAGGAAGCCGCCATCCATTTCGCCTCCACGATCTTCTGGGACGGCTCCCCCACGCTCTCGGGGGTCTTCCGTTGCCTCCGCACCAAGGTGGAGACCTTGCGCTGGGCGCGCCGGGAGGTCTATTGCACGATGGGCGTCGCCGCCCTGCTGCTGGACATCGATACGTTCAAGCGGGTGAAGGCCGAGTCGCCCGACGATTTCGGGAGGGAAACCCTCCGGCGGATCCGTTCGCTGGGTTTCCGCGAGGAAGCCGGCACCGTGCTCATCGAGGAGGGGACCCCCGCCGCGGAGATCGCCGGCGACGAATTCGGCTTCTTCCAGGCTTTGGTCCGCGAAATCGTCGTGCCGGTGCGCACGCCGCCGGCCCTGGCCTCGCAGCCGTTCTTCCGGCTGCTCAAGGAGGCGGACATCCTCGACTTTCCCGGCGTGGCGCTCAAGGACGCCCAAGGCAACGCGCTCACCCGCCTGGACCTGGCCCAGCTCGGCGAGCGTGACCATCGCCTGCTCACCACGGTCTTCAAGCGCGGCAAGACCTCCTCCATCGTGATGGGCTATGGCGACGACGTCTCGATCGATGCCTTCGCCCTGCTCATCCGAGCCAAGACCTACCCATCGAAGCCCGAGCAGCTCTGCTCCGGCATCCGCTACTGGTGGGAACGCGTGAGTCCCGGCTTCCAGTCCGCGACCAACGAGTCCGCGCCGACGCCCTTGCCGTTGTCGGTCTGCATGACGTTCTTCGGCCATGTGCTGGTCGAGTTGGCCCAGACGAAGCCCAAGGCGGGCGTCGGGCCGCTCTTCAAGGACATGCTCGAGCCGCTTACGCCCTTCGACCGTCCGGCGAACGCGAGCTACTTCATGACCACGTACACCTCCTTCAAGGCGGCGGGGGAGATCCGCCTGGACGAGGCCGAGCGGAAGTGCGCGGTCGACATCATCAAGCAGGATGCGGATTTCCAGCGGGTCTTCCGTTCGGCGGAGTCGCAGGCATCCTTCGACCGCCTCATCGCCGACCCCGACGGTGGGGTCAGCTACTTCTTCGAATGCCAGCTCGCCAAGATCCGCGCGTCCGACCGGATGCGTCATCTCGCCGGCTTGGCCGAGCGCGACGTGCGGACCGGACTCGACTTGCTCAAGATCGCCGTTCCCGAGGTCGAAGACGCCGGGGCCCAGCAGAAGCGGACGCTCGCCGAGGTCGCCCGGGCGGTGGAGGCCAACCTGCGCCTGTGGGAAACCAGCCTCCCCCGGGAACTGAAGCAATTCGACCAGATCGAGGACGCCACTTCCCTCTATTCCTATTGGATCCGGAGCCTGCTCGCGGTCGAGCCCGAGGAGCTGGAGCCGCTGCCCCTGGATTTCGCGCAGCAGAACCGCGAATCCAAATTCGGCTATGTCTCCCGCCAATGGGCCCGCTGGCGGGACGGCTCCGTGGCGCGGATGAAGAAGGTCAAGGGCTTCAATTGGGGCCTGTTCGGCCTGCGCGACGAAAGCGAGGCCCGTGGCCTCCTCAAACTCATGTCGGAAGGTCGCCAACTCGACCGCGAGCTCGTGGAGTGGCTCACCGAACAGATGGGGTTCCTGCAGGTAGAATCCGATGCCCGGGTCCTCCGACAGGAGCTGGCCGTCGTCCTCGGCAACATCGTCCGTACCGGCTGCATCCGTCCCGGTCCGCGCGCCGCCGTCGGGTCGCTCGCCACCGTCATGCGTCGCCACGTCTCCTGGGAGAACGACTTGGGCGGCAACGCCGATTCGCCCCACTACCATAAGGTGATCAAGCCCTTCCTCGAGGGCTTGCAATCGTTGCGGCCGGCCGCACCCCAGCGACCGACGCTCCCCGGCGACGCCGAACTCCGCAACCTCTGGATCTCCTGAACCGCATGAAGACCTTCGATCAGACCATCCTGTTGGTGCCCGACACCGGTTTCCGGATGTTCTTCTTCCCGCTGGGGCCCGACCCCTTCGGCGTCATCGATCCGGAGATCCGCGCGATGATCATCGCCAACCGAGCGGCCTGCACGACCCTTGCCGACGGGAAGCAAGCTGAGTTCGGCGACCCTGCGGAGTGCCCGTGGGTGGACAAGGTCACGAATTACCTGACGAGTTCCTGGACGGAGGCGCGGGAGATGCGTAACTCGGACTTCGGCCTGCGTGACGTGCGCCCCAGTCGCCTCAAGTATCTCCGCTATCGTTTCGGGGTTTGCCGCCAAGGCAACGAGGAGGTGGTCGGCCTTTGGCTCGCGGTCGAGACCAACCTCGGGACGATCGACCGGGGTTGGGCTTACGATGAGACCCTGCCCAGCCCCCAAGAGGAGGAGCATTTCGCCAAGGCCGGCGACCCCAAGCAGCCTTATTACGATAAGGACGACACCGCCGCCCAAGGCGACGTCCCCAAGGTCCTGCTCATCGAGGGTCGGCAACTGACCCTGAACTTCCGCTGGAGCGACGTGCTGAAGCAGACGCCGGTCGACGTGGACCTGATCATCGACTTCGGCAATTCGCGTACGGCGGTGCTGGCGCTGGAGCATGCCAAGGGCAAGCCGGGTAATTTCGCCCAGAGTTGCCGCCCGTTGTCGCTGAAGCCCTCCTTCTATTCCCTGCTGCCCAAGCAGACGCGCGTCGACGAGGCCATCGTCAGTTCGCGGTTCGTGCTTAAGTCGCCGGAATTCCGCACCTTCGATCCGGATAGCAAGGTCACGGCGACCAATCCGGTGGCCTTGACGGCCACCCGCTACAAGAAGCATTGGGAGGAGCCGTCTTTCTTCGCCAAGATGCGCGGGGCGCAGGCTGTCGAACGCCTCGACCTCGTCGAGCGCCGCATCCCGCACATGTTTGTGAAGTTGTCCCCGGTTTGCCTCGGGGACGACATGGAGGAATTGATCCATGGCTCCACTCCGCTCGGCGCCGAGGCGGAACGCCGCATGCAGGCGGGGGAACTGCTCCAGCAAAGTTCGGCCAAGCGCTATTTCTGGGACGGTGAGCCCAGCCCGCAGGCTTGGTCCTGCGTCCCGAACTACGGCGACAACATCTTCGGACCCGAGAACGGCCTGGGTCGACTCAGCCTCTTGTCGGGCCTGATGCTCCGCTTCCAGCCGGAGAACGGCCGGAGCTGGGGCGAGGAGGCGGGCTTGCCCTGCACCTGGCCGGTGGTGGAACGCCCGGTGACCTCCCCCGCCAGCCCGCGGTACCCGCGCCGCAACACCCTGACCTGGTCCATCCTGGCCATCCTGGAGACGGCTCATCGCCAGATCAACGACCAGAACTGGACCCAGCAAGCCGGCCTGTTCCATCGTCGCGCCATCCGCAACGTCATCGCGACCTATCCCTCAGGCTGGACCAGCACCGAGATTTCCCATTACCGCGCGAAATGGCTCGAGGCCATCCGCATCTTCCAGGCCACCAACCTCCCGTCCGATGCGCCCGCCGTGGGCCTGGAGATGCGGATGGACGAGGCCGTCGCCAGTCAGCTGCCGCTGATCTACGCCGCGATGAAGCGGCTCGGCAGCGACACCATGGGCGAAAATTGGATCGAGGTGAACGGCCGCAAGGTCGATGGCGAGCCCCCCAAACTGCGGGTGATGAACCTGGACATCGGCGGCGGCACGTCCGACGTCTCCATCGTCGAATACCAGGACAAGAAGCAGGGCATCGCCGTGGACCTCGACGCCCGCATCCTCTTCAAGGATTCCTCCACCGTGGCCGGCGATCGGCTGGTGAAGGTCATCATCGAGAAGGTGGTGCTGCCCAAGCTGGCCGACACCCCGGAACAGTTCGCCCGCTTTGGGGAATACCTGAAGGGCGAGAAGAACGTGACCGAGACCTCGGGGCGCGTCGCCGTCCTCACGGGCAGCCTCCTCCCGATGGCCATCCACCTGCTCTCGATGCGTTGCTCGGGTCGCTGGACGGACGGCGCCCTCAACTTTACGCCGCGCGAGGCCGGCGCCAAGAACTTCGATATCCTGACGACCAAGCTCGGGCTCGGACTCATCGACGACAATAAGCCGATGGTGGTCGACGCCGCGGAGTTCGACCGCCACATCGAGGCGATCTTCGGCAAATTCGTCCGCTCCTTGGCCAAGTACGCGGCGGCCTTCGACGTCGACATGCTGATGGTCTGCGGCAAGCCCTCGGAGCAGCCGGCCATCGCCGCTCTCATCCAGCGCATGGTCCCGGTCCCGTCGGAGAGGATCCTGTTCACCCGCGGCTACAAGGCCGGCACCTGGTATCCCTTCAAGGAGGGCCCCGACGCCGCCATCGCGGACGCCAAGAGCGTCACCTGCGTCGGTGCGGCGTTGGAACGCGCGATGGCCCTGCAGATCATCCCCCAGTGGAAGATCAACGTGCGCAATGAGTCGGGCAACCGGAACATCTGGGGCGAGATGCCCCAGAGCGGCCCGCGCTTCAGCCTGCCGGTCCTCGGGGTCGAGGACGACGTTTCGGCCGAACTCAGCCTCAGCACGGGTGCGCGCATCGGCCGCAAGATGTTCGACGCCAACACCTGCTTCCCCGAGCCCGTCTACCGGCTCGATTGGCTCGACGTGAACGAGCCAGTCCGCGCCATCCGCGCCGTGCTGGGACGCATCAAGCCCCAGGCAGACGGCGCCACGCAGGACAGCGACGGTCTGGAGCTCGTCAGCGTGGTCGACGAGCAGACCGGCGAGGACCTCTCCGGCCGCGTCGCCCTCAAGCTCTACCCGATCGGGGAGCACGCCCTCCACTGGACGGACACGGGTATGTTCGACCTCTGAGTCCTTCTGCCCATCTCAATGAAAACGATATTCTCCGTATTTCTCTTGGTTGCCCTGGTCGGCCTCAGCGGTTGCCCTGCGGAGACAGCGCCGCCAGCTCCTACTAAGCCCGAGAAAGCTGTTGCTGTCCAGCTGCCGGCGGAGGACCTGATGAAAAAGTTTCAGGAAAATCTCGCACAGTATGAAGTCTACCTCATCGTCATCATTTGCTTCCTTATCGTTCTGGTAGCCTTGCTTATCATCGGTGGACGTATGGTTCATAAGCAAAGCCGGCTGCTAGCGTCCGGCGAAGGCAACACGGACCCCAGACCGCACGACGGGGCTCCTCGTTTCACCAAGGAGCACGCTGATAAAAAGACCCTAGACTACGTTTCTACCCGCGTTCAGTCGCTGGAGGTGAATGCGGCCAAGATTGAGCGCGCCGTCACGATCCTGACGCAACGGACCAATGAAGTCGAAGAACTGAAACGCTCCCTCAACGCGGCTGAGCAGAGGCATAGGGACCTGGAGACCGCTCGTGATGATGCAATCAATAGCCTCTCCCCCGCTCAAGAAGAAGCTAGTCGTCTGAAGATTGAGAACGACCAAGTGAAGAGCGACCTCGCCGCCGTGAAGTTGATCGAGCAACGCGCCCAAGAGGAACTTGCGAGCGTCAAGTCCGATTGCAAGGTGCTCGGCGAATCACAGGCTCGCCTACAGGGTGAAGTCGATGTGCTCTCCGGCGAAAAGTCTCGCCTGGAGCTTAGCCTTGGGCAGATGCGCGGGGCCCTTTCGTCTGCCGAGTCCGCGCTAGGGGCGGCTCGCTTGGCGGGACAAGCTTCCGCCAGCCAACTGGAGGCTTCCTTCGTGCAGCTAGCCCCCAAGACCTTGGTTGATCCGGAGATCCTGACCTTCATGCGTAAGTTGCACGGCGAAGCCCTGGCTGGCTCGGTCAGCGCGACGGCCGCCTGGTCGACCTTGACGGCCTTCGCCGCCGCCGACGCCGACCCGCAGGCCAAGGACTTCCAACTTCACATCCTCAAGCGTTTGGGCACCGTCTTGGTTAATTACTGGAAGGGACAGGGCTCCCTGCCGAAGGATAGCCATGAGCGCCTGACGCATTGGGCTCGATGCCTCAATGAGCAGGCGAAGGGACGCTATAATCTCTTCGTGCCCGCCATCGGCGCTCCGGTGGACCGCACCAAGATGACGACGGCTTCGTCGGCCAGTATCGTCCAAGACGTGCTGTGCTGGCAGGTCCGCAATCCGGCTGGCGCCAACTACAGCCTCGCGGAGGTCGCCTGATCGATGGCCTACGTCTCGCCCCAGTCCCAGCCCGCCCCGACGGGCGGCCTCCTGTTCGTGAATCCTCCCGGGGTCGAGAACTACCGGCCATTGCGCATCGACGTCGGTGACCAGCATCTTTTCTGGCAGTCGACCTACCAGCACCTTCTGCGGGTGGAGGGAGCCTTCGGCGAATTCTTCCCGCAGGCCGATTTCGCCGACAACGGCAACCGGGTCATCTTCACCAAGCATGTGGAAGGCGTGGAAGTACTCGCCAAGTCACGGCCCTTGCGCGCCGGTGAGCGCATCCCGCGCACGGAATGGATGCGCTTCCTCGAGACCTGGAAGGCCTTTAAGCGGCTCGGGGAACGGACGGACATCCCCGACGACAACCGGGCCTTCATCCAAAAGTTCAGCCCGCCGGCCTTTGACCGCTACCCCCAGGCTTATCGTATCTACCGTCCGCATTGGTATTCGCGGCCACGCCTTTTCATCCTGTGGGGTTTGGAGCCCGTGGGCGGGGGGGATTTCGCCACGCTCAGCCCGGAGGAGGTCATCAGCGGCATTGGTCGCAACGTCGAGACCACGGGACAGGAACGGGACAGCGCTTTCTTTCGCTGGTTGAAGATCGTCACCGCAGCGCTGCTCGCGTTCGCCTTGCTGCTCCTGCTGGTCTGGGCGCTCCTCCCCCGGCCCATTGTCGATTTCGAGGTCGAGGCGGAGGCCGGACAGCCCGCCAAAGTCCGTAACCATACCCAGCTCGATGCGCTCGTGGTCTTCGGCACTACGACGTATGATTGGCGTTTCGAACAAGGCGCTCCGCCGGCTTCCGTCGATTTCGAACCCGGCGTGGTCTGGACGGCGCCCGCGGACCGCGAGGTCAGCTTGTCCGCCATGCAGCAGACCTTGTGGGGGCTCCTCTACAAGACGGCGACCCTGTCCAAGATCGTCAAGGTCGCGGAGCCTCCCAAGCCGCCTGCGCCGATCAGGGAAGAGCCGGTCAAGCCCGGCGAACAGCCGCGTCGTATCCCGCTTCCCGAAGGAAGCGATACCGTGGACAGGCCGCGTCCGATTCCAGGCAAGCCCGCGGACGAAGGTGTGCCGACGCCGAATGAATCTGGCAAGACTCCGGGCAGGATGCGCCTGGGACCCGATGATTCGGCTCGTCCCTTCGACGACAAAGGCGACCCCGCCCGGCCTCTCCCCGGTCGTGCGATACAAGGCCAAGACGGCAAGCCTTTGGCCGAGGGTGGGCCTGCCCAGCCCAAAATGGGTCCGGACGGAAAGCCTCTGCCGCCCATGGATGGGGAGCAGGGTATCCCGCTGCCCCCCAAGGAGGAGACGCCTCCCGCGAAGTCCAAGGAAGAGGGTGGTCCTGCGATGACGAAGGAACAGGGCAAGCCTTCGGCCGGAGAGCCTGAGGGTGAGTCGAAGGTGTTCCGGCTGACGCCTGTCCCCGGTGACCCATCTAAGCAGGGCAACATGCCTCTGCCCTCCGAAAAATCTCCCGGTGTCACGCCCATGGAGCCGGGCAAGGATTCGAAGGCTCCCGGAGTTGTCATCACGCCCACCGACCCCAAGGGACGGAAGGGTGCATTGACCGCGGAGCCCGACCCGACACCTGCACCTCGCCTCCGTCAGCCTAAGGCACGCGCCGATGGCAAGCCGCGCGCCTTGCCGATGCCCGAACTCGAGATCTCCGACGCCCAAGTGGTCGACGACGGGAAAGCCCAGGATATCGGCTTCCGCCTGCGGCTTCCGCCGAATGTCCGGATCGAGCGCCTGTCGATCGACGGTAAGGATGTCGGCGATGTCTCCGGTGGAGCGTTCCGGGCCCGCTTGGGTTTAGGTCGTCACGATATCCATGTCGAATACCGCGCCGCCGAGGGCGAGGTGCGCGAGGATATGCTGCAAGAGATGTTGGTGGATCAGGAAGAGATGAAGACCATTCTTCCCAAGCCGCAGCTCGGCCCGAAGGTCAAGCTGCCTACGCCTCTTCCGCCTCCGTCCGACCCTAAGCCGGTCAAGGATGAAGCTTCTGAAATCAACAAACGCATCGCATGAACGAACCCAAACCGGTCTACTGCATCAAGTCGCGCGGAGGACGCGTCGAAAAGGAGGGCACCTTCGCCGAAATCGTCGCCTGGCTGGAGGAACGGCGGATTCGGTCCGATGATGAACTGCGCCGTCTGGGCTTCTATGTGCTCGAAAAGGATGAACTTTGGGCGCAGGTCCGAGACTTTCCGGAGTTCAAGCTCACGGAGCGGCAGGGGCGGCAAGGCTTGAGTCGTGCCAAGCGGCGCGCCTATTGGGCGACGGCCTTGGGCATTGTCCTGGCCGTGGTCGGGTCAGTCCTCATCATCTACGACCAGCTGATTCCTCGCTATACTGAGAGCAGCCGCGTGGGTGAAGCCCAGACCCAGGCCAAGATTGCCCAGGCCTCCGAGGCCGAGGCGATCCGCCGGCAAAACGAATCGCGCAAGGACCGGGACGACTTCAGGACGCAATTGGAAGCCAAGCAATATGCGCTTAATGATGCGACAAACCGTAGGGACAAGTTGCAGAAGGAATTCGATTCGCTCTACGCATCCTACAAGACCCTCGACGAGCAATTGAGGAAACAAGGCATTTCATTCAAGGGTACCGCTACGGAACTTCAGGCCGAAAACTCCAGGTTGCAGAAGGAACTCCTCGGCCTTCGGACGGAGTTATCCTCCATCACCGCCGAACTGGGCGCCACGACCGGGGAGGCCAACATCCTCCGCGGGCAGCTCGCCTCCAGGGATAAATTGCACCAAGAAGGTCTGGAAGGCGCTAACCGCGCCCGCGATTACTGGAAGTCGCTCTACGAATCCGAGCGCGGAAAGTCCAAGATGGAGAAACTCTTCGGCGACTGATCCGGATGGCCGAACGCGGAGCCCCCACCTATATCATCAAGGGACGTCAAGGGGACGTTCTCGTGGAAGGTGATGCCGCCACCGTCCATAAATGGCTTACGGAAGAGCGGATTACCTCCAAGGCGGAGATGCGTCGCCGGGGGGTACTGCTGTACGAGGATGACCAAGCTTGGGCTATCCTTGAGGCCTTTCCGGAGTTCGCCGGTCCTTCGGCGTTCGCGGCGGTTCGTCGGCGCGCTCGCTTGGGCAACTGGGCTCTGGCCGCCGCCGCCGTCCTGGCGTTGATCGGGCTCGGGTTGCTTTGGATGTCCCAGGGGTATCCACGTTACGACGCCAGCAGGCAGATCGGCGCGGCCAAGGAGGCGCAGTCGTCCGCCGTGGCCGCCGCCGCGGTCAGTCGCAAGGCTGCGCTTCAAGCCCAAGCGGCCGAATTCTCGGCGCGGGAGGCCCAAGCGCGGGCCGAAGAGCAGGCCCGGACGGCAGCCAATGCGCAGCGAAGACTGATTGGCGAATTCGAGGCTTACCGCCGTCGCTTGCCCGTTTACGTGGAATGGAGAGAAGCCGTCTTCGGAAAATATAGGGTCATGACGGTGCATAATTTATCCAGCGAGCCCCTGGATCTCCTTGTTTCGGTCTGGGGGAAAGATGGCATTCAGACGCGTCGGCAGTTTCCGATGCAGATAGCGCCCTATGGACAGGCTGGTTACAGGCAGGAGACTGGACGTGGGGAAACGGTCTCCCATGAATTCGCGCCAGGAGAGGTCGCCGAATTGACCGACGTCGGGCAGGACAAACGCGAGCAGTACCGCCCGTACAAGTTCACCTGCCCCCGCTAGGAAGGTTGATGCACGCTTGCCCGCTCGAGTGGTCCATGTTTCTTTCCGGCAATGAAATACCAAGTCAAGCGAGCGGCCGGTGACCCGGCCAAGTTTGAGATCATCGGAGAGTTTGGCTTCGAGGAGTTGCGGTCCCTCCATCAGGCCGGCGTCGTCAAGGATACGGACTTGTTTGCCGTCGTGGGCAAGGCCGATTGGGCGCGCGTTGGGGCGCTTTTCCCGAAGGTCGGCGCTACCGGCAAGCCGGTTAAGTCCACGGATGGATCCGCGGAAACGCGCGGCCGAGACTCCGCCCGAGTCACCAAGATCATCGGTGCGTCGCTGGCGTGCGGCGGTACTTTGCTGCTGGCCTTCAATCCGGGGGTGGGATGTTTCACCCTCTCGCTTGGTTTGGTCATTTTCATCTGCGGGCGGTTCCAGGAGTAGGAGCCTGACTTCCGGCTAGGGTCGGCTTGGGCATATTTCCGGTTTAGTTGCCGGCCTTTCGCCAAGCATTTTCGCATCAGCAGAACTCTTCGTGTGCCCGAAGGGGAAGATTACAGCTCGACTTACCGGCCTCTTCATCCGGCCAACAGGCGAGGTCACGTTGGCTGCAGGTGCGAACTAATCTCCTAGCACCACGGAGCGGAGTGTTGGCGACATAGGGAGTGTGGGCTTACTGAGTGGGTCTTACAAAATCCATCACTGTCATTATTATTACTGTTGACAGTTATATGTTACGGAATTGAGTTGGGGCAATGGCCCGTAAAGCCCATAAAACATCATGAATAGCCCAAACCAACACCGCCCCGACCTGCTGAAGTTCGAGGGAGAGCTCGCCCCGGTGAACGAGGTGGTGGCGCTGCTGCGTGCCGCCGGCGGTCGCCCGTTCTTCATGGGTGGGTGCGTCCGCGACGCCCTGCTGGGGGTGCAGTCCAAGGATTTCGACATCGAGGTTTTCG
>JACCDY011506349.1_pt1 | contig 12098 bp, 10 predicted proteins | sample 7446391 | NCBI WGS metagenome assembly JACCDY01 (sample SAMN15323451, study PRJNA562643) | freshwater metagenome | isolation source: river surface water | place: USA:Blue River Watershed | collected 2017-08-18
GCTCAAGACTACAATCACTATCACTGTCTGTTACCTAAAATTGTTTTCATTGATCTCGGTGACATCAGAAGGTTCTTGCTGTCAGAAAAAGTGCCAGGCCTTTCAGTAGTGGATGTGATGAAAGTAGCTGGAATAACTGCTACTTTCATTGGGGATGATATAACGCTGACGGATGTGCTTTGGTCTTCATTTGAAGAAGAGATTGCATGCAACATCATGGCAGAGCTTGGTATCGAATATTACGATCCTCTAATGAGCGATCCTTTCAATACCTCCATTGGTGTGGTGTTCGAGATCTCCGCAATCGTCCGTCGTTACTTGGTCAATGCCAGATACCCAATAGTTGAAGGGGAGTCCGTCTATGGCCCGGCAGAGTACAAAAATGGACTCGTGGTCATGATGTTAAAAGAGTACTCTGCACTGGCCACTGATTACAACAGGCGAGAAGATGCGTATTGGTAATCGTGATTTAATTCATCAGAGTTTCGGAAGACTTACCGTTACCAGTAGACTTCATGATAGAGACAAGAGCGGTAATGTTCAATGGCGGTGTATTTGTAGTTGTGGAAACACCACGATTGTTTCGACAGTTAATTTGAAACGAGGAAACACGAGAAGTTGTGGATGTCTCAGAAAGGAAATGATGACCAAACATGGAATGAATCTTTCTTCCGAATACAAAATTTGGTCAGCTATAAAACAACGCTGTTATAATGAAAAACATGAGTCGTATGATCTCTATGGTCGGCACGGCATCACCATGTGTGATGAATGGAAGGAAAGCTTTGAGGTCTTCTACCGGGATATGGGTCCTAGACCATCTGACGATCATTCCATCGACCGTAAAGATAATGATCTAGGTTACTCGAAAAGTAACTGTCGATGGTCTACTCATAAAGAGCAAGCTAACAACCGACGGTCTAATACTCTTTATGAATTTAATGGCGAGACTAAAACATTGGCTGATTGGTGTCGTGATCTGAATATAGATTACGAAACTGTGCATTCTAGACTTTGTCGTGGATGGACTTTTGAAAAATCTGTTAAACAGAAAATAGTTTCGCCAAAAAAGACAAAATATGCCCATAATGGAAAAATACAAACTTTAACAGAGTGGTGTGATGAGCTTAATCTTAAATATACCACCGTATATATGCGTTTACAAAGAGGTTGGTCTTTTGAAAGAGCCATTAAAGAATGTCATGGTGTAAAAATGTCCGTACCAATTACCGACAATCGATACTTCACCTTAGGTGTGGATGAGGAGCTATCGACGAAAATCGAGGCTTATGATCCAGAAGTGTATGAGAGAGAATATCCACGCATCTCCATGCAGTTGCCTGAGATGTTCTCTATCAATCTTAAGGGAGAAATGGAAGTATTCATCACTAGCTCACCACCACAGTTTGAAGTCACTGTAGAGCGAGCTATTGATCTGGCTTGCTATTACTACAGCGACTGGGACACCATGGTTGTGGTATTGGATGAGTTTATCCATACAGAAGTTTTCCACAAGGCTGAGAAAGATACACTTGCAGCACGACACGCTTCTCCTGAAGCAGCCGCAAGATTGGAAGAAGCTATGATCGCTCTTTCAGAGGCACTCACCGCCTTCGTTGGTGTGATCATCGGTATGCTGACTCGCGCTCGTATTCCGGCTATTACGGAATATGGTTGTTGTTATCGATTGGAGAATATTGATGACTACGGCAATGTCTTTTTCCGGTTACGTAATCCTAGCCAGGTCTATGCTGACCTAAATGGTGGCATTTGTGATGCCGGCCAAGTCTTTTAACGATTAAGGAAATGAAATGCAGGAAGCATCATTCATGAAAGGACTCGTGGAAGAGATCAGACGCAGCAAAGATCCACGTTTTAAAGCTGTTAATGAGTGGTGCTTACAAGTCGCTCAAAAGCTTCAGTCGTGTGATGGTGATGCTGAGAAGCAAGAGCTTCATGTAGCTGTGGTTACATGGGAATTGCTGATTGGCATACATGAACTTGAGGAATCCCTCACTCCTGACACCATTGCACTTGCAGCCACCTACACGACATGCAATGAAAATGATCGTATAGCACCTCAGTACTCCATCAAAATCGACTTTAATGAGAAAACTGTCGTCATTACGACGAATACCATCGACGTTGGTTTGATAATTCTCGAACAAAGTTCGACAAAAGGAGTGCCGGTGCTATTCGAACCACTGATTTTGCCACTTTCAGACTCGGTTCAAGAGCTTCTTGAAGCTCGAAAATCTATGGCATAAAGCCATCTGCCCGTAGACCTTCGTGGTCTACGGGTGTTTTATTCATTGAAAGATATGCCACCACCAATTGATTTAACCGGGCAACGGTTCGGTAAGCTTTTAGTAGTCGAAAGACTTTTCGAAAGAAGTGGTTATCTCAGCGCTATTTGGATCTGTAAATGCGATTGTGGCAGTACCTCTCGCGTAATTATGCAGAATCTAAGAAGCGGTAATACGAAAAGTTGCGGATGTTTGATAAAAGGAGTTAGTGAAAAGAGTTTTGAGAATCTTAAGAAGGGCGGCTTGAGTCGAAAGACTCACGGTCTCACCTCTTCTAAGGAATATCGCATCTGGAACGGCATTAAGATGCGTTGCTACAATGAGAAACGCGAAAAATATGCTAGCTATGGCGGCCGCGGCATCACAATGTCTGATGAATGGAAAGAAAGCTTCGAAGCATTCTATCGAGATATGGGTCCACGGCCTTCAAACGAGCACACTGTAGAGCGCAGAGACAATAATGCTGGCTATTGCAAAGAGAATTGTTACTGGGCTACCAGAGAAGAACAAAATAGAAACAAAAGAACCAATCGGTACTATGAATACAACGGGGTAACAAAGATACTCACGGACTGGTGTAACGAGTGGAATGTTAGCTGCACTACGGTAGATTATCATCTCCGACAAGGAGTGTCTTTTGATGAAATCGTAGTTCGTTTTACAACCCCCTAAGTGGTAAAATAAATAGGCCTCGGGAAATCCCGAGGCCTATTACAACCTTATTTTTTTTCTTCTTCATACCTTCTTCCCTACCCCCATGTTATGCCCGCAACTAGAAGAGGGGATGTAACAACCTCTTAAAATGACACGACGAGCTACCTATTTTAGCCTGTCTGTGTCTAAGGGAACTTATTACGCTGTGGAAAAAAACACAGAGCAAGAAATGTTGTGTTAAATAACCCATCTCAGTTTGTTGCCTAGCCTGAAATGCAAAAAGAATAACTTGTTATTAGGGCAAAGCGCGTCTTTTAACCATAGGTCTGACTCTAAAAAATGAACGCACCCATCGAACACTCCGCTCTCATCGCAGAACTCTCCGCAGAACTCGCTCTCCCTCCCCAGGAAATCTCGATTGAGATTCTGCAAGACAAGTATGCAAAAGGCGATGAATCCACCATCCAAGACGTTCGCATGCGCGTTGCTGCGACCTTGGCTGCCGAGGAAGCTGAAGAAGTCCGTGCACGTTACACTGACCTCTTCTTCACGACCATGGAAAATGGTTTCGTGCCTGGCGGACGTATCAACTCTGCTGCCGGTATGGATCTGGAAGCTACGCTGATTAACTGCTTCGTGCAGCCGATTGGTGACTGTGTTACTGGCTTTGATGATCAAGGTCGTCCGTCTATCTACCAGGCGCTGGCAGATGCTGCTGAAACCATGCGTCGCGGTGGCGGCGTTGGCTATAACTTCAGCCCCATTCGCCCGTTTGGCGCTCTCGTTAAAGGCACCATGTCTCGTGCCTCTGGTCCGCTCTCCTACATGCGTATCTTCGATCGCAGCTGTGAGACCGTGGAAAGTGCCGGCGCTCGGCGCGGTGCACAAATGGGTATCCTGAATTGCGATCACCCGGATATCGAGGCTTTTATCCACGCTAAGGATAAGGGCGAATTCGCAAACTTCAACCTGTCGATCGGCGTATCTGACAAGTTCATGCTGGCTGTGAAGAATCAAGAGAAATGGGCTCTTGTCCACGAAGCTCGTCCGACGCGCGCTGAAGGTGAGGAAGAGCTTGGAGTGAATGAAGACGGTAAACACATTTACCGTTACGTCAATGCGATTGATCTGTGGAAGGACATCATGTTCTCCACCTACGATCACGCTGAACCCGGCATCCTGTTCCTGGATCGCATGAACGAGGAGAACAACCTCTACTACTGTGAGCACATTCAGGCTACCAATCCTTGCGCAGAACAGCCGCTGCCGCCGTATGGTTGCTGCGACCTTGGTTCGCTGAACCTGACTCGCTTCGTTCGTCATGCCTTCACTGCTGAAGCTTTCTTTGACGAGCCTGCATTCATCGCTCACGTTGGTCCCGCTATCCGCATGTTGGACAATGTTCTCGATGCCACCAAGTGGCCGCTTGAGAAGCAGGAACAAGAAGCAATGAACAAGCGCCGCATCGGCCTTGGCTTCATGGGTCTTGGTGACGCCATGGTGATGCTTGGCATTCGCTATGATCGTCCGGAAGGTGTGGCGTTCGCTGGTCGTGTTGCAGAAGTAATGCGCGACGCAGCATATCGTGCTTCGATTGAGTTGGCGAAAGAAAAGGGTGCCTTCCCGCTGTTCGATGCTGACAAGTATCTGGCTGGCAACTTCATCTCGCGGCTGCCGCAAGACATCAAGGACGATATCCGCAAGCACGGTATCCGTAACTCGCACCTGCTGTCCATCGCTCCGACCGGCACGATCTCCATCGCCTTTGCTGATAATGCGTCTGGTGGTCTTGAGCCTCCGTTCTCGTGGGTCTACGATCGCAAGAAGCGTGAAGATGATGGCTCGATGAAGTCGTACGAAGTGGCGGACCATGCCTGGCGTGTTTACCGCGCTATGGGTGGTGACGTTAACAACCTGCCTGAGCAATTTGTCAGTGCTCTGCAGATCCAGGTTTCCGGGCACGTTGCTGTCATGAAGGCAATCCAGCCGTTCATCGATACTTCGCTGTCGAAGACTGTGAACATTCCTGTGGACTATCCGTTTGAAGATTTCCAAGATCTTTACATGGAAGCTTGGGAGGCTGGTCTGAAGGGTCTGGCTACGTATCGTCCTAACTCGACGCTTGGTTCTGTTCTTTCTGTTAAGGAAGAGCCGAAGAAAGAAGAAGACGCTGCTCCGGCTGCGACCGAAGCACAAGCTGCTTCTGATGATGCCGACAAGACTCTGAAGCAAATTGTTGACGAGATGTACAGTCAACCTTTTGAATCGCGTCCTGCTGGTACTCTGATGGGAATCAGTCCTAAGGGTAGTTTCCATACTGCCCAAGGTGAACAGAAGTTTATCCTCACGATCAACTTCCTGTCCATTACTCGCGATACGCCGTTTGGCAAGGTTACGATCCAACGCCCGATCGAATTCCTTCTGACGTCGAACTTCACCATGAGTTCGTCTTGGGATGCTGCTACCCGCAACATCAGCCTGGCTGCTCGTTATGGCGCACCTGTTACGAAGATCATCGAGAATCTGCGTGAGATCACGTGGGATCACGGCACTATTCGTTATGGACTGCGTCCTAAGGAAAACAAGATGGTTCCGCTTTGGCATTCTTCCGATGTGGCTGTTCTTGGCTACGTTATTGAAGATGAGCTGAAGAAGTATGGCTATCTGGACGCAGATGGCAAGATGCTGAAGAAGTACACGCTGGAACCTATTGCTGGGCAAGAGGCTTCGAAAGAGCTTGTTACTTGGCAACAGGTGCAGGATATGCCTGAATCTGGCACTACTCCTGCTGCGGAACCAACCGCTAAGGCGATTAAGGCATCGACTGGTAAGAAGTGCAATGAGTGTGGAGCCATGGCTGTCGTGAAACGCGATGGTTGTGAGGTTTGCACTGAGTGCAATGCAACTGGTTCTTGCGGTTAAGTAAGTTGTAGAAAGCATAATAGCCGGGGAGAAATCCCCGGCTTTATGTTGGCGTGTCCTGAAGTATTATTTTACAGGTCAATTTTATAGACTTATTAGGAATCGCCTAATAAAAAATTTCATTTAGATTGACAAGGGTAGAATCATGCCTCGAATCAAACCCTACCAAGGTACGAGTAAAGAGCGCCTGTCACAGTTGATCAGAGACGCTCAACAACCGACTTTATCGCAAACAGTTTCTTTTGATTTTGAACAACCTGTTGCTGATACTGATCCAAACGTTATTGGCTCTACGTCTGTTATGGCTACGGCTAAAACAGGCAATCGTGTTGATCCAGCGGTGAACGTGAACTACAAGCGTTTAAGTGCTGAGGTATTGTGGGATCTGCCTCCGGGAGAGCTTATCCCTTTTGACCCCATGATATTCCCAACTACGACACACGCTATTCTTCCAGCGATCAATCAGGCTTTAGGATTAAACCTTTTGCCTGAGGAAGTGGTGAATACACCGTTATATTCAATTCCAGAGAATGGGATTACGATCACAATCACTGAAAATTCACTAGCGTGGAGAGCTGGTAGCTATCTGTTTACTTATGCCCCCAACGCTGATAAGCAGGCTGGTCGTGGAGAAAGCGGAGCTATTCCTACCGACGAGCGTCGTCGGATTCGCGTACTCGAATTACCTGCTTAATTTATTCCTAGTTCAAAGGACAGAACATGCCGTTAGATCAAAGTCTGTATTACCGGATCACTGATCTTCCGCCAGCCCAGAGCATTACAGGCGCGGAAGTCGTTGAAGCAGTGCAAAACGGTAAGAACGTTAAATTCACGCTGGAACAGCTTTTTATTGCTGGAAAAAGCGCTTATGACATTGCTGTAGATAATGGCTATGTTGGTTCGGTCGATGATTGGCTCGCCAGTCTAGTCGGTGCTAATGGTGCTAGCGCCTATGAACTTGCTAAGAGCGCTGGTTTTGTCGGAACAATGCTGGAATGGCTCGCCTCGCTAAAAGGTAAGGACGGCCTTAACGGTAGCAATGGTCTTGATGGACGGTCCGCTTACCAAGTGGCGGTCAGCAAAGGTTACGTCGGTAGTGAGACTGACTGGCTGACTTCGCTTATCGGTAAAGACGGACGTGATGGTTTGCCTGGTGCTGATGGTACTAACGGTCTTGATGGTCGCGATGGCCGCGATGGCACAAACGGTACGAACGGCACAAACGGTCTAAACGGTGTCGACGGTCTTGATGGTAAGTCAGCTTACCAGATTGCTGTTGAGAACGGTTACACTGGCTCTATAAGCCAATGGCTGGCATCCCTTAAGGGTGACAAGGGTGACAAGGGTGACCCTGGCATCAATGGTGCTGACGGTGCTGTTGGTCTTGACGGTAAGTCTGCTTATCAATCTGCTCTTGAAAATGGTTTCGTCGGTACTGAGGCTGAGTGGTTGGTTTCTCTTCAGAATGGTCCGGCGGGAGCTGAGGGCAAGTCTGCTTATCAAGTAGCCGTCGAATCTGGTTTTGTCGGCACGCAAGAAGAGTGGCTTACCTCCCTTAAAGGAGCAGATGGTACTAACGGTACTAACGGTACTAACGGTATCGATGGTACTAATGGCACAGATGGTGCGGATGGCCAATCAGCCTATGCCATAGCTGTTTCGCTTGGTTTTGTTGGAACTCAGGCCGAATGGTTAGCATCCCTTAAAGGTGCCGATGGCGCTAATGGAAATGATGGTGCTAATGGTACAGATGGCTCAGACGGGCAATCTGCTTATCAGCTTGCAGTGTCACTTGGTTTTGTCGGTACTGAAGTAGAGTGGTTAGCTTCGCTTAAGGGTGCAGATGGAATCAATGGCACGAACGGTGTTAACGGTACGAATGGTTCTGACGGTAGCGATGGTCAATCGGCCTATGCTCTCGCCGTCTCTTTAGGTTTTGTTGGCACTGAAGCTGAATGGCTTTTGTCGCTAAAGGGAACCGATGGGGCTAATGGCCGTGATGGCGTTGATGGTCTTGATGGCGCGCCTGGCACCGATGGTATTGACGGCCAAGATGGTAAGAGCGCATACATTCTTGCTGTTGAGAATGGATTTGTTGGTACAGAGGTTGAATGGCTTGCTTCTCTCAAAGGCGCTGATGGCGCCGATGGCGGCGGCGGTGGCGGAGCCCCGAGTGGTGAGCTGTATAACCCGGTTACTCGCTATCAGGCCCTCACCACTGCTGGTCAGACGGTTTATGTTTCGTCGTCGTCTACTCTGTACTACGGATGTTCGTGGTCAAGAGTTGGAACCGATCTGACAATTAACCGTACTGGGCATGGACACAATGTTGGTGATCGCGCGATTGTGCGCAATGCTAACGTTCCATTCCAGATTGCTAACATCACTGCTGTTACCGTTGATTCGTATACGGTTACGTGTGAGAACGTCGGCGCCCTTAACGGTAATGCTGCAGCTTACTCCATGGGCTTTAACTATGCTCATAATGGAGCTGCTGGCTCCATTACTGGTGGTACGCTTCAGGCTCCGGGTAATACCGATGTACAGCTGCTTTCTTTCCGTATGCACCTGGCAGCCAACACTCGCGCCGGTAACACCTATAACCTCACTGTGCCTAAGGGTACTCTGAACGGCGTAGGTTTGGATACCAATATGGACGACGTGTATCTTCCGTTCCAGCAAGTGCGTCAAGATGGTTCGACTCTGTCGGCCGTTGGTAACACCATTGCAACGAACATCGGTGGCGATTTCGGCACCTTCCAGTTTGCTGCTCTTCCGGCTGTTACGACTGGTCTGCAGATCATGGCATCGTTCTAAAAAGAAGAGAGGGTGGAGACACCCTCTCTTTTTCACCATCGATAAAAATTTGAATACATCATGGACAACACCGGCAGTATATTTGTCTTGATCAGTCAGATTTTCAATGTGCTGACTGGTGGCATGTACGAAGAACCGTTCTGTTCTCGTATGTGGGACAAAAAACAAAAGGGGAGTAAGGTTGGGGCATTCTTTGTTGCCATCTTGAATAAAGCGTTTTTCTTGGAGGAGAATCACTGTAAAGATTCTTACGACTTGAAAGCGGAACGTCAGCGTAAAAGACTATCTAATGCGAACTGACGGCAAAAGAGAAGAGGTTTTTCCCTCTTCTCTTTTTATGCACTTAATTGAGTAAAACAGGGACGTTAAGGACTTTAAGGGCTGTAAAAAGTCACTAATCGTATGTAAGGTGTAGATAACACATCAGTATCAACACCAAAGATTTATTTGTCCGTTATTCGCGTTATTCGCGATCCCTGTTTGAATAATCGTGCTATTATTCACAACCTAACGCTTCTTTCAGCAAATCCATCGAAAAAAGGGTTTACAATGGCACGAATTATTAACGGTGCGTTAACCGTAGATGCATTCAATCCAACAGGTAATCCTGGCGAATACACTTTTGAAAATGCAATCTTCAATAACCAGTCTGACGCAACTGGTAATGGAGCATACGACGTACAAGAAGGATTCGTTCTTTTTGTTCCGGCGTCTGATCCAAACACGTTTATGCAGGTGCCTGGTGTAGCACACAGGTACAAGCTGACGGCAGTAACTGTAGTCGATACCTATACGGTATCCGGAACGCTGTTGTGGGATGAGCCTGGCGAGGAAGTAGATGCGCCGACCAATGGTGTGTCTTGTCTAATCGCTGAGACGACGATTGAAAAGCGTCTTGCAATTCCTGCACCGGATGTCCTTTATCCAGAAGTGGCTCCTGGGTTAACAATTGCCGCATTATTAAATGATCAGCGAAATATCGTCGATCTTTTCACTGGTGGTGGCGGTAGCGCTAATGGACTTGTTCCATTCCGTCGCTTCATGCAGGCTGGAATACTGACCTACATTTTACCGACACTTCCTGTGAGCGACAATTTAATAGTGTTCATCAACGGAGTTGCTGTTTCCTATACCGTTGACGGAGTTAACCTAACCATCACTGAATACACTGCCGGCATGATCGATGATACGGACGAGCTGGTGGTGTGGTATCCGACTTAAGGAATAAAAATGCGTATTAAGGCAAAACAGCTAGACGCGCTCGTGGGACAAGCGCGCTGGAATACAACCGGGGTCGCTATCCCTGATGGAGCGTCTGCTGTAGTTACGTCGCACTTTAATGGCAGAGTTGGTGGCGGTTCGGATACTGTTACCGGTGTCTATACTCAGTCGCCGCAAAACAAAATCTATCTTCGTGACAAGCTAACCGGGAAAGCCATCGTTGATGGCTCTCCTGAAAACAATCAGGTGTATGCTCGCCTGACTGAGCTTGGAAACGTTTGGACTTTGTCTTTCTTTATTGCGCCTGCCGGCGCAGAAGAAGCGTTCAGCTTTACTGGACACGCCGATGTTGGCAGGGAGTTTGATTACCGTTGGTGCGAAACCATTCAGTTGGCTAATGCGATGCCTACTGCGGTTGTTGATGTTGGTGAGTCGATTGATGAAATTCTAGCGACTTCTCCGGCTGCTCACAACCACATTCAAGAATCTCTTCTTGTTACGGCAAATGGTCAGCAGGTATTTACACTCTCCCAATCGCCGAAAGACTCGCTCGACGTAGTTCTTACGGTGAATGGTCTGCGTTATAATAACGGCGCAGGAAAAGATTTCACTGTGATGGGTACTACCCTCACTTGGACCGACCTATCATTCGCGCTTGAAACTACCGATAGCGTGGTGGTGGATTACGCCTTCTAAGATCAAGAAGGCGCTTTGTAGTTAAACCTTAAGGAGCTTTACATGAGTACTCAAATTCGCGGCCAACAGATTCGACTCGCAACTCTGAGTCGTGGCCACATGGATGCCGCTTTTGCGGCCGAGCTGGCTGCAATCGAGTCGAATATCACGTCGATCTTCGACACGATGTCGACCGACCAGGAGCGCCTGGATGCGATCGCAGCGGTTACTGCTGCTTGGACTGCCGCTGACGGCGACCTGCAAGCTGCCATTACCTCGATGGTTAATGCCACCAAGGCTGGCGCTGGTCTTGAAGCCGATGGTTCGTACGTTCCTGGCGTGTCGAACTACCTCGATGGTTCGACCAGTCTGAAGCAAGCTATTGCTGCTCTCGACACGGCCCTGAAGGCTGCTGCCGACGCTGCTGCTGCTGCTGTTTCCGCTGAAGCTCAAGCTCGTGCTGATGCGGATGCTGCCGAAGTTACCGCTCGTAATGCCGCTATCGCCGTTGCTGTGGCTGAAAGCGTCGTTCGCGACGATGCCCTGCAAGCTAACATCGATGCTCTCGATGCTGCTCACCAGGCTACGATGACCCAGACCTCGCTGGATCTGGCCAACGAAGTTACGGCTCGTACCAACTCTGACGCTGTTCTTCAGCAATCGGTTGCTGACGAAGCTGCTGCTCGCGCCGCTGCTGATAGCGCCGAAGCGACCGCTCGCTCGGCAGCTGACGTTGTTTTGCAGTCGAATATCGATGCGGAAGCTCTGGCTCGTACCGAAGCCGATGCCACCCACACCGCTGCCATCGCTCAAGAAGTTACCGATCGTCTGGCTGCCGTTGCTGCTGAACAAGTTGCTCGCGAAGCTGCTGATGCTGCTCTCGACGCTCGTCTGGATTCGGTCGAAGGCAACCTCAGTTCGGAGGCGATGACCTTCGCTCGCTTCATCAATCGTGAAACTCCGGTTGGTGCTGTCGATGGTGTTAATGCCCTGTTCCAACTGGCTTACCCGCAAGTGGCTGGTACGGAAAATGTGTTCCTGAACGGTATGCTCATGGAACCGGGTGCTGGAAACGATTACACTATTGATGCCCAAGGAGCAATCACCTTGAACGCAGCGCCGCTCGTCGGCGATCGCGTCAAGGTGAGCTACTTTCGGTGATACCAGCTCCGGGGGTGGTAACCCCGGCGGTGGCGACACCGGTGGTACAAGTATTGAAGGCTCCAGCCCTGAAGCAACCATGAACGACGGCGACGTCGAATTCACCTTCACTGGTGACGGTAGCAGTGGTGGCTCCAGCCCTGAAGCTAGCGGAACTAACTTCAACTTTTAACTGAGTTGAAATAAATTCTGCACCCAGTGTAACTAGCTAGGTAAAAAAGCGAGATCGTAAAGATCTCGCTTTTTTTTATTTGTTTTACACACAGGGTAAGGTAAAAACGATTTTTGCTTGAAAAGGAGCAACTTAATGAAACGTTTCGAAAAACAAAACGAGGTTGGCGA
>JACCDY011109765.1_pt1 | contig 12095 bp, 22 predicted proteins | sample 7446391 | NCBI WGS metagenome assembly JACCDY01 (sample SAMN15323451, study PRJNA562643) | freshwater metagenome | isolation source: river surface water | place: USA:Blue River Watershed | collected 2017-08-18
ACTCTTTTAACATATCCTTTACAGTAGATAATATCTCATCAGTATAATCTAAACTCTCAAATAACTTGAATGATTTAATAATTCTCATAAGATTATATATTAAATTATAATCCCAATTCCTTTAACTTAATCTCACGAATTTCTTCTTTACTTAAAGCAACATCAAACCATATCTCACCATTTAACTCTTGACGTTGCTTCAGATAACACCTCTTACATATCCTTACATTTAAAGTAATGTGATTATCAGTTCCCGGTTCTCTTGCAGGACGACCCCTTTTTCCAATACTCCACTTCTCTGTAGAGAACTTCCAGTTATGTCTTATCTTACATAATATTTTCATAGTATTAGATTTAATTTCATATCTCTTACCATCTGAATAGTGATATCTTTTAAATAACCTTTGGTAATACATCCAGAAACAGACCATCTGGAACTTGCGGTTTTAGTCCAATCTAAAGTAAAGATAGCATCATATTCAAATGGACCAAATACTAATTTAGGTCCTTTATCAGAATACATATGAATAGTAATAATATCTCCTATCTTAAACGGATGGTGGTAACCGATATCAGAATCTACTTGAATACTTAAGTTATCTGTTAATACTTCTAGGTAATATTTAGTCATTGAAAATTATATTTAGGTAGTCAAACAAAGTTTGGCGAGATTTTAATTATACAGAAAAATGAACGGATTTCTGTATATTTAGGTATATTAGATAATACAGAAAAATGGTTGTTTTTTTGTATATAATATTAGGAGTTTTGGGTCGAATTTAGTGGGTAGAAATACGGTTTTATTTCTGTATTCGTCTGGCAAAATGGGTCGGATTTATACAAAAAAATGTATAAAATTCTGTATGTGTAGAAATGGTAATTACAGAAATCTGAACAAAAGTTTGTATAGCATACAGAAATATGGTTGTTTTTCTGTAAGAATTTGTATTGATTCTATGTCGATTTTGAAATTCTTGTCTGAAACTTCTTTTTCGTATGTAAAAGTATATACAAGCAACTAATCGTTTATCCTCACTTAAAATCAAACTTTAGCACTTATTACGACTATATTTTTTATGTCAGAAATTATAGAACCAAACCCACTTTTAGTCGAGTATTATATCGAGGCAAATAAACTTTCGGTTGAGCTTACCAAGGACACTTCTGGTCACAAGCTTTTAGGTGAGTGGCACTATATTGAATCTAATATTGAGTATAATATTTTTCTTCTTAAAAGGTTAGAAGAGCTCAATTTACTGCCGGAAAATCCTATAAGAATTTTAGATTGTGGTGTTGGTTTGGCTACTATTATGTATGATTTATATTTACAGTCAAAAGAGATTAAATTGCGTCAGTTTGAGTTTTTTGGAGTTGAGAGGTATCGGCCTTATATAGATTGTTTTAATCAGAATCTTTCTAAGTATTGGAATGGTGATTTAAACATCATTGAAGACAATCTAATGAATCATAACTATACTTCATATAACTTTATATGGATATTCACTCCTTATAGCGTCAGTGACAAGTTAATGAAGTTTTTCGAAAAGGTTATTTCAGAGATGCCGGTTGGTGGTATTGTATTTGGTTTAGACCACTATCGTATTATGACATATGGAAGCGCTGAGTTAATTGAGATTTTTAAGAAGTTAGAGGCTTATAAGTTAGATGAGTTGTGGGTCTTTCGTAAGGTTTAATACAGAAAAACGCACGGATTTTTGTATTTTTAAATACTAAGAACTGAATCAATCTTTTTTTCTCTTTCAAATGATTTAGTTACATCTGTGAATAACCAACTTTTATTTTGAACTTTTCCTGTGTCTAAGTTCTTTTCAATTAAAGCAAGTGATATAATACTTTCTGTTTTATATTCAACGACATCACCGTTGTTATAAATAACTCTCTCAAGGTAAGTGTATGCATCTGATGTTGGTGATGATTTAAAGAATCGAACAACTACTACATCACCTTTAGATAATTCAATAGTATCGGTTTCATTCCAATCGTCAATATCTGTCATATCAGCCCATCTTTTATGTCTACAGTTTGACCAAGCAAAATCATTATTAACTAAAAAGAAATTCTCTTTTTGTAATTTTTCATGTATTTGACCAGGTATATAATTCATCATACTAGATTTAATTTATCGTACTCTCACAAGGTTGCAACCCTTAAAATGTTCAGACTTATGAAGTATAACTTCTGCGTTGTAGTATTCCTGCTTGGATGAGAGTAAATAATTATTTGAATGTCTTTGTTTAGTTATAAAACGTTAAAAGAATCATCGCAAATCTCATCCATGACTAAACAAGATTCGTTATTTGTTTCGTGATAATTTAAATCACCTTTTGGGTATTCAAATATAGTTGTTAATAGTTTCATATCTTCACCACAGTGGGAGCATTTTAATTCACCACGGTATGTGTATTCATATTCAAAACTAATTGAACGTTGTTTTTTTTCTGTTCCTTCATGTTTCATTTCAATAAAATGTTCTTCTTTACACTCTAAACATCTTACTCTAACTAAAGGATTTTTAAATTCTATCATTTTTTTTGATTTTTCATTTCGTGAATATTGATTAAAATTAGTGCAATTATGCAATATAACATCAAAAGCGGGATTCCCATAAGTAAAATTTTAATTAATATTTCTGTTAGTTTAATTTCTCTTTCATCCAAAAACTTCCGAATTCTTATTTGTTTTTAATTTCTTAAGATTAATTCCAAACAAACGAAAGGCTTCAGTTGTCTTTTCCTGTAGATTTCGGTTTTTCAACTGGCACCGACATTACGCCTTTTACTCTTTCGTAGAATTGTTTATAATTGACCTCATCATGAACAATTCTACAATCTGATGCAATTTGTGTTAGAGTACTATCTTTGGTTAATGCAATAACACCCTTTACTCTTTCGTAGAATTGTGCATAATTTTTGGTAGAAGTAATCATACAATCACTTTCAATCTGCTTTAAAGCTTCTATAGTTTCTTTAGTCATTATTTTTTTGAATTTTCAAACGCTTGTTGAATATAACTTACGAAGTAATCAAGTTCTTCTATCTTCTCTTCTTCTTTTAATTTCGATACGAGGTAGATGAGTAAATCTTCCTCATAGAAATCACGCACATTTTTTTCTAATTTAACATCAAAGTATTTGAAAATAATCTCATCGATTTTATTAAATGCTTCTTCATCAGACTCACTATTCTCAAAGGCATCATCAATTTGCTTTAGAATAGGTTTAACATCTTCACGCTTATGAATAAAGTTTCGAAACTTAATCATATCTTGCAGGCATTCATCATTCTCAAACATAATAATAGGTTTTTTGGTTAATATGTAAATATAGTAATAATAATTGTAACTACAAAAATAGTTAGATAATTGATTCTAAGTTTTTAATTCTCCAGTACATTGGACCTAATTTATAGAAACTACCACCAACATCGGTAAGGTATTTTTCATTTACCATTCTTTTTATTATTGGAATGTATAAATCTTTCTCTAGTGGGTTATGAAAAGATAATCTGTCTTTATACTTTTCAATTCGACTCTTATTATATTCAAAGTAGCAATCTTCTACTATTAATAATCCTTTATGTACTAGGTAAGAATAAATTATCCATTGTAATTTACCTATAAACATTTTATCTTCTTTAGATTTAACTGACCAATATGATTTAGGTGCCCAATCTTCTTCAATAGCATTTATGATATAATCTAATATATCAGATAGATGGACCTCATCAATTACAGATTGAAAATCTTCTTTATTATAAGGTAGATTGTTATATCCATTAGGATCCTTTTTAATTAATATTGGTCTCAACTTCATCTAACTATTTTATTATGGGTAATAATCATTATTATAATCATCATTCCGTTCTTGTCTTTCACTCTGGTGTCCAGTTAAATCTTCAGATGGTTTATCACGGTAAATAATAGAACAAACTACAAACCAAATTATAAACAGAATAAAAATAATGAATAATGTATTTGCAATATAGGTAATAACCATAAGTTATGATAATCTACATTCGTCACAAATACCTTTATATTCACCAGATTCGGCACCACAACATTGACAGTTACCTTCTTCAACCCAATTCAAATGTTTATCTTTGTCGATATTATGTATTGGATGAATTGTTCCTACATTTCTGTTTCTCCTTTGTTTTTTGTTTTTCCGTACTGATGAAGCAATTGCACTTATATATCTAATAAAACTCATAATTTAATTTTTTTGTAGTCAGGACAGGAATCGAACCTGCTCTCGCCCTTGTGATCGGGTGCGTATGCCAACACGCCACCTGACTAAATAAAGTTGTTAATGGGAGTCGAGCCCCTTCCGCCAAAGGACAATCACATTACCGAAGTAAAGGGTCCAGATGCCTTCTTTTTTTAACAACTTCGTAGTCAGGACAGGATTCGCACCTGCATCCTTCTTAGCTGATGTCTAACACCTACTATCAGAACCGTTACCAATTACGCACCACCTGACTATTTGTTTTTATAATAGGATAAATAAAGCAATTGCACTAACTATTGAAGTCAATACCAAAAACTTTATTTACCCATGTTTATTAATCTGTGTAATTCTTCTAAAAAATTAATAATATCTGCTTCTTTAGTTCCTGTTCGTATATCTTCATAATCATACCCACATACCTCAATGGATGTTCCTTTTCCTTTAGCTGTGAAAACATTAAAGACCAAACCATTATACTCAAGAATCCAAACTTTTGTCATGAATTCCAATCTTAGTGATTTATTAGATGATCCAAATAAATCTTCTAACTCATTTGTTAAATTTTGTGAAAGGTTTTTTTCACCATTACGATATGAATTCGTTTGGCAATCAACTAACCATTTCAATATGTTAGGATTATTATTTACAGGTACAGAACCATCAATAACAATTCTTTTAACTTTATTGATATCTTCATTCAAGAACTGTCCGAACTTCTTTACTTTATTTATTTTTTGTTTCATATTTTATATATTAAAATTAACTGATGACAAATCCAATCAACAAACTGTTTTACTTCACCATCAATACCATAACCTGATCCAGATTGTGTATCGCCATCAGCCTACATCAATTAGTCTTACATTAACCCCTTTAACTAAAAGACGACTGTTATGACCCTACAAGTCGGAACTCAATATTAATTAGCATCTACGACAACATACTTTTTATTCTTAAAGGAATTCGGTGTGAGTTTCCAAAGAATACCCATAAGTTGGCATTTTAGTTTTGATTGTGCATCACTTTCTCGATGCATGACATCGTTATTTTTAAGAAGCAATACTTTCTTGTTAGATTTCATATTATAATTATTTGAGTGGTTAGTAATGTTGTGAATTATGGATAATATAGAACCAGCATTTATCTCTATCTATCTTATAGGCTTCTATGGAACTCACCTAGCCAATCGACTCACAATACAAATATAAGAATTATTTGATTATATAAAAAATTTATGACTCTAAAATATTATTTAATTTTTCGCTACGTCTTAATGTTTTTAGTTTAGATGATATCTCGTCTATAGTTCGTTGATAGTATGCTTTATCTTCTTCATTTTTATTCTCGTGAAATTCTATAACATAATCCCAGAGAAAAATTATAACATCATTAGTAATTTTAGAATCAAAAGAGTTCATGTTTATAGAACCACCTTGAAAGCGAGTTATATAAAAAGAAGCTAAACTCATTTCATCATTCAAATTTCTCAATCTTGAACGAATAAGAATTCCATTAGGTGATTCAATTTTTAATACCCAATTTTTAGAAGAGTATGATACATCTTCTTCTATTTCGACTTTCCAATTTTCCAGTTTGGCGCTTTTCATTACGTCATAAACTAATTTATATTCAGGGTCTACGCTTTCGTAGGTTGGCCCAGCTGGGATTGGTTTAAGAACAATACCTTCAGGTTTTGTTTTAACAATGGGTTTAATCTTATTAAAAATAAGATAAAAGCTTATTATTTGCGATATTGTTAGTAAGGTTATAAGTACTATCATGTTATTTACAAAAATAACAAATTATATTGATAATACAAAATTCTGAACGGATTTCTGTAGATTAAAGACTAACCACAAAAAGTAGATTTTTTAATTTACCATCTTCTACTTCGATAAAATCATTGAAAGGTACCTCGCGTCTACCGGCTTCGTAATCTTCTGTGGGGTCATGGTTGTAGTCGTAATCATGATAACTAGCACTCTCAGGAATATAAAGTGCTTTAACTCGACCACCTAAATCTTCTAAGTAATCATTCATTCTAATAAACTCATCTTTGACCTCATCATTCAATTCTAATAAAGGATCACCATATCTAACAATTCTTATAATTAATGTTCCTTTGACAACTGTTCCAGTATCAATACCTATATCAAACCCCATATCAGCTATAGGAAGTAAAATATCTCTAATTGTTTTGATGATATCTTCAATATTTAATTCATTAACACTTCCTATTGGATATTGACCTAAGTTTACTTCGTTGAATTTTTTAATATGTTTCATTTCTAATGCTTAGTTATATGATTCAATCATACTAATTAATTCTTGAATTTTTTCTACAATATTTGGATTGTCTCTAAAAGTATAACTTACTTGTTCTAATCTTTCAATAGCTGCTTTTTGTGTAAACTCATTAACCATTTCATTTAGGTTACTGTTTTCACCTAACCAACTTGGTTTACCCATACCATCTTGCCAACCACCTTCTGAGTCAGTGTCATCATATCTTTCATCATCTCTTGGATACATTCCATCTGGATCTTCTTTCTGAGATTTTTTTATTCTTTTTTCTCTTTTCTCAGCATCCTCTTTAGCTTTGTGTGGAAAATTAGAGATAGCTGTTTTTTCCGCTGAAGATAACTCCTCATTAAATTTCTTTAAGTATTTCATACCAGTTTATTATTTTTTATAATATAAGTATATATTAAATAAGAGAATTATAAAATAATAGTATGTTTTTTTAATATATAAATTATGAAATACCTAAAAAGATTCAATGAGTCTGTACAAGATTTATCTATACAAACGGTGAAAGATATTTTACTTGATATTTATGAAGAAGAATTTGATTCTTCTAAATTTAGATTTATCGAATTTAATACTTCTTCTGAACATAAGCCTATGATGTCTATAGATTATATAGATTCTTATCCAGAAAAAGAAATCATCTACTTAAATATTTTAAAAGATAGTGAATCAGGTAGTATTAAGATATCAGCATTGATTAGTAAATATACAGTTATACCTGAAGCACTTGCTGGCAAAACTGATTTACTATCAGCTTGGAATAGTGAAAAATTAGATGAGTTAGAAAGTACAATGTCTTATTATGGATACAATTTTTCAAGACCACCTAAAGCACCACCAACTAATTCATCACTTCGAATTGGTTGTGTTAATTCTTTTGGTGTCGCTTATCCAATTGTTGATGAAAGAGACCGTACACGTACTCGTTTATCTTATGATACTATGAGAGAAAGTAGATATATTGTTACTGTTGAGTAATAAACAGGTTGGAGTCTACTTGCTCCCACTCTTAAGAAGTGTTAGTTAAATCATTACCTTGAAATGAGATACAAAGATAAGCAATTATCTTATAATAACCAAAATTATTGTGAAGTTTCTACAATTTGGATTAGTTTATCTAGAATGGCAAGTTCTGCTTCTTCTAAAGTTCTATATAAATACCACTCTTCAACTTCAATTTTTTTATAGTTTCCAAAATGTTCATATTGGAATATCTCAAAGCAGAATTTAGGCTCTGCTGTTCTGTCTATTTGAATTTCACAAAACAAGTTATAGTTGTCTCTAAACCACTTAAATACTGATTGAAAAGTTGGTGCAGCTGTATAATGATTCGGAATTTCCGAGTTTTTACAAGTTCTGTAGCCACTGACACGATATTGGTCGTTATCATCTACCATAATAGGTACAACCTGGTGATACTCTTCTTGATAGAAAGCAAAGCAAGGCTCATCAAAATTAATCTTTTTGAGCCTTTGTGCTAGATTATATGTCGGAAATTCCTTTGTCATTTTTTAGAAGATGTCTTTTCCTAAGAAAAGTGGACCACCGTCTTTATGTTTAAGAATTGAATAACAGTAACCCAAGTCTTTGATGATTAAGGTTTTGCCTTCAAATGATTTATATTTAGCATAAACATATGCTTGAACTTTTGCTTCTACTTCTGGTGTGATTTTTTGTGCTTCCATATTTATATTTAAATTTAATTATTACAAACTTTCTAAACGACTTTCTAAACTATCTAACGAGTGAATAACTTTAGACTCAGCTCCTTTACGGAATTTGTTTCGACGTTTAGCTACTTCTCTACTAAAGATAGAAGCACACCATTGTTCAACTTTATCACTTAATCGGATGTCGTATCCAACAACAGTATTAATTACACGTAGATTACCAGCTTCTAGGAAGAGATAGATAGTACCACCTGGTGATTCCCATTGAGCGTAAGCTTCGTGTGTTTGTGGGTTATACATAAGGTCACTATCTACTTGATGGACTACTTTAGTCCATATACGAGTTGCTTGTTCTTCGCTTTGTGACATACTTGGACGTTTCATTCGTTGAGTAGCGCGGGCATTGCCGAACTGACCAGCAAATACTTTAAACCGTCTGCGTAGATGAGTGATTGTAGACTTTAAGTTTCTTTTCATAGTGTATTTTAATTTGTGTGAATTTAAAGCAAATATAGTAATAAATATTTTATTAGCAATAACAATTTTAATTTATATTATTGTAGTAAAGTTTCCCACTACCTTCAACGTAGTGTACCGATACGCCAGATGGTGTATGTAATTCAACAAACATCGGGTCTCCGGTAGGTGTACAAAAGATAATCTCTCTACTTGTTGGTTTGATTTCAAATAGAAAGTTTCTATCTTTTCCCAAAACTTTTAATTTAGTTCCTTCAATTGAAAGGTCTTCATCAATTAAAATTGATATACAATTATCTGATATAGCTGAAACTTTCCAATCGTGTAATGAGGGTAAGGTATGCATATTTTAATTTTAAGAATTTAACATATACTGAGCCATTTGTTTCCAGCCATCTGGATTACATTGACGCATTTTAGAAATCATAATAAGTGTTCTCATATTGACATTCGGATGTTCTTTGTTTTCAGATAAGAATGTAAGAGCATCTGCTTTGATATCTAACGTTACATCTGGTAAGATGTGTCCAATGATTGAAGCCATACGTTGAATCTTCTCATCACCAGTCATAGTTAAGTCAACAGTTAAAGAACGTGAAAGGATAGCCGTATCAATTGATTCTTTCTTTTTATTAGAGATAAAGATGATACGACCAGTAAAGTCAAATTGTTGTGGGTACTCATCGTTTTTATTCATCTTAGACATCCAAGTGATAGTTCGTTTGTCATATGAATCTAAAGCTGATTTAAGAATGTTAAGAGCTACTTTGTCTTCTAAAACCGAATCACAGTCGTCAAAGATAATTAGTTTACCATTGTTATCAAAAAGTGTATTGTAAAGACCACGAGCAGTTGAGTATCCTTTGAAGAATACGAACTCAAAGCCAAAAAGACCTTTCTTTTCAATTGCTTCTGTAATAGAGTGAGTTTTACCAAGACCGCCTTCACCGGTTACAATAAGAGACGGTGTGACACCATCAATTACCATATTGCATAGATTGTTAAGAATTCCGAAACGTTGGTTGATATTTAAAGACATTTTGTAGTGATTTTTATACTACAAAGATAATAAATTTATTGTAATTGTCAAAAATAAATGCCAGATAATTGATAATTATTTAGGTAACTCTCCTACAAAATCAAAAGTTATAGAAGTTGGATCAAAAATTCTATAAGCTCTATCATTTATAGTATAATCTAAAAATAAGGAACCAGTGGCTCCTGCTGAAGTGAATAATCCAGTTGAAGAGTTCCACTTTAAGAAATATTGATCAGGAGGAACTCGATAAGGATCTTGACTAATATATCCAACGAGATAACTACTTACCGCATTAACTGCATGGTATTCACCATCAATTAAATTATTCAAAAATGTAGTTTGGTCAACACTTGTTGAGAATTGATTAGAACCATTATATGTAAATGTATTACTTGCTGTTATATTAATTGTCTGTGCGATTTGATTTGCATTCAACCATCTTGTGAGTTGTATAGTTGGTCTAACTGCATCAATATTATTTATCTCCTCTTGTGTCAATGTAGTACCTGGAGCAAAGAATAGATTTATAGAAATACCATCCGTAAGTAATCCACCGTCATTAATACTCCACGAATAATTACTTATAATGTTTGCTCTTGAAGCTGCTGCGGCTGAGGTATATTTAATTTCATCCATATCCCAAGTTACTCCAGATTGTAGAGTTAATGAAGACCAAGAATTTAGTAGGTTATCGTAATAAGAATAATTCGATGTTGATTTACCAGTCATAAAATTAGACATATCATTTACTAAAGATATATCCCATGCACTAATGTCTTGATTAAATAATGTTGCATTAGCAAACATACTATTCATATCAGTTACATTAGCTACATACCATGAATTAATATTTTGGTTGAATGATGTTGCATTATTAAACATACTTCTCATATTAGTTACTGATGAAACATCCCATGAAGTAATATCTTTGCCAAATAATGTAGCACCACTGAACATATTATCCATTGTGGTTACTGATGAAACATTCCAAGATTTAAGAGGTTGATTGAATGATGTTGCGTTACTAAACATAGAACCCATGTCAGTTACTGATGAAACATCCCAAGAACTTATATCTTCATTGAATGATGTTGCACCATAAAACATACTATTCATATTAGTAACACTAAATACTTCCCAAGAATTAATGTTAGTAACTTCTGTTAAACTACTACAATTATAAAACAAACCTAACAATGAGGCGGTTTTTGTTAAATCTAATATACCACTTACTGATGTTAAATTTTCACATCCACCAAAAACATATCCAATATCTCCTATTCTAAGTTGACCTAAATTATTAATCTCTGTTAATTTTGCGCAATCACCTTCTTGATTGAAGGACCATCCAATAATTGTTCCACTTATAGTTACTGTGTATACTCCACCTGTTCTATAAGTGTGTGAAGTATTACCTACTATAAATCCATCTTCATCTTTAGTAATTGTGTTTGTTTCTCCATCACCCCAGTCTACAGTGAGATTGTAGCTTCCTACTTCTGTGCCTTCAATTAATGGAAGTGTTATTTTTGGTAAACCATCACCTAATCTGGTATCCCAAGTAGATGAAAAGTCTGTTGGTGTCCAAGATGTCCAATAACCATTATCATTTAGCCAAGTCTTTGCTTCAGAAATTGAAGCAAATCTGGCATTAGTAAATACTTTAACTAAGTTAAAAAAAGATACATCTGTTTTATCTGAAGAACCAATAAACCCTAAATTACAAGGAAAGTCAATACCTAAAGCAGTTTCAGGTCCATTACTTCTTTCTGAATTTTCACTTGAATAAGCTATAATATATCTTAAATCTTCATCTGGTCCATTCCACCATTGTAAACTCGGATCAATTGATACCGGATTTGTAATATTTCCACTTGTGTCAATTGCTACCGATATATTTCCATATTGTTCAGTTCCTTCAATCCAAAACTCACGACTAGCACCATTGAGATCTGGATTGTAGCAAAATATTCTATAATTAGCCATAAAGTATATATAAAATTGTTAATGATTATAAATAAAAAAGTCCAGTTAAAAACTGGACTTTAAATTAATCTCTAACATAGACTCTTTCAGTGGTACCATCTGAATAACACTTAATTAGAATCTTATTTGGTTCTAATAAAGATTCTCTACCCATTAAGTCAATTACCTTGATTAGCTTTCGTTGGTTCATAGATAATTCTTCTATACCAACAGTCGATACATAATATGTTGAAGTAAGTATGGTTACATTTCCTGTTGGACAAGCAAGTGTTACATCATATCTATAACACCCACTTTGTGGGAATGTGAATGGTGGAAACATAATACTAATTGGTTCAACAACAATATTATAAAAATAAACATCCCA
>JACCDY011483341.1_pt1 | contig 12095 bp, 3 predicted proteins | sample 7446391 | NCBI WGS metagenome assembly JACCDY01 (sample SAMN15323451, study PRJNA562643) | freshwater metagenome | isolation source: river surface water | place: USA:Blue River Watershed | collected 2017-08-18
CCATGTCGTACCATCTGTAGAGCCATATAGAGCAGATAGAAGTCTTTTTCCAGCATCTAGAGTACCTGCTGGCACTGATAGCATGACTATCTTACCTCCGAATCTTCTCACAGAAGGAGCTGAAGGCAAAGGCCAACCAGAATAGTTCATTGAGCTAGTGCTAGAATTAACAGTCGCTAGAGTGTATCCTGTGAAAGGAGATCCTGTCCATGTCGACGGATCACCAGTGGGACTTACGTATATCTTGTAAGAAAGAGTGCTCGTTCCATCAAACTGAATCACCGGTACAAAGTGTCTATCTAATGCAGAATCATAAAAGCAGTTAGAAGAAAACAGTGTGGTTGACGAACTAAATGATTGCGACCACGTACCTCCTCCGGCTGCGTATATGTTCTGGCACAGAACGACATTACTATTCATCCAAGTAGCATTAGTGCGAGATTCTTGAAACATCATATATACGCTGCCTATCTTCGAATAACTGTGAGCATTGACAGAGCCGCTTATATAACCTGACGCGCTGTTGACTAAGTAGATCTTAGGATTATCGTAGAGTGTAAGTATATCTGTATCTATGTTATCATAGATGCTACAAGTAGGCGCGGATACAACTCCGCTATTAAAGTTTAAAGATTCTATGGACAATTCGCCCGCCTTTGTTTCTAGATTCGAGTCTACAGACATAATCTTACCAGGTGCGTGTGAGCCTGGCTGGATGTCATTCATGAACGCACTGTCCGAGACAGTGGCTCCTGTATTTACTATTCCTGTGACTAAATCCCCGTTAACGTACAGTTCGTCGACGTCTATGTCTTCTATGCCGTTAACGTCTTTGTTCGCATCGACTACGACAACCTTGCCTGCGGAAGCTGTTCCTGGCACTACGTCACTGATTACTTGTATGGTGCTGTTGGTCAACCCCACGGATTGCCCGTTGATAGTCGCCTTGCTGATGTCGAAAGTAGATTTCCCAATGAGAGAGACATTACCCACCGAAGGCGTTTGAGAAACAGATACAGACTTCTTGGATATTTTTTTGTCCGAGGCTCTCGAGATCATCCTGTAGTATATATTACGTTTCAAAATATTCTGAGTCCAAATGTTTGTCCATTCCTATGAGCCATCTAACCGCGCCGTACATGTTTGCGATAATTTGATCGTTGTTGAGAGTTCTGCAGTCCGAGAAGCCCATGGTCTCTTTCTTGACGACTGCCTTAGGTATTACTCCTTCTACTTCCTGCGCCACCCATCCGAGCTGGTGCTCTCCATCTAAGTCAAACTCGTTAACGGGAATGGCCATGATGTTGTCCTTACATATGTCTTCATTAGCGTCTTGTATGTCTTCTTTAAGTCTCTGATCTGAAGAAGTTATCCAGGTAGAAGATGTCGGTTTGAATGCAAGATCTTCAGAAAGCTGAAGACTGAACTGAGGATTCTGTACTCCGAGGCCCACTCTGTTGTTAACTAAGTCTAGAGACATGTTTTGAGTGACTGCGCATCTATCTGGAGTGTAGTTAGGAAGCACAGTATTACTAGCATTTAGAAACAATGCGGCTGCAGTGCCCGAGCTACAAGTGAAAGCCATGCAGTCCATAGATCTAATATACACCGGCCTCTTCTGGAACGAGGCGTATGTCGCAGACGCTACCCCCGCTGGTGATCTCACTGGAATCCATTTGATTCCGTTGTATGAATAGTAGAACATATACGTCGAGGTAGACGTAGTCCCTGCCACAAACATATCTAGTTCTTGAATCCACTCTATATCGCCCATGGTTGTAGACACGGTAGAGGTAGACATCCAGTCCTTGCCGTTATACGTGTAGTACACATAAGTATTATTCTTGGCTATGAGCATATTGAGCTTGGGACTGTACGTCAACACTGTCGGAGTTGAAGAGTGTCTAATACTTGCGTTCTCGGCTATTTCTGGGAAAGTCCACAGAGCTCCATCATAGGAATATATGAACATTGCTGTCGTGGTGCTATTCGTGTTGGTTACGCCTACGAACATCTCCCATGCCGGTATCCATTTAATCATTCTAATGATATTATTGAATCTTGTATCATAGTATTGCTTGAAGTGGATGCCATCTCTGCTTAGTAAAGTTCCAGAATCTGTGGCTACCACATAGGTATTGAGGCTAGGACTGTAGGCGAAACTATACGTATTGGTACCGTCTAAAGACATATAATGCGCTAATTTCCAAGGCCAGAAAGTTTTGTTGTTGGTATAATGGAGTCCTCCGGATGTAGCGCAGTACAGTGTTCCAGTCTCCTTAACATAGACCATATCGTTGATTGAGTGATTCACTCCTACCATATTATTGAAAGTGTACGAGTTCATCAACTGAGGCATGCTAAACTCAGGTGCCCCCTTGTATAGGAGAGTATTGTTATTTCTAACGACTGTGAGTAAGTCTATTTCCTTGAAGTAGTATATCTTGTCGGCAGTGTTATGAGTTCCGAATACGCTCGTGCTGATGGTATAGTTGTTAAACATGGTGGCACCGCTGATGCCACTTGATCTTACGAATGTGTTCTCTAAGTCCGCGGTGAGTCCGCTACTTGCAGTGAGTAGGTGGTTTCCTATCTTGATTTCGTTAGCACCTATCTTGGAAATACCAGACGCATGCCCCTTAACATCTGCGAGAAGGAACTTGCTAGCGTTCGCCTGACCTACTGTGTTTCCTGAGTATTCGGGTATGTTAGAAGAAGGAGCCGGTGTAATCTGGCTAACAGACAGGCAGCCAGTATGCGATATGTTGCCATTAGAACTACGAAGAAGGTAATTGGGTCTTGGGTAGTATGCGCTATCGTACAAGCATTCGTTCAAGAACTTCAGGTAGTTTGTTTTCACAGGAGTACCGCCCACCGCGAATGTTGTGCATGCGAAGTTCAGGGATTTTGCTTTGATGGTCAGTACGCCGGAATCGATATTGATCTCTGCTTGTTTCAATCTACTAACATCTGAGAACTTAAAGGCTTTGCCTGTATCGGAGCCCACGGTCAACATCCCAGATCCTATCGCAGCATTGAATGCCACCTTTCCATTATTGGCTTGCCAGAGAGGGCTTACGCTGGCATTAGAGAACGCGCTTGCATTCGTATACCACAAAGAATTATCAGAACTGTTGACAAACAACAGTCTGCGATCATACGGTCTGAACATCACACAACTAGCCGAGAACCCGCAAGAGAATGGTCTCCAGTACATGCCGTCCTGAGACACCGCATACACGTTAGTATCGGTCATACCTATCATGAGACCTAGCTCATCTATCCAGGCGAGTCTAGCGAGATTATATCCGTTAGCCATGATAGTGAATGGCTTGAATGTAGCCCCTCCGTCTTTAGAATATAACCCGCTGACATGGCTTCTGTTGCTATGGAAATAGGTAGATACAACTATAGTGTCGCTAGTTGGGCACCACGCTATGTCTGTGATGGATTGCCCGGATACAGCGCACTTCCATCTTCCCCATACTTTTCCGTCCATAGAATAAGCGAGTGTGTTTGTGGATTGGACCAATGCTAAGAACATTCTGCTGCTTGGAATCCATCTAACTCTTTGCATAGTATTGTTAGGACTTTCTGAGACATACCAATTATCCAGATCATAGGAGTAGTAAGGTCTGCCGTTAGTCGTGACAACATACACGCCGAGATAATGACTGTATTCGCAATACTTTAGATATTGTCCAGCGAGTATCTTAGTAACTGCTCTGCTAGTCCAAGTAGTTCCGTCTTGAGAAGAGTAGATTAGGCCTGTTCTGGATATGGCGACGAAGATATCTATTTCCTTGAAGTAAGCTACGTATGAGATATCTGTGGAGGTCATAACAGAGAACCAGCTAATCCCGTCAATAGATTTCTTAAGAGTGAAGTTAGAGAACACAGCAACGAAGATTGCCGCATTAGCGCTGTAGGCCACGGCGACCATTCCTGTGGCATTAGTGTTAGAGCTCTGCCCAGTCGACAGAGCATCAGTGACCATCGTTTTGGTGTAAATATAGTTCATAGGATTGACTGTGTTGACGTCTGTCAATTGATTACCTTTAGGATTTACAATGATTTCTCCGCTTGGAGCGGATATTGTCTCGGTGCCTAGGGAGTTGATTCCAGAGGCCTTCATGTTGGCGTCTAGGACAACAGCCTTGCTGGCAGCGGCGACTCCTGCAGTAACGCCGGTAAGTTCTACTCTGTTGGCATCATAAGTGTTCAAAGACAAAGCACCTCCGTTAAAGACGCCCGGATCTAAGAGTACATTATCTATATATAACTGAGAGCAACTGAGTCTATTGACACCATTTATGTCTTTATTCGAATCTGTCGTGACTGCCTTAGATGGTGCAGCGACACCTGTCGTTGTGACTGAAGCTTTGTTCAAAGAAGTAGAAACCTGTTCAGTCACGGTAACTGTTCCTATTTTCATGGATTGCAAGGCTATCGCTTCCCCGCCGGCTGGTTTGCTATCAGCAAGAGCCGCTAGAAGCGCCATGTTGTTCAAAGTCGTTATTGATTTAATCTCAGGCTTTTTGCCCGAAGTTCTAGAGATCGTAAATGGCATACTATATTATGGGTCAAAAAAATAATCGCATGTATATATCATGTCTTTCCAGCCGACTAAGGACTCTTCTGGCAAGATTATAAAAAAGTCTTTAACTCAAGGCGCCTCGGCCTCAGTACTCAATACTGGCTATTCCGTGAGCTCATCATCTTCTTTATTCCATTCAGGCATGTATGCGCCGACTGTGAGCGCTAACGGTGTAGATTCGACAAACATAGGATACCTAGACGCGACAGAAGGATCGGCCCAAGCGAACAAGGTTCTGCTTACTGACACATCCAATAATATCTCTGGAATCAATGTGGTGCGGTGCAAGTCTATCACCACGAACGGAGTTCTTGTCGACCCGAATGTATCCACTGAGAACATCACTCCAGTGAATGACTACTACGGGTCACTCACTCCAGGTACAGCACAAGCAGGTAAAGCTCTTGTATTGAACAGTTCTAAGAACTATACCGGTCTTAAGAAGATAACTGCAGGCATTACTTCTTCTGAAGGCATCATCTACTCAGCTCCTTTATCGCCTTTCAGGAAGTTTAACGCCCCAGTTTCGCTTGCAGGCACTGAGTGGTATGACTGCGTATACTCGGCGGATTTATCAAAGTTCTTATGTGTAGGGACTAACAAGATAGCTCTAAGCGCTACTGGAAGCACGTGGGAGGAGAAGACTGTCGCAGTGCAGTTCAAGAGAGTAGTATGGGCCCCGCACAAGGGGATGTTCTATGCGGTCGCCGCCGATGGCATACACACATCTAATGATGGAAGAACATGGAATAATATATTCACGGCCACGGGCCTCAACTCTATCGCCGTAGGAGCTAATGTCTCTATCGCCGTCGGTACAACTACGTATTATTCTGGAGACTACTATAACTGGTATTCTCTTTCCTCTGCTGTTGTCGAGTACAAAGATATTGCATTTGGATCTGGGAAATTTGTCGCAGTAGGTACTAACTCTATCGCGAATCTGAGTGATGACGGCACCCCAATATTGACGATAGCTACGTCATTCCCTAACGGTCAATGGTCGAGTGTAGCGTACGGAAATGGTCAATTCTTGGCAGTCAGCAGTCAAGCGACTCTCACGGGCAAGTTCACTACATCAGTCAACTCTACTTCTTGGAGTTCTTTATTAACATGGGTATCTCTCAACGAAGACATCACCGCCGGATGGAGAGTTCGATTCATGGGAGGCTTCTTCTACTGTATGCCGATTCTTGGCGCAGGATCTGAATGCACGGTGTACTACACTAAGGATGGATGTGAATGGAATCAGTTCAAACATCATCTCTCAAATCACCTAGCGAGCATGGCGTGGGACTCTGTAAATGACAGAATGCTTCTCTTGACTCTAGGCACTCAAATGAGTGGTACTCCTGCACAGCACATGAAATTGAAAGAATGCAGAGTTCAGTATCTTGAACAAGGAGGTTCTTCAATGGACCAATTCGCCTTCATCAAACACATACCTGAGACCAACATAACGCTGGCAGGTTCGAGTACCTTGTGTTACTCCTTAGACGGCGTGGAGTTCAAGCAATGCACTGTCAATTCTTCTGCATTCACAGTCAAGAGATCTATCTATGGAGTAGCTTATTCTCCCACTCTAGGGATATATGTGGCTGCGAGCGATTACTTATCTGGTACATTCACTCAGTTCTTGAAGTCTACGAATGGGATCAACTGGACGGAGTGCGGCACTGTTACTCAAACTGCCACAGAGATCATATGGTCGCCTTTACACTCTAAGTTCATAGGAATATACAGTAACAACTTGGTTCATAGTTCGGACGCTGTCACGTGGCAGAGCATTACAGCCGTCGGCGCTAGAACGTTGTTCGCAATGGAGTCACAAGGCATAGGGCTTATACGAAACTCAGGTATCACCAAAATAGAAGCCGACATGAATCTAACTACTCTCACAGCCTCTGGAACTAACTATAACTACATATCTTACATAAACGGAACATACTATGCGACGTATTCCGGCAACATGCATTCGTCTCCGGATGCAGTGAATTGGTCTTCTTTCTACACGTTCACCGGCAGCGCGGTCCCTATCTTATGGCATAAGTCTCTAAACGCAATAGTCCTAATGTGTACTGATAATATCGTTAGAGTATACAGATCCGGCTCCTGGTCGACGTACACATACGCTGGAGCAGTTACGCATAGCGGCGCCGTGAGTGCTGGGTATTCTGAGACTGAAGAAAGCATATATTGCTCTTTCTCAAGCACTACCAAATCTATTTGTAAAACCGTTTCAACTAAGTCAATGATATGTGTCTCAGAAACTAAGCCTAAGGTATATCGGGCATTGCCAGTATCAACTGACTTCATCGCAAATCTAGACGACGCTATATATACATCTTTCTTCAAGAACACACTCCTTGGAGCAACATCGACAGGGGCATCGGCAATTGAGAGAATATTCTTCTCTAGATCTCTAGGAGTGATGTATGGTTTTAAGACTTCGCCTAGCGTATCAAACTACGCCATTTACAGTAATAACGCGTTCAGAACTTATTCGAATCTTTCAACGCATCAGCTACAAGCAATCAATCTTAATGCTAACTGCACTCTGTGGCTAACTACTACCACATTTTCTGGAAACTGTGAACAAACTGAATTGAATTCGACAGGCGGACTGGTAACTACAGTAAGCTCATCATTCATTCCATATGCGTCAGTGACGACGTACAAGCTAAAGAAAGTCAAATCTTTTTACTATGGCATAAATAGCGGTAACTCTATGTCAGTGTATGCATATACTCAAGATATTTCAGGATCTAATCTATCGACGAATCTTTCTAGAATAGTGCTTTCATGTGCTCTGAATTCGCTAACATATACCGATTATGTAATAAACGAAGATATGACTGAACTAGTCACTTTGACTAGCGGCAATCAATTGCTTAAATACGAGATAACTGCGAACGCTTCTATCCCAGTAGTGGATATAACCCTTCCTGCTGGATCTTACAAACAGTTAGAATACTTCAAAGAAGGTAATATATACCTTCTAACTTCTTCTACAGAAGTAAGATGGAGTAGTAATTGCTCTACATGGAACACCATATCTGCATTGAGTGGCCTCACTTATGGAAGATGGTCTATGAACTACATCCCTGAACTTAATATGATGACCATAGTCTCCACTGCTATGTTCGCATACACCCGCAACGGCACTACCTGGACTAAGATTACTACTTCTCAGAATAAGTTATGGACTTCTTGTGACTATAACTCGTACTTCGCTAACTTCTTACTTCACTGTTCTTCAGATGGTACGGTTCTAACATGCAGTCCTGTGATGCCAACATATCATAACGTATCGGCGCCTGCCAGTGGCTACGTGAAGGGCAAGTCTTTCAGCATTTGGAGTTCTGGGTCTAACTACATACCAGATCCAGCACAGGGCTCTCATTCGTTCGAAGTAGGTCGAAACAACACTATGGTTACTGGATCAGGAAGAACGATAACATTCAACAAATACAGTGATATATTGACTATGAGTAATAACAACATCAACTTCCTCGCCACCGACGTAGGAGCTGTGCATCTCAAAATGAACAACAAACCCGCGACTCTCCCACTAGCTGCTGTTAACTCTTTAGGATCCATATGGAGACAATCTATAGGCCCCACTAATAACGCGCTACTGGTCGCCGTGAATGGGAACGCTCAAGCTAACCAGGTTACATGTACTAGCATCACGGTGGGCAATCTTCCAGATAGTAACATAGCAGGGCCTGTTGTTCTAGATTCTAATAAAAATGCTTTCATGAAGAGTTTCCAGACAACAACAGCTCTTATAGGAGGTACTAATGTTAGATGGTCGAAACCTGCCGCAAACAACTCAAAGACTCTCACCATTCATGATTACATGAAGCTCAAGACGGCCAAGTTCACTCTCGGAAACCAGAACAATTCCACACTAGGGGCCGCATATAGTCCTGAACTGAAGACCGTTGTCATATGGGCAGACGCTAACAATACTACAGGTTCTGAGTTCTTCTATGTATCTAGAGACAAAGGAGCTAACTGGACTCGCGTGAACGCATACGGATCTAGCATATATACTTCAGTCTCTACTGTAATCCGAAGAATCATGTGGTGCGCGCCCGCCAAGGCTTTCATAGCTGCGGGCAATAATACCATTCTGTATAGTAGAGATGGCTATGCATGGTACACTGTCTCTGTATCCGTCGGAAACAATCCTCATCTATGCTATGACTCAAAGATGAACAGAATCATAGCAAGCGGCACGTCCAAACTAGCGTGGACTACAGATATCCTAAATCTGGATTCATGGACTCTTGCGACTAACGCAACCAGCATATACACTCTCGAGTACTTGCCTTTCTCAGACAAGTATTACTACGTGAACAGTTCTAGCGCTTCAGTCCTTAGATACACTACTAACATATACGCGACAACCATTACGGAAGTGACTCTTGCGGCCGCAAGTGCTTCTATCTACAACTTAGAAGTAATGGGTGATTATATCTACTACTGTACCGGGAGCGCCGCTTATCGAAAGAACGATGTCGCGGCAAACTTGGGTACTCAGCTCACAGCTATAGCTGGTAACGGAACCCATAAACGCATGCAATACTTACCCGGATTAAATGCAATGATATTATTCAATAGAGTGGCTATATCGTACAGTACCGATGGTTTGAATTGGACTCAATATTCTCTTTCTCATGACTTAACTCAAGATGCAAACGCCAGCAATGAAGGAGACACCAACTACGCCTGGTTCGCGGATGATAGAATCATGGTTAGTATGAAGAACAATGGTGAAGTGCTTGAATCGGATTTGAGCAATACATCTCAAGTCTCCGCGGAGTATCTGAGCAATCTTATTGAAAACAGAACAGGTAGAGATCCTCTAATGAACTACATGTACAATGACAACAACTCCATGTACATGAAGCATTCATCAACTAATCGAAATCTGTATGCGACAGCCTATGGTAACGGAAGCTTCTTGACAGTAGGTACTGACGTGAATATGACGACATCTAGCCTGAGCGCGACCCAAACGTTCACAACCCATGTTGGTGAGTGGAAAGACGTCATATATGACGGTACGCGATTCGTCAAGGTAGGCACTGATTCGGTATCATATTCTTCTAACTTAACTGATTGGACAACAAGCACTGTCACGGGAGCATGGACCAAAATCGTGTTCTTCGACGGTAACTACTTCATCGCGTCCAGCACTACTGTTCAGTATAGTGCCGATCTGTCTGCGTGGACTGACAAGACCCCTTCCAGTACAGCCGTTAACGGGCTAAGCGTATGTAACTCAATGTTGTTTCTCTTGTCTACAGATAAGATCTTATATGCTGCGAATACGTCTGCCAGTTGGACGACACAGCCTGTGCCTGGTACTTGGTACGATATAGCCTATGGTAAAGGTTTGTACGTTCTCGCGGGAGATGGCTGGATGGCTAGAGCTAGATCTCTCAACGGATTCATCAAGACTATGCTTCCTAGGACTTATAACAAGGTCATATACGTTAGACTGTATGCCGACTTCTTCTTGATGAGCAAGACTTCGTTCTATGATGTGGGCACTTTCATCATGGATGGGCAAAACAACTCAGTCATAAGAACACATGATGGTTACTCCTTCAGTAACTCTCTGAGAGTCACCCAGTCCAGCGGAGTCCTCAACCTAAGCAATCTCTACTACTTTGAAGAAACAGATCAGTTCTTCTTGCCTCTCAATAACTCGCCCAATAAGCTCTATATAGTGTCTAGTCACACGGTGGCCAGAAGTGACTTCACCAAGATAACCACTCCTGCGTGCTTCACGGCCAACAGAGTATGGGCTAACAACTATGCTATAGATATTGCGAGAGGTACTGACATGACCACGCAGAGTCCTACGTACTTCAATGTATGGCAAGACTCAGCGGCTAAGCCTTCCACGTCTACCTGGCTCACTACCTCAGACGAAAGGCTCAAAGAGGATATCAATCCAGCCGATTTATCTATATGCTACAATAACGTCAGCAGTCTACCGCTTAAGTATTACAAGTGGAAGGATGAGTACATCTCAGAAGACAAGTCCGCCGATAGACACAAGCTCGGATGGATCGCCCAAGACGTGGAACAGTACATTCCCAAGGCTGTATCGAGTATAGACATGTATGGCTTCCAAGACTGTAAGACTCTAGACACAGATCAAATCATAGCGAACATGTACGGGGCTATCCAATCTCTCATCAAAAAAATAGAAGAGAAGGAACAAGCAGTGGCGGAAGCCAACATGGATTAAACTTGCTTGATCAGGTCCTTAGCCTTCGCTATCAGGGAGTAGTACTTAAGGTAGTTTTCCTTAGTCTTTTTTTTGTATTCAGAAGAGTTTATGAGGCCCTTCACGTGATCGATTCTAGCGGATCTGTTGATCTCCATCTTAGATGTTTGTCTTCCAAGAATTTCGATAACAGTGGAGTATATCATATATACTCGCGGTTCTTTGGTCAATGTGACCCAATCTATAGGAGCGAGCTTAGACTCTTTAACCAAGCCATTTACCATCTTCAACATCTCTGGAGTGTGGATGAAACCCTTGTCGACATTGCCTGTGTTATAGTCAAACACGCAAGAACATTCAGAACACATCACTTGATAGCATCCCGCGTGCTTGAAGATAGGGATACCGCAACCAGGACAATGCTTGGCAGACTCCTTTATGTTTGCAAACGATAGCACAGTATTCTCATCACAAGAGTGACCTGCTTGAATATCTTCCTTGCACTTAGAACACTTAGTCTTACCGCAGGAACATTCAATTATGTAGCCGTCGTCGTAAGAGATATCGCCACAACCTTGGCACGCGACAAGTCGATGCATGTCTATGGGCTTAGACAGATAGCTTCTAGCATAGGAACATCCTAGACTAGAGAAATAGTCAATTTGCGCTTTCATTTCCTCTTTGAGAGATGCTTGTTTCACTTCTTTTCTAGTATGAAGCATGAATGATTCTTCGAGCTTGAGGATGCGTTCCGTGTACTTAGGTTCGTACTCATGGGAAAACTTGATAGATACTAGAGCAGGATACTTGCAGTCCATACAGTCCAGAGATTCGGCCATATGGCGTAGCTGGCAATCCATACACACTTTGAACCCACAGTACGTACAGTAGTAGGATTCAGAGGGGTTAAGGTCGTCGCAGCATATTGGGCAGATCTTGGTACTCATTCTTGTCAGTTTCAAGACTAGAGAAATTCAATTTTAGAACAACATAAGCATAGCTATAATTGACAGAATACAAGGCCCTATAGGGCGGCTATCGCTCTTTGGGCTCTCAGTAGTCGCTGATGGTTCGGTAGTAGCGACTGGTTCAGATGCCATAGTTGGCTCAGGAGTAATCACCGGCCCAGTAGTAACAGATGGCTCAGTAGTATTCAGAGCAGTTGTAGTTGGTTCAGTAGTAACAGATGGCTCAGTAGTATTCAGAGCAGTTGTAGTTGGTTCAGTAGTCACAGCCGGCGCAGTAGTC
>JACCDY011130259.1_pt1 | contig 12084 bp, 13 predicted proteins | sample 7446391 | NCBI WGS metagenome assembly JACCDY01 (sample SAMN15323451, study PRJNA562643) | freshwater metagenome | isolation source: river surface water | place: USA:Blue River Watershed | collected 2017-08-18
CAAGATTCCACCGATGAGGGCGGCGATTGCGCCATAACCTGCGATTACTCCTAGGGTTCCGAATGCATAGGCCTCAAGGAGCATTCCACGGAGAGTGTTTCCCATAAAGAGTGTTTGGCGAAGTTCGCCGAGCTTTGCAATCTGTGCTGTATCAGTTGAACCACCGCGGACAAGACCCATATACATTCCAGAGACTTCAGAGTAGGTAGCTTCCTTACCGATTGTTGCTACCGCTGATGCCTTCATATGCTCCCAGATATAGAGATCTGAGTAATCACGGGCCATCTCGCCGGTTGTGACTTTCTGCTCTGCCCACTTGGCTAGCTGTGCACGAGTTGCTTCAGGCATAGCCTCTGCTGCAGGAAATGAGATGTTCTGATTCTCAAGTTGGCTTTTTACAGAGTCATTGGCAAATGTTGCACCCCAGTTGAGAAGTGCCGCTGCTACGAGTAAGAAAACTGTGAGAGCAGCTCCGATAGAAGTTACGATCTTGTCGAATGTTTTACGTTTCATTCTTCTCTCCATATTCATTTATCTGTTTCCACCCATATCTCTGGGTGCTATTTACATTAAAGACCTATCAGGTCGTGATGTGGAGAGAGAAAGTGAGAGGTAGCACCTATTGAAATGTGAAGTACTACATAGTGATGTAAGAGACAGTAAATGAAGCTAGGGAAGTGAGAGTCGTGAAGAGTTAGTGAACTTCGCGATTACAGATTGGTTGGCCCTGACCATTGACTTCAAAGTGAGCACATGGGACGCCTAGGCGATCAAAAGCTGCATCTCCATAATGGGTTCGATATGCAAGGGCGAGGAGGACTCGGATATTGGTATCGCCATCTGAGGTGATATTGAAAGCCTTGGCAGAACGAGAGACTGTGTTCTCGATTACTTTCTCAGTGTGATTTGTCTCGCGGGCAATCGCTGCATTCGACTTACCCTCACAGAGCAGTCCCAGGACCAATTGCTCAAAAGGAGTGAGCTCTCGAGTAGTGATGGTGATATCGCGTGACATATAGATGACCTCTCCGTCGCTATAGGCCTATTGTGCTCCTTCCCAAGGAGAACTTCACCTCTTACACTCGCCCAATGACTCAAATCACCTCAGAGCTGACAAATCAGGTCCTTCTCATCCGCTTCAACCGGCCAGAGAAGATGAATGCCATCACGAGAGATATGTATGCCGACTTGGCTCGCCTACTCAACGATGCAAACGGTGATTTTGGGATCCGTGCGGTCGTCCTTAGCTCGGTGGGTGATCACTTCACGGCGGGCAACGACATCATGGACTTTATGAGCAATCCACCAACATCAGAGGATTCAACTGTCGCAGCTTTTCTCGGTTCACTCCTTAACTTCACCAAGCCGCTGATCGCCGCAGTCAAGGGCCATGCAGTTGGTGTTGGCACAACGATGCTTCTTCATTGCGATGTCGTCGTTGCCTCAGAGAGCGCCAAGTTCTCTATGCCATTCACATCACTCGGTCTCGTTCCTGAGGCGGGATCATCAATGCTCTTCCCGGAGCTCGTTGGCTATCAGAGAGCTGCCAAGATCTTCCTTACAGGAGAGGAGTTCTCACCAGCATATGCCCGAGAGATTGGCTTGATTGCCGAGGTTGTCAGCGATGCTGAGAGCGAGGCGATTGCAATCGCAGAGAAAATTGCCGCGCAACCGCCTAAGGCAGTTCTCAACACCAAGGCTTTGATGAAAGCAAGTAAGCATGATGCCGTTGAAGCTGTAATGAAAGCTGAGTTCCAAATCTTTGCGCTTGCCCTTCAATCCGAAGAGTTTGCCGATGCCGTCATGAAGAAGATGTCTGAGAAGAAGGGTAAGTAAATGTCACTATCTGGAAAGAGAATCTTCATCACTGGAGGATCCCGCGGAATTGGTCTTGCTATCGCACTTCGTGCTGCAAAGGATGGAGCATCGATTGCAATCGCAGCAAAGACCGCAGATCCCAACCCAAAGCTTCCTGGAACTATCTTTACCGCAGCTGAAGAGATCCGTGCAGCTGGAGGTGTAGCCCTTCCAATTCAATGCGATATTCGCGATGAGAATGCGATTGAGGCAGCAGTAGGTCAGGCAGCCCAAGAGTTCGGTGGAATCGATATCTTGATCAATAACGCAAGTGCGATAAATCTGACGAAGACTGAGGCGACACCTGCAAAGCGCTTTGATCTCATGTTTGATGTTAATGTGCGAGGAACATTCCTCACCTCACAGGCAGCAATCCCTTACCTGCGCGAGAGTGGAAAAGCGGGTCGCAATCCGCAGATCCTCAACCTTGCTCCGCCGCTATCGATGAAGGCGAAGTGGTTTAAGAACCACGTTGCCTACACGATGGCAAAGTATGGAATGTCGATGTGTGTCTTAGGTATGGCTGAGGAATTTAAGCGCGATGGTATTGGCGTAAACGCACTCTGGCCACGAACAGCTATCGATACTGCGGCCCTTGCCATGATTCCGGGTATCGATACCGCAGCCTGTCGCACACCAGAGATCCTCGCCGATGCTGCATACATCATCCTCAACCGACCGGCTGCAGAGTCAACCGGAAACTTCTATGTTGATGATGAGGTTCTCGCAAGTGAGGGAATCACAGATCTCGACAAGTACGCCGTCGTTCCTGGCACAAAGGATTTCTTGCTCGACTTCTTCCTCGACTAAGCGAGATAACGGCAGTTAAGGCAAGGTGGATTTAGAGGCGTCCAGCTTCATGGAGCGCTCCTAAGAAACTCTTCAGTTCGCTCCTCTGCGGGTGATCAAAGATCTGAGTTGGCGTTCCGCTCTCGCAGACACGTCCTTGCGATAAGAAGATGACGTGATCGGCAATTTTCTTAGCAAAGCCCATCTCATGGGTGGAGATAATCATGGTGATGCCATCACGTTTGAGCTCTGCAATGAGCGAGAGGACTTCGGCAATCAAAACTGGGTCGAGAGCGCTGGTCACCTCATCGAGAAGTAGGACCTTAGGTTCGGTAGCGATAGCCCGCAAGATTGCAACGCGTTGCTGTTGCCCACCGCTGAGAAGATTGGGGTAGGCATCTGCCTTATCGGCCAATCCAAAACGGTTGAGGAGAGAAAGAGCCTGACTCTCTGCCTCCTCCTTACTCTTCTTAAGAACTAAGCGAGGCGCAAGGGTGATGTTCTCGAGAACTGTGAGGTGAGGAAAGAGATTGAAGGCTTGAAAGACAGATCCGATCTTTCCGCGGACAGAATCTAAGTTGATGCCGTAGGTGCTGATATCAGAGCCTTCAAGGAGAATCTGCCCATCGCTGAGCTCCTCCAAGAGATTAATGCAACGCATCAACGTTGATTTACCAGAGCCGCTTGCCCCGATAACAACCGTTGCCGATCCTTGCGGAAAATCGAGCGAGATATCTTCGAGAACGAGGTTACTGCCGAAAGATTTACGGAGATTCTTAATCGAAAGTAAGGCGCTCATTAGTAGACACCTTGAGCCTTCTGGGCGCGATCTTGGCGGCGGATCAGCCAATCGGTGTAGCGGGTGAGCGGAATAGTTAAGAGAACAAAGAGCGCTCCAGCCACAACATACGGTGTGAAGTTAAAGGATTGCGCAGTCTCAATACCGGCGGCTCGGATTGCATCGACGGCACCAAGAACGGAGATGAGACCAGAGTCTTTCTGGAGAGATACCAGGTCGTTAAGCAGTGGAGGAGTCACATTGCGAAATGCTTGGGGGAGTACAACGTGCTGAAGGGTCTGAGGATGTGAAAGGCCGAGCGCTCTCGCTGCCTGTCGCTGTGTGGGATTAACGCCTTCGATACCCGCTCTAATGACCTCGGCAACATATGCGGAGTAGGTGAGAACAAGTGCAACGGTTCCAAGGAAGACTGCTGAATTTGGAATGAAAGATAAACGAAGCCCTGGGATTCCAAGTCCGACAAGGAAGAGGACGAGCAGGAGCGGCATGCCTCGAAAGATGTCGGTATAGATGGTTGCGATCAATCGCAGAGGATAGAGAACTGGAGATGTCGTAGTTCTGGCGATAGCGATGGAGAGACCAAAGACTAGGACGAAGAACTCGGCGATGAAGAGAACTCGTAGATTAAGAAGGATTCCATCGAAGATACGAGGGAAGGCCTTTTGGGCGTAGTGCCAGTTGAAGAATGAGTTGCGAACCGCTTCTGCCCCTTGCGCATTTGCGACGATGATGGTGAGAACGGCGCCAACGATTAGAGTGCTCAGAAGTGCGATTGCGGTAGAGCGACGAGAGGCCCGACGCTTAGCCGCTTCACGTTGCAGTTGCAACGCAGAAGGGGTGTAAGACATCGGACCTCTCGCCTCTACCTAGGAGCTCTAATTACTTGAGAACTGGAACATCAACACCAGCGGCGAGCCACTGATCTTCGATCTTCGCCAAAGTTCCATTCTCACGGAGCTTATCTACAGCCTTAGAGATATCTGCTGTCAACCAGCTTCCCTTAGAGAGAACGAGGCCGAACTGCTCGCCGCCAGCCTTAGCTGGGAACTGGCCAACAATCTTGCCGTTTTCTAGGTCAACTGCTGTGATGTAGAAAGCTGTTGGAAGGTCGACCACAAGGCCATCGATCTGGCCATTTGCAAGCGCCTGCTTTGCAACATCGTTTGTATCAAAGACTGCAACATCCTGAGTTGGCTTGATGACATCTGTGATTGTGGCATATGAGGTAGTTCCAACCTGTGCACCAAGCTTCGCTCCCTGAAGATCTGCAATTGACTTAGCATTTGCAATCTTTGAGCCTGCAACTGTGATGACAGCCTGTGTTACATCGTAGTATCCAGTTGAGAAGTCGATGACCTTCGCACGCTCTTCAGTGATAGAGAACTGGTTGATATCGAAGTCAAAGTTGCGGCAACCTGGGGCTACAACGCTGTTAAACGGAACGCGAATCCACTCAACCTTATCCTTTGAATATCCAAGCTCTTCTGCAACTGCATATGCAACAGCTGCTTCATAACCCTTACCGTTTGAAGGGTCATTGTTATCAAACCAAGGACCGTATGCAGGCTCATCAGTTGCGATGGTGAGCACGCCTTCCTTGATCTGTGGGCAAGCTGCCGCTTCCTCTGATCCACATGATGTGAGAGTGAGTGCAACGAGAGCAGCCAGTGATGCCGCTGTGATTTTCTTCTTTGCTGAGGCGCTAATTGACATAGTTAACCTTTCGAACGCGCTTGCCGTAACGATCTGCTACGGCCCGGTCTTCACTCGGAAGGCACCCCGCCACGGAAGGAGGGTTGCCGATCACACTGCCGGTGCATTGTGTGATGCTCTTGACCTGGTGGAACCTTACCAATTACGCCCTCCCACCTAGAAATCGCCTACGATACGCAGATGCAACTAGAGCTCAATGGCACCAATATCATCGATGAATCTGAGCGTGGGGGAAGGGCATCTTCCCTCTTCTGGCCATGGTGTGGGCAAATGTCTCCCTCCTTGCTCTCTCCTATGGCGCCTTCTTCCTCGGCTTTGGCATCTCATTCCTCCAAGCCTCGATCGCAGCGGTCCTGGGAACAGTTCTCTCCTTCCTCTTGGTGGGCTTTAGCTCTCTCGCTGGCAAGAAATCCAATGCACCGACCATGGTTCTCTCTCGAGCAATCTTTGGAGTGAAGGGAAATATCGTCCCGGGCTTTCTCTCCTACATCATCCTCGTTGGGTGGGAGACGGTTCTCGTCTCCTTGGCAACCCTTGCCACAGGAACGGTCTTTGTTCGAGTCGGCCATATCGATCGAGATATTGCAATGGTGGCGGGTTTTGTTATTGCTGTATCACTGACTGTCTTTGGTGGAGTCCTAGGACATAGCATCATCATGAGGCTGCAGAAGTGGCTTACTCTCATCACAGTTGCTGCGACTCTTATCTACTTTGCTCTTACTCTCGATGAGGTCAATTGGACAGCTGTCTTTGATATTGCCCATGGCAAGTGGTCTGGCTTTATCGGCGCACTCATCTTTGGTGCAACGGGTATTGGGCTTGGTTGGGTCAACTCCGCTGCCGATTACTCTCGATATCTACCACGCTCAACTTCCAGCAGAGCTGTCGTTGGCTGGACCGTTCTTGGGGCTTCAATCGTTCCGATTGCAATGGTTATCTATGGCGCAGCTCTCTCTGGAAGTAGTGAGGAGTTATTTGGTGCAATTGCGGGTGATCCGATTGGCGCGCTCACAACTCTTCTTCCAACTTGGTTCCTTATTCCATTTGCACTGATTGCAATTCTGGGATTGGTCGGAGGAGCGATCCTCGATCTCTACTCCTCTGGACTTACGCTCATCTCCATTGGTTTGCCAGTCAAGCGATATGTTGCTGCAGTGATTGACTCACTGATCATGGTTATTGGAACTATCTATCTTGTCTGGATTGCAGATGATTTCTTCTATCCATTCCAAGGCTTCCTCATCACCATCGGAGTGCCTGTGGCGACCTGGTCGGCAATCTTTGTTACCGATGTCTTGCTCCGCAAGAGCGATTACAGCGAACCTGACCTCTATAGCGCCAACGGTCGATATGGAAGTTGGAAAGTAAAGACCCTTGTTGTGATGGCGGTCGGCGCAATTGTGGGATGGGGATTTGTCACAAACCCATTTGCATCCTGGCTCTCATGGCAGGGATATTTCCTCGGCATATTTGGCGGTAAGGAGGGGCAGTGGGCTGGAGCAAATCTCGGCGTTGCCTTTGCTCTCGTTATTGGATTTATCGGGTACTACCTTGTTGCGCGACGTGAGCTTCGCAGTAATCGATGAATATCAAAGCATTAGCCAATAAGGTGATTCCAGATGAGCCTCATCTGCGGATTCTTGCCCTCTCTACATTTGTAAACACATTTGGCAACGGTCTCTTTATGACCGTAGATGTCATCTACTTCACCACGATTGTTGGTCTATCACCTGCCCAGGTGGCCTTGGCTCTCTCTATCGCTGGTGGATTGGCGCTTACCTTAAGCATTCCATCTGGCCATATCGCAGATCGCTTCGGTCCGCGCAATATCAGCGCTATTGCTGTTGCCCTGCAAGGTCTTGCGATGTCAGGCTTAATCTTCGTTCATAGCTACCTGCCATTCCTGCTCATCCATATTGTGATGGCGATGCTTGGCGTAGTCGCTCAGACAACTCGCATGGCAACGATTGCCAAGCTAGGGGGAGAGGAATCTCGCGTCAAGCTACGCGCCTACCAGCGTGCCGTAACCAACTTTGGCATCTCAGTCGGAACCCTCTTTGCTGGCGTTGGCCTCGCTCTCAATGATCCAACTATCTATAAAGCTCTCCTTCTTGGCGATGCAATCTCATTCATTATTGCTGGCGCTCTATATATGAAGTTGCCATTTGTTGAGCCAACAGTTGAGCGAGGCGAGCCATTCTCCTTTGAAGCATTAAAAGATCGAGTATTTCTAGGTGCAACTCTCTCAAATGCATTTATGTCTGTGCACTTTGTTCTGCAATCGGTGGCGATCCCACTCTGGGTTGTGCGCGAAACCAATGCGCCACGATGGTGGGTCTCGGTGATTATGATGATGAATACGATTGCAGTGATGTTGTTACAAGTTGCGGCAAGCAAGGGATCGGCAACGCTCTATGGTGGAGCAAAGCATTATCGCCTCGCCTCATACTTCATCTCTCTTGCCTGCATCCTCTATGCCTATGCCCATGGAATGAATGTGATTATCGCCGCTCTCATGCTCACTCTTGGAATGGCAGCTCATATCGTGGGTGAGCTCATCGGATCTGCAGGTTCATGGTCGATTGGATTTGGCTTGGCAGATGAGAACCATCAAGGTCAATATCAAGGAGTCTGGGGTCTTTCATGGGGATTAAGTGGAACCGTGGGGCCTGGAATCGTCACAGCTTTAGTCATCGGAATGGGAATTCCTGGTTGGTGGATCCTCGCTATTGTCTTTGCCATTAACGGCAGCGTGATGCATAAGCTTGTGACAAAGCGCTGGGGAAGAACACCGGCTCTAGAGTCTGCCTAAGCCGCGCTCTGCTTCGCGTACTGCAACTCGACCCAAATCTGGGTGGTCATTAAGAAACTTCCTCACATCCCTCGGACTGATCTTCGCCATATCTCGAAGCGCCCAGCCGATGGCCTTAACAACGAAGAATTCAGTCGATTCTGCATGCTCGTGACAGTAGCGAAGGATGAGAGCGATATCGGTCTCGTATTTACGGCCTCGTTGGTGTTGAATCGCGGCGCGATTGAGCCAGATATTGGAAGACTTATTCCACTTCTCAATCAACTTCTCACAGCCGTATTTATCTGTCAGCGGTGAGATTGCAACCGAGCCAAGGCTATCTACCGTATCCCACCATGGCTTAGAGATAAGTAGATCCTCAACGTGGTCGGCGAGAAAGTTCTTATCTGCTACCTTCCAATGAATCTGAATTAAATCAGTTGCGCAATACTGGTATTCACGCTCTTCGAGCATCCAGAGCTTTCGTGCCGTTGTCCCAAGTTCCTCCGAAGTTGGAACCTTCAAACCTTTTGCAATTCGCTTTACGGTCGAACGTCTTTCAGGTGTTGCGACTCCAATAAAAGGAGCAATATCCTTCATATATGCCTGCGCCCCTATAGCGCGTTTGTGATCGCCAAGTTCTTCAAGAGCGGGGGAGAGTTCTTTGATCAACTCTGATACGTAGGCCATAACGGAAGAATATCTCTGGTCACCCCTATTTCCTTTGCTTTTGTGAATCTTTATTGTTCTCCGAAAATATCGGAAGGAAACTTTTGAACGCCTTGATTGCTATAGCAATCTCTCTTACAACCCTCATTGGCCCCGGAATATCCGATGCCAATCTAATGGCGCCCTTGAGGTACGTAGTAGATAACCCAGGCAATGGATGGACCTATGGGGAGGATTATGCATTTTGCCGCTTTAGATGCTGAGGAAGAATTCACATGTCTAAATTAAGTTCCTGCTATGAATGTGGATTCAAATACCAACGAAAATCTACTCGCCGGTGTCCACGTTGCGGTGAGGAGAAGATCTTTATAGCTTCACTGCATGACCCAAATTACGATATCGCAAAGGATCCAGCCGCTCTTATGAGATATCGGTTATACGGAATCGTAATCGTGGTTACGATTTGGATTTACATATTGAACATCACAAAATGAAGAGAAGACCCCCGCCAGTTAACTGACGGGGGTCTTCTTCACTACTTCTTAGATGTCGTAATAGAGCTCGAATTCGGCTGGGTGTGGACGTAGTCGCACATAATCAACTTCATTCTTACGCTTCCACTCGATCCAGGTTGAGATGAGGTCTTCAGTGAAGACGCCACCCTTGGTAAGGAATGCGTGATCTGCCTCGAGTGAGTTAAGAACAGCCTCGAGTGAGCCTGGAACCTGAGGAATAGCAGCTGCCTCCTCACCTTCGAGCTCGTAGAGATCCTTATCTACTGGTGCAGGTGGTTCGATCTTGTTGATGATTCCATCAATACCAGCCATAAGCATCGCAGCGAATGCGAGGTATGGGTTTGAAGATGGATCTGGGCAACGGAACTCAACGCGCTTAGCCTTAGGTGATGATCCGGTAATTGGGATACGGATACATGCTGAGCGGTTACGAGCTGAGTAAACGAGGTTTACTGGTGCTTCGTATCCTGGAACCAAGCGACGGTATGAGTTCACTGTTGGGTTTGTGAATGCAAGAAGTGATGGAGCATGCTTCAAGAGACCACCGATATACCAACGTGCCACATCTGAAAGATCGCCATAAGTGCCAGCTTCGAAGAAGAGTGGCTTGCCATCTTTCCAGAGTGACTGGTGGACGTGCATACCGGAACCGTTATCACCAAAGAGTGGCTTCGGCATAAAGGTCGCTGTCTTGCCGCCTTCCCACGCAACGTTACGGATGATGTACTTAAACTTCATCAACTCATCGCCGGCAGTGAGGATGTCGGTGAACTTGTAGTTGATCTCCATCTGGCCGGCAGTTCCCACCTCGTGGTGTGAACGCTCAACCTGAAGACCAGCACGACCAAGCTCCATCACCATCTCATCGCGAAGATCTGCGAACTGATCTGTTGGAGAGACAGGGAAGTAGCCACCCTTAACGCGTGTACGGTATCCGCGGTTAGGTGTGCCATCTGGATCTGCAACGATTCCTGTGTTCCAAGAACCTTCATATGAATCAATGTGGTGGTAAGCCTCGTTGATGCCAGTCTTAAAACGGATTGCATCAAAGATATAGAACTCAGCCTCTGGTGCGAAGAATGCCTGGTCTGCAATACCAGTTGACTTCAGGTAATCAACTGCCTTTGCAACGACTCCGCGTGGATCGCGTGAGTAAGGAGTGTTATCAGCTGGGTTATGAACAGAGAAGATGATGACGAGCGTCTTCTCAAGGCGGAATGGATCGATATATGCAGATGATGGAACTGGAAGGAGCTTCATATCTGACTCATGAATTGACTGGAATCCACGGATTGAAGAACCATCGAACATCAAACCATCGGTGAAGACTGCCTCATCAAATGATTCAACCGGAACGTTGAAGTGGTGCTGAATGCCGGGAAGATCTGTGAAGCGCACATCGATGAGCTTTACATCTTCCTTCTTGATATATGCGAAAATCTCGCTTGCGTTCTTAAACATATATTTGACTCCCAATAAGTCTCACGGTCACACCGAATGGTCGATAGAACCGAATCGAAAGGGCTCGACTTTGAGCCTTTCTATGGAGCAGAGCCTATGGGCTCGCCCGTTACATCTGCTATTTCCAGTGTTACGCCTATGTAACAAATAGCGCTGGCGGCGAAGGCAGGTAGGCTAACCGCCATGTATCCACGGATTAGCCAAGGTCGCCGCATGCTCGGCATCACAATCGATTGGTTTGCCGCCTACGCAGTCACCCTCGGCTTCTTCGCCGGCGGGGGCACTTTCCTGGAGCGGACTAGGGGAGCCGGCGGAACGGTCTTAATCGTTCTCGCCCTGGAATATCTGATCTTGGTAACTCTCACCGGCTCATCCTTCGGCCACCGTATTGTTGGTCTGAAAGTGATTCGTTTTAGTGATGGTGGAGCGGTTACTCCACTTCAAGCTCTCATCAGAACAGTCTTAATGATCATTATCATCACGGCAATTACCTTTGATGAAAATGGGCGCGGCGTGAATGAGCGCCTCTCCAATACCGTTCTTGTGAAACGGTAGGAAGATTACTTAATCTTCACACCCTTTGGCATAGGACCCTTAGGAATTGGAAGCGACATTCCACCAACTGCCTTAAGGCGCATGCGAAGTTCGCGCATCTGATGAGCAGAGAGCTTCTTTGGAAGCTTCTGAATATACTTCTGTAGTTTCTTCAATGGAACTTCACCTGGACCATCACCGACGACAACCTCTGTGATTGGAGCACCCGGCGCAAAGCGCTCAGATTTCTTCCGCTCATCTGCAATCATCTGGCGCACAGCTGGTGATCCTTCGCCCGTTAAAACGATTCCAGCGCGACCAACGCTACGATGGACCATATCTTGGTTGCGATTGACGGCAACTGCAGGAGTGGTAGTCCATCCCTTGCGAATTGCCATCAAAACTGATGCGCCTGCACCAATCTGTCCTTCAATCGATGCATAGGCTGCAGCGCCGGCGATGCGGGTAAAGGTGATGAGGGCTGCGATGACAGATGTGAGAAAACCAAGAACTCCGGCATAGATGATTGATGCGACCTTATCGCTGAGGACAGTGCCGAGTGTTGTTCCAATTGCAGTGCCGAGAATGAGGATTGAGGCGAGGAGAGCTCCGATCCAAGGCTTCACCGTCTTGGTAATTGCATAGGCATCACGGAACTCCTTGAAACGAGGAGCCTTTACCTTCTCTTCCTTGCCCTTGCTCTTCTTATCAATCTTCTTATCTGAGTTCTTATCGCTGCTCTTATCTTTAGCCATGTTCGCTAGTTTAGGGGAGCCGGCGCAGTACCTCCAAGACGAACCGGCGCCCAGCGTTGGCCTTGATGTGAATCTGGATACTTTTCCTGCACTTCATGGAGCATTTTCACCATCGCCTGACGCAGGAGCGCCTCACCCGCCTCCACATCGCTCTCTTTATCAAAGTAGATCGGCTCACCGAAAGAGACTGAGATCGGAACG
>JACCDY011022184.1_pt1 | contig 12079 bp, 12 predicted proteins | sample 7446391 | NCBI WGS metagenome assembly JACCDY01 (sample SAMN15323451, study PRJNA562643) | freshwater metagenome | isolation source: river surface water | place: USA:Blue River Watershed | collected 2017-08-18
GGAGTAATTCCATAACTCTGGGCCATCCACTTAAGAGCTTCTTTAGGATTTTCATCAAGGTAACTTTGCGCTGCTAGTAGCTGAGATACTACTTGTGACCTAGTAGTTCCATTAAGCTGCATTTTACGCTCAAAAGGAGCGAAGGCTTGATCAATATCTTGATACTGCCGCCCAATATTAGCAGCCTCGTTAGCCTTTGTAGAAACGTACTTCTCACGATCTGCTTCACGCTTTGATATAAACTTTTGGACCTCAGGAGGGAGCGTCTTAAAGCGCTCTTTCTCCGCTGCTGGCCAACTAATAGGGGCAGCAATTATTTCTGCTGGAGATTCTGCAGCAGGCTCCTTGCTTTCTGTGTGTTCTACAACATCTTCTGATGGTTCTTCAACAGGGGCAAGAGCATCATCATCTGCTATCTCGCTCATAGCTTCGCGAATGCTAGCAGAGATTGAATTATCCTCTACTGGCTTTTCTTCCTCAAAGTCGTCTTCTATGTTGTCAAATTCTTCGCTCATTGTTCCCTAGCTAAATTTTCTTGTTCCCAACGAATACGATCTAAAATCTCTTTACGGCGTTCAACTGAACTTAATTGCTCGATGGCATCTTTAATAGCCAGCTTGCGTTCTTCAGTTTGGTCGTCTAAAACTCGACCCCCATTAAATGGCTGCGCATCTCCGACTTCCACACAGCCATGAGCTTTCGTATTTCTGCGAAAAGCGCTTTTAGACTCATAAATCTGTCCATCACACGGATGCCATGTAGGATTCATGGTGTCTTGGATAATATTATGAACTGGTTCTGAGCGTTTTGTGGTAATTTCCACAAATTCGCCGTCGACCCATTTCCATTTCCCTCTATTCATAGAGCTATTAAGCAGAATTAAGGGCTGAATAGTCCATTAATTAATCATTAATTATTAACAATTAATTTAATTACCGATTAATAAGGCTGTCTGAAGTCCAGAACGTCCCATCTATCAGAAGCTAAATTATAAACAACGCGCATATAAGCAATTGCCGCTGCGGCAGTTGGTTGAGTCGTTGTTACTGGACCTGCTCTAAATCCTCCGGCTCCAGAAGCTAGGGCAAGTGTCCTATTTCCTGTGCCATCTTGAATAAAGCGATAAATAATCTCTTGTCCTGCTGTTGGGTTAGTTGGAGCACCTAAGGTTCTATTTCCACCCAAAGTCACATAACAAACACCACCCTCTGGTACTAATGAAGCATCAGTAGCAATGGTAGCAGCATCGGTTAGAGGAACGGTTCTTGGTGAAAGCGTTGATGGCTTTTGGCAAGCAGCACGTGCATTTGCAATAGCCGCATTACCTGATGGCTTTAAATGATAAGTATCTAGATAGAATGTTGTGTCTCCAGCGTCTGGCAACAATAATTCAGGTCTAAATAGGGTATCATATAGCTCAGGAGAGCCAGTGATTAGCACATTCAATGCTAGTCGCTCTACCTCTTGTGGCGCTGTGTATCCGCTACCTTTTGGAATAGTGGAAGCATGAACGGTAAACCCATCAGCGCGAGCCTTTGCCCAAAGCTGTGTTAGGTAGGTGTAGGTAGTCGCACCAGATACGCTGTTAATTAAATCATTGGTACCAGCAACTAGATAGAAATCAGCCCCATCTACTACGCCATTTACATAAGGTTTATAAGGCTTAATCCAACTATCATAATTAGTAAGAATCGTAGAAGCTTGAATTCCATTCTTCGCTGTATTGATATAGCGAGTCTTTTGAGTGGTATCTAACTTCTGTAGCTGGTATGGCCAAGAATCAGTGGCTTTAGTAACGAAAAATGCAGTTAAGCTATCTCCTGCGAATACAGCGTTAAGCGGCCTTGGATCTAACCATCTGCAAGCAGCCTCTACAAGAATTGCCTCAGCATTACTTAGAACTTTATTAAATACTAACCAATAAGGGAAAACTCCTTTACAGAAGTTACCAGCAGCACCAGCAGAATCGATACGAGCACCAACGACAAACCTATCTCTTGCTGTTGTAGCTTGAGTATTAGCGGTTGAATCCGTAACTAATAGTCTTCCATTGACATAGCATTTAAGTGTTGGGGAAGTCGCATTATCTGTAGTACAAATGAAATTACTTGGGTATGGATTTACTGGATGAGAACAAAAAGCGCTGTAATCACCCTCCCAAAGAGTATCACAAGTAGTAGCAGAGCCGCTTTGTGCAGTATAAATATTACCAAACGCCGTGCCGTTGAATACTAATTTCATAGCACCAGAGTTGGCGCCAGACCAACCATAGGTTGCGTTTTGGAATGAGAACAACACACCAGAGGATGTTTGCCCTGAAGTTACACCAGTAAAACCTATTGCAGTTGATTGAATTCTAGTGTCAGGAATTGGCCAGTAAGCATACTGAGAAGTTCCATTAAGCTGAATTCCAAGAGTCCCTACTACTGGAGAAGCCGTTAAGACACCAGAAACGCCCTTTAATGACTTCAAAGCTGTCCCAGAGCTTAGGTTTTGAGAGGTGCTCATCAAAGCGCCATCTACTAGATACTCAAGCAAATCAGCCTTATCTAAGGCTCTAATGAACTGTTCAACACGTGCGATATCAGCAGGAGTTTCTCCAAGAGACGCTACATACCTACGAGTTAAAGGATGATAAGTCTCAGCAAGAGAGCTAGGGTCTTGAGTAGCTAGGAATGGTGATGTAATGAAATTTGACATGTTTTCCCGTTAAATTTTTAGTGATTGCAATCAACTGGGGATATTAGACAGGCAAAATAAGTGAATAGTCTATAATTTTGCGCTTTACATTAGATAAGTTAGAAGCAAATCGTCATCCTCTTCATATTGCTTCTCTAAGGCTAGCTCTAGCTCCTGGAACACCTGAAGCATCTCATTAGCAGCTAACATTAAAGAGTCCTGCTGCTGGTCCTGTAATAGCTGCAGCTGCTCCTTTAATATTAATAATTGCTTGGATAAATCTTGGTTTTCTAGAGGATCAGAGAATGATTGGGCTATTTTCTTTAAAGCTTCCTGGGTAGGGGATTGATTCTCAACAGCAGGCTGTAGCAGCTTTCTTGCTCTTTTAATCTTACGAACTAACTTCTTAACTACTCTCTTTTCGTAGATCGGAAGGTGAATTCGTTGTTGTTGCCCACCGATAGCTGCCGGGGTGACTTCTAGTTCAGGAGGCCAAAATAAGAGCAACATTGATTACCCCGCAAAGGTATAACTACCGCCACTACCACCACCGCCCCCAGCTGGCTCTTGTCTTTGCACAGCTCCAATATCTAAATAGCTTGTAGTGCTTGAACCAGGGAACGCGCCGGGGAATCCTTGAGCTTTCATATTAGTACCAACGCTTAGATCTTTACCTATTGTAATTTTCCAAACCTTATTAGCTGTGGCATTAGTTCCAGGAGCGTTGTTAAGCGTAATAGTGGTAGCAGTATGGGAAGTGATTAAATACATTCCAACAGTCACGCCAGTACCGCTTACGATATACACATAATCAACGTTATCGGTGACAGTCGAGAAATCACCGCCTGACTGCGTTAGCACACTTCCTGATGTTGTCGCTGTAGAGCCTGTTAGCTCCGTAACGTCAGTAAATGAGGGATCAGTGGTAATGTCTGTAGAATCTAAATTATACAACGTTGCGTTTGCTGTGTTGTTATAAAAGCAATTATAAGCTCCACGATTACTGAAACGTTGAGCAGTAGCTTGCGCGACTCCTGTTGCCCATCCGCTAATAATAGAATTGGTAATATATTGGCCATCTATTGCATTAGAAATTAGAACCCCTGTAGTTCCAGAGACCGGGCTTGCATAACCTCTAATGGTGCATCCTGTAAGATAAGTGGTTGCCGTGGCTCCCGCGATTCCAACAATAGAACACCCATAAATTAGTATATCTGAGAAGGCGCCCCTCGACGTACCTACATATACACCCGTGTGAGAATGATGAGCATAAACACCTTGGTACTTAGCGTTGTTATTTATGTGATATAATCCTCGTCCAAGTTGGCACACACATTCTATATCAAAATTGAATGAATCAGTTCCGCCAGAGAATGCCGCTCTTGTAGCAGTGGTAGAAGAATTAAGAGCTTTTACGTTCTGCGTTCTCGTTCCCGTACCGCCGTTATAAACACTCGCAGCGGTTCCAGTGAATGACATATTGTGTACATTTTGGAACTGTCCGAAAGTGTAGGTATTTGCTGCGAGTGCGATTATCGGCCTATTAGACCCTGTACAAGCATCGCCACGGATAGAGGTGTACCCAATAATATTACTTGGATTTGTGCCAGTAGAGGCAGTAGAAGCGACGGCTACCGTCCCGCCTGCTGTATATGTGCCGCTCTTAAAGAAGACTCTATTTCCGCCTTGAATCTGCTCAAAATAAGAATCTTCTAAGCTGGAATTTAGCGACAATGCCCCACCAACAATAAAGTTAGCTGCTGTAGCGTTATTTGTAGGTGCGCATGTACGATCGAGAGTAATAGTAGTGGCATTGGTATATCCTGTTATCTCATACCAACCGACAAGCGTGCCAACACCAGTAACAGAGTTTATATGCAAAACGTTACCAACCATAGCTGGCGTAAAACTGCCCGTTGCTGAGGTAAATGTAGATGATCCAGTAGTACACGCACCGTCTGTTAAGCTTAATATGCCAGCAGTAGCTTGAGAGTAATCAACTAGGAAATTCTTACTTGTTAGGGTAGCAGAAGAATCGACGCCTGCGGTTATATTAGGTTTCCAAACCTGTGTGGTTGTATCAAATATAACTCCAGCTCCCACCGAAGCATCAACAGTAGCAATCCCAGTGGACACACTAGAAATCTTATAAAAACCTGGAATAGTTGTGCTGGTACTATAAATCCAGTTTCCAACATCTCCAGCCACAAAAGTATAGGTGGCGCTTGAAAGAGTAGGGCTAGAAGTATTTGCGCTACCCCATGCTCCATCAGATATTGGGCCAGTAGCGGAATAGTTAAAGCCGCCGCCATTAACCATTGAGGCTGTTGCAGCAGTATTAAATTCCCAGATTGTAGTAGTAGCTACAGCCATTAAGGTTTCGTCCTTTTCTCTTTCTCGATATCAGTTGCTGTTTTAATAGCAGCTTCTAATTCTACTTTCTCTATAACTTGAACGTCGTTGTTATTCTTATCTTTAACAATCGTTACTTTTTCTAAGGATACTTTAGTCTTAGGAATATCTCGTACATCAACAGATATGTTTTTGAGCGCCCACATCTTCTCATTCAGAACTTTTGTAGGTTTATTCTGCTTATCAATCTCCCATTCTCTTAGATCATTCTGTATCTGAATGCGGCGAGTTGAGCATTGTAATATTGTTGTTTTCCCTTTTCCCATTTTAACCTAGCAAAACATTATCTAAGTTACATTTGATAAAAGTAGTTCCATCTAATGGCCCACCAAAGATATCTCTATCTAGCTCCTCTTGTGCAAAGCATGAACCGTAGATAACCTTATTATTAAAGTCATACTCAGGGCGGTCTCTAAAGTCCCAGCCTGTGAAGTCTTTAAAAGACAACTCCTCATCACAATCGTAATCAACGCCTTCAAAGTTAATGATCATACGGTTTTAGTAACCTTTAAGATTAAATGTACTCTAGTTAACGTTGAAGCTGAATCGACATTGAAGCCAAGAATATCACCCGCACTAATAGAAGTAGTCCACCCTGTAAGTGTTGCATCTTGCGACTTAGTGGCGGCGCTAATAGTTGGCTTTGCTGATGCGGTAATAGTATCAGCTACCGTAGGAGGATAGTTTGCGTAGGTATCTTTCCAGATATCAATTACACACGATCCGGATTGATCCGCTAATAATGTCACTTGATTTATTGTGCATGCGTAGGGTACTTCAATGTATCCCTTAACGCCCGTTGTGATAGCACTTCCACCACCATCGATAGTGATACCAACACTTGCAATAAGAGGATTAGTACTTGCTGTAAACTTAGAGTTCGCATCGGTAGAAACTAAGCTTGATGCTGTGATAGATGGAACTTTTAAGCCTACTCCGGTTCCTAGCTGAAAAAGCTTACCAGTCCCTATAATGCTAAAGAAAATGGAGGCCCCACCGGCGTACATTCCCGCAAAATCTACAACCGATCTTTCTGCGCCCGATGTTGCATTGTCAGACGTAACATTAATCTGAAAGAAGTTCGTATAGACTGCCGCGCTGTTCTTTAGCTGCCATGTATTAGAGATAACGTTAGTATTAGAAGAGGCTGTACTGTTAGATTGCGTTAGAACGCTAGTTCCTGAGGTCCCCCATGCTCCCGTTAGGCCTAAGTACTTATTTGTAAAATCGTAGGTAAGACCAGAGTCTCCCCCGAAAGCTCCCGCATTATTATACTGGATATTAGTACTAGCGCCGCCAGGGACTTTTGAATTGAGCTGAGTTTGTATGGCACTAGTTACACCATTAACATAACCAATTTCTGTGCTGGTCGTAGTAGCCGCTGAAACAAACCCAGAACCATCACTGACTAGCGCTCTAGAGGCGGTAACAGCTGCGAGTTTATTCACTGCAATTGCAGCAGCAGCCTTAATATCAGCGTTTTCGATATTGGTTATTGTATTAGAATCTGCATCGATAGTTTTATTGGTAACTGTCTGACTAGCGGTAGCGCCTAATAATTGCTCTATGACATTAGCAGGGTCATAGACTGCTTTAGTCATGTCACCCGTGCCACCGCTAGCTCCGTCATTTGCGTCTAGAGTGCCGGTAAATGGATTAAAAACAAATGTTGTCATGAGTAAGAAAGCCCTGCTCTATTATCCCAAATTTGTGTGAACTCAGTACTACCAGCTGCGTATGTATAGGAAGTAATCGCCCCCGATACATTCTTCTTCATAATGCGCCAAGCTGCTGCACTAGTAGCTGTGCCAGGTAGCGCAGTACCAAAGTAACTAACGCTGGCGCTTGCATCATCTTGATAGGTGATAAAAGGCGACATTAATACAGTATGTTGAATTACCCTATCGGAGGCATCCAACGTTGCTGCTACATTTGTTCCTGATGTTGGGCTATATGTGGTGACTGTCGTTGCTGCTGTTGCCATTTCTTTAATCCATTACAGTTGTCATATCTGCTTTGCGCTGACCGTCTGGTAATGTAGAGAATTTTACTACTTTACGCGGTCTCTTTTCCTCGATTATAACAATTTTATTTCCTTGAGCATCTCTTGTGATTACAGCAGAACGAGCAGAGTGGCCCTCTTCCCTTGGTTCTCTTTCCACTGACGATGAGCCTTGAATTGTGGCTAAAGTCTTCTGCTCTAGATCTTCTTTCTTTAGTAACAATTCTGCTTTCGTTGACTCTTCTGAGAGGACTTGACCACGAGAGCGCAAGTCAATATCTGCTTGCTGTCCTTGAGCCTTAATCATCTGTTCTTGAGTCTTTAATTGTAACTCCGCTTGCGCTAGCTGCTCTTTAAACGTTTGCTCACGCTCTTTAAGGGCCTGCTCACGTTCTTTAATTTGCGCAAGCATTTGGTCAATCTGAATCTTAGATTGCTCTAATCCTAATTCAGCTTGTTTTAATTGCGCATCTTGTTGGAGCTTCATCTGCTGTAATTGGCCATCCTGCTGAATCTTTATCATAGCAGGATCAGGTGGTAGTTGCTCAGGAGTTTGAGGTTGCTGTTGAGCTTCCATCGCAGCTTTTGCCTGTTGCTGTGACGCTGCAATTGCCTCTTCTAGACTTGACTCTAAGTTGCGGCCTGCATGGAATCCCCTAACGTTAAACATCAGCATTTCGCCAATTACGTTAGCGAAAGCTGGCATTTGTTGCGCTAGGGGAAGAGAACGTTCCATAAACTGTCCTACAGCTTGCAAGAACTCTATGCGAGATTGCTTATCTGTATTCTCATCAATCGCTACCATCGCATTTGTATCAATATCAATTCTAAACGTGCGAAGTAGGTCGTTCTTTAACAAAGCAATAGCCTGCTGAAACTGTTGCTGGACATCCATTGTAAGATTAGCAACGCCAGCCATTACCATTAGAGTAGATTCGCTGAAATGCTCTGCAATAATCTCAGCTTTCATGCTAACTAAATCACGAGCAAAACGACTTAAAGCCTTTTGTCTCTCATTTAATCTTAGTGAGGCAAATTGCCCCTTTAGTTGTTGAGCTGTAGCAGTTTCAGAAGGTGCGCTATAACCGCGAATAATGTCGCTAATACCAGTGATTTGGTAAATGTCGTTTTCAAGTGCACCTTTTACCTCATAAAGTTTAGATAACGTGTTTACTATCTCACCAAGTGGCATGAAAGTAACAACGCCATCGAATCCACCTTTCTGAGCCAGTAGTGGCCAGTTAGCTACTGGGATCAATTGGTTTTCGCTGCCCTCGCTTAGGAGGCGTTTAACCTCGTCACAGCTAGCATCGTATAGACCAGACACTTTTAGCGCGTTTGTAAGCGATACTATGCGGGCACAGACCACATCTAACTGCTCTGCTTGGTCTTGATAGAATATATAATCAGCAACAGGGATTAGACTGTCATTGGTTAGTGTTGCATATAAAGGTTTAGGACATGGGAAGAAGTTGTGTAGCCCAAGGAAATCATCTTTAGTATCTAATATCTGATTGCCGTTACCTTTTGATACCCAGTAAACCTTCTTAGTTGGCTTATCCCAAATCTCGTAAATACAAGCTTTCTTATATAATTCGCCTCTGTTTTCTCCAAGGCTTTTATCGTTAGCGATATTTTCAGGGAGATGATTTAGGGTGACACGCTCACCAATCTCCTTACCAAACCTTTCAACTAACTCTTCTCGACTAAGATAAACCTTGCGACCTACCCATCGTACTTCATCCCATTTACGAGCAGGGCTATGAAGAAAATCATTCCATGCTACGTATTCGCAAAGAACTTCCTCATAAGATAATGTCTGGTAAGGTTCCCCATCATAGAAAAACCCGTCTGCGTCTTGTTGAATCTCCACCATTGGGGCTGGCTGTCCTTCAGGGGTAATAAATCCACCCTGGTCACTTTGTATTAGTGGATATCTCGTGATGGTATCGTAAGTAGGCTTATACCTGAGCCAAGCTTGACCACGACCAACTAGCAAATAGTCGTCTCTTACAGCTTTTAGGAGAGAGTCAAAGTCATATGATGAGATAGCAAATGTTGTAGCACGCTCTAGGATTTGGCTAGCAATACGACCAAGTGGGTCTGCATCTTTCCACCTACGTTCAATCTGTGGCTTTGGTGGCTCTTGATAAATAGCAGGTTGCAACGTCTGAATATTAGACCAAAAGATATTATAACGATTCTCGCCAAAGTAGTTATTATCGCTATCACGTTCGTCTTTATAGCGCTTAACAATCTTAAGTGAGCGGGTTTGCCATTTCTCAGACCAGCGTTCAGCAAGCTGTATTTCGCTCAGCCATTTCTCTGCCTGTCCAATGTTCTCGTTATATGTATCTACTATCATGGAATACTATAAAAGTGTTTAAATGCACCAACTGCCGCACCGCCACCAAATGCAAATATTAATATGCCAAACATGTAATAAACTAACTTAATTGGCACCGATGTTTCATGAATTGTGATTAAAGTAGCTAAAACCTCTCTAAATTTATCAATTGAGCTACTAAGCTTCTCCATTGAAGTATTAATATTCTCGAGATTCTCATCAACGCTTACTTTTACCTCGGTAAGGGAGTCTTCTATCCGCTCTAGACGGTCAATGTAAATTCCGTTTGATGTCATACCACATTTGCGCTCATGATATTAGTTGAGTTAATTTTCATTGGTTAAATCCTGTTATCTCTTCTTTGCTTGTTACTATCCCATAGTTCATTTAGGCACATCTCGTTAGTGAATCTCAGCTTCTTAGGCTCTACGATTGGCCTTGCGTATGGTCTGGACATACAAGCATAGCGTAACTCATCTAAAGCATGGTCTTCGCCATCTGTGTCAATATCCTCAGGTTTAGCCGAGGAGTGCTGAGCAGCTGGCAAAGTCCTAATAGTGTCTGTGCAGGTAGAGAAGAAATACAGCATAGGCTTGTTATCCTCGCCTATAAGTCTTGACCTAATCTGCTCCCATCCCGCTACACGCTTATTATCACCAGGTCTAAACAACACCCCGTGACGCTTAAATGTTTCAGCTATGGATGGTCCACCATCTGCCTGGAATATTGCCGGGTCAGAGATGGAATAGTCTATCTTTTCAGGGCCACGAGCTAAAATTCCCTGCGCCACCATCTCAACTGGCAGCTTTAAGCCTACGTTAGGGGATGATGCCCCATACCATTCTCTGTACTTGATGATAGCATTCTTTGGATAGCGAGCGTCTGACCCGTCACTTATAGCATACCAACCCACACTGAATGGCCTAGCAGATCCCCAGTCAATCGACCTAAAGCGGACCCATGATTTATCCAGCTCATGAGGTTGAATAATGTGACTAACATTGAACTCGGTATAGTAAGCACCCGTTACTTGATTCCAGTCCCCATCTAACCAGCTACGAACTAGAGCTTCAGAGCCTACGCCTTTTAAGCGGTTGATATACTCTGGGTCACGTTCTAGTAGCACTTTATTGTCTGTGACTTTAGATGGCACGAACATTGTGAACATACCAGATAGGGGATCTTTAAATGGTGTGAATCCAAGGGGATTCTGATCAATGAACATCGCCTTAACCCATTGGTGCCCTGGGCCGCCAGGATTGCCTGAGGCACGTATTCTTTTAGTTGGTACATCAGCACGAGAGCAGCGCAAACACGCCATTATCATGCGGTAGGCTTCGTCTGTTGCCCATTGTGTGAGCTCATCCCAGCCAATCCACTGATACTCATGTCCTTGGTAGCGAGATGCGTCACGAGGATGTTCTAAGTATCGCAAGTGTAACGTTGCACCATTAGGCCAGCGCCATTCTTTATCTTGCTCTCGCCAAGTAGCGCCAGTCTGTGGGAACAAGTCTTGAGTACGCTTAACAACTTCTTGTAGTTCTGGATAAGTGCGGCGGAATATTACGCCTTGCCAGTTACGGCCATACTTATGAACGTCTTGTAAGTAGTCAGCAATGAGGTAGTCAGATTTACCACCACCACGAGCACCACCGAAGAACAGGATAGGGCACCACGTTGATACAATGGCTTCTGCTTGCGGTCCTGGTTGTGGTTCCCACATATGAAAAAGGGGCTATTACGCCCCTCCTTTGATTAGCAGCCTTTCTTGCCGCCTTTCTTAACTGGTTTTTTTACTGCCTTTTTCTTCGCTGCCATTGTCTATTACCTTTACAGTTACACTATTAAACATCTTCTGTCGTCGCTCCTGCCATTCAAGCATGCTCTCTTGGCGTGGCCCGACGATTAACTCATGTACGATTGGGTTATCAGCATCCCCGCTAATCGTTACCGATTGCTGAGGTTTGCCGTGTCCCCGCTCTAACAATATCTCTGCGCAACTAACCTGAATTCTATGTTCATCACTAGTCTTCATCAGGTTGTATAGGGTTTCAATAGCCTCAGGCGCATACCCCCTGCACTTATCCCTAAGTTCCTTATCGCTAAGTGTTAGCTTAGGTCTACCACCGGGGTTCCTACATTCCCCCGGCTTAATCATCCCTGGATGTGGGCCTTTTGGACCCCGTTTAGCCATAAATCAAATCAAAATCTAATCTGTGATATTATTTCGTTAACAACCTTATCAGCTCTTCTTGATAGCAAGGGATAGTCAAATCGTGCGCAATCCCTAGCTCTCTGAACTCTTGGAAAAGGTTTGTCCAATCCCACGAGACGCTTTTATACACAATGTTATCAACTATTCGATACACTCTTTTATCTTCTTCTGTAAACCCTGTAACAACAACACAAGGCACCTCTATCATCTCTAAGCGCTTAGCGCACTCTAACCTACCATGACCGCAAATAATAACCTTATGTTCATCCACTACTATTGGCTGGTTAAACCCAAACTTGCGCATCATCTCAGTTGCTAGCGCTAGGTTATCGTCTTTATGGGCTATTGCATTCTGATAATAAGGTTTTATATCGCTAATTTTTAAGTATGTAATTACCAAACAAACAAACCCCCTACCCTTGCC
>JACCDY010433644.1_pt1 | contig 12078 bp, 11 predicted proteins | sample 7446391 | NCBI WGS metagenome assembly JACCDY01 (sample SAMN15323451, study PRJNA562643) | freshwater metagenome | isolation source: river surface water | place: USA:Blue River Watershed | collected 2017-08-18
ATTACTTGGCATACATGCTCAAGTACGACAGCGTGCACGGTCGCTTCAAAGGTGACGTGTCTGTCGAAGGCAACAACCTGATTGTGAATGGCCGCAAAATTCGTTTGACCCAAGAGCGCGATCCATCTGCACTCAAGTGGAACGAAGTCGGCGCCGACATTGTGATCGAAGCCACTGGTTTGTTCTTGGACAAAGCTTCCGCCGAAAAACACTTTGCTGCTGGCGCTAAAAAAGTATTGATGTCTGCGCCCTCCAAAGACGACACCCCCATGTTCGTGTTTGGCGTGAACGACAAAACTTATGCCGGTCAGGCCATTGTGTCCAATGCCTCCTGTACCACCAACTGCTTGGCACCCGTGGCCAAAGTATTGAACGACAAGTGGGGCATCAAGCGCGGTTTGATGACCACCGTTCATGCGGCCACCGCCACACAGAAAACCGTCGACGGTCCTAGCAACAAAGATTGGCGCGGTGGTCGCGGTATTTTGGAAAACATCATTCCTTCCAGCACTGGCGCTGCCAAGGCCGTGGGCGTGGTCATTCCTGAGTTGAACAAAAAGCTCACGGGCATGTCTTTCCGCGTACCAACCTCCGATGTGTCTGTGGTCGACTTGACTGTTGAACTCAACAAAGAAGCCACCTATGCAGAAATTTGCGCAGAAATGAAGGCGCAATCACAAGGCGCTTTGAAAGGCGTGCTCGGTTACACCGAAGACAAAGTGGTTGCCACCGACTTCCGCGGTGAGCCATGCACCAGCGTGTTTGATGCTGATGCTGGCTTGGCTTTGGGCAGCACCTTCGTGAAAATTGTCAGCTGGTATGACAACGAGTGGGGCTACTCCAACAAGTGCTTGGAAATGGTTCGCGTGATTTCTAAGTAATGCACACTTTCTAAGTGAAGCATTCGCACCCCCATCACGCTTTGGCGTGAATGCAAAAAGCCCAACCATTTCTGGCTGGGCTTTTTTTTCACCGGATCAAACTTACGGCGAGGTCACTCGCCGCAAAGAATCAACTCAGGTGCTTACCGATCAACCCCGCCAATTCAAACATGGTGATTTGGTCTTTGCCAAACACAGGTTTGAGTTTGGCGTCGGCATTGATGGCGCGTTTATTGGTCGGGTCTTGCAAACCTTGTGCCTTGATGTAGTCCCACAACTTTTTCACCACTTCTGTGCGCGCCACTTTGTCGGTGCCAATCACTGCAGCCAAATCTGCGCTGGGCGTGAGGTTGCCCACTGAAGCTTTGCGGGGTGTTTTGCTTGCAGGTGCTTTCTTTGCAGCGGCTTTTTTCGCAGGTGCTTTGGCCGTTTTGGCGGCAGCCTTGCTTGTCGTTTTGCCTGCCGCTGTTTTTGCGCCAGCTGCATATTTGGCCGGCGTCTTGCGAGGTGGGAACTTGCTGGTGCGAGGCTCAAATTCAAACACCACTTTGTCTTCCTCGGCATTCCATGACAAGAACGCTTTGAAGGCGCGCCGTGTGCGATTGCTGACAAACTTTTCTAACAAGTCTGTTTTGCCTGTGCTGAGCAACTTGGCAATTTGTTCGCGCTCCACCACTTGTTGCAGCACAATTTTGCCGCTCTTGAAATTACAAGTCGGTGTAGGCTGTGCGTCAGTGGGCACGGCTTTTTCGCAAATGTAATTGCTGCCATGCTCATGCACAGCGCCGCCACATTTAGGGCAAGCGCCCAAAGACTCGCTACCAGTGAAGTCAACAATTTCGCCGGTCTCTTCGCTGTTCTTGTCATTTCCAAAGTCGAATTCAAGCTTCCAGTTTTTTTCTTCTTCGTTGTACTTCAATGCAATTTCTGAAGTGAAAGGCCATCCCGCTTTAGAGCGGAAACCTTCCAAGGGGCCAATCTTTTTGTCGCGAAGGAACTGCTCCACTTCCGCTTGTTCAAAAGTTCTGCCTGCCGGTGTTTTGCCAAACGAGAACCCACAACCCGCAGCAGCTGTATCGTCAGACGTAGCGTCTTTGCCCACGCAGGCATAGCGTCGATAGTTCTCTTTCACAATGCCACCGCAATTGGGGCAGGGTGTGCTCAAGGTGGCGTAGTCACCTGGGATGGTGTCGCGGTCGTACTCTTTGGCCTTTTTGACGATGTGCTCGGTCATGTCGGCAATTTGCTGCATGAAGTCTTCGCGGCTGAGTTTGCCTTGCTCCATTTGCGAGAGCTTGTATTCCCATTCCCCTGTGAGTTCGGGCTTGGACAATTCTTCGACGCCCAAACCACGCAACAAAGTCATGAGCTGAAAGGCTTTGGCGGTGGGAATCATTTCACGGCCATCGCGCAAAATGTATTTCTCATTGATGAGGCCCTCAATGATGGCCGCTCGCGTCGCTGGCGTGCCCAAGCCTTTTTCCTGCATGGCTTCACGCAATTCATCGTCGTCCACCATCTTGCCAGCGCCTTCCATCGCGCCCAGCAGTGTTGCTTCTGAATAGCGTGCGGGTGGGCGCGTTTTGAGTGGCTTGCTTTCGACCTCACTCACACCCACTTTTTCACCTGGCGCCACCGCCACCAAGTTTTGACCCTTGTCACCTTCTTTGGCATCGTTCACTTCATCGGCAGCTTCTTTGCCATAGATGGCCAACCAGCCCGGCTTGACCAACACTTTCCCTTCGGTTTTGAAACTGTGGCCCGCTGCCGTGCTGATACGGGTGGTCACCATGTACTCGGCGCTTGGGAAAAATACGGCCATAAAACGGCGCACCACCAAGTCGTAAAGCTTTTGTTCGGCCTCAGACAGGCCAGAAGGGGCCTGCAAGGTGGGAATGATCGCAAAGTGATCGCTGACCTTGGTATTGTCAAAAATTCGCTTAGAGGGCTTGATATAGCCGTTGTTGAGCGCCGTGAGGGCATGCGGTGCCAAATGCTTCATGCCGCTGTCGGCCAACATGTTGAAGGTGTCCTTGGCCACCGGCAAATAATCCTCGGGCAAGGCCCTTGAATCGGTTCGCGGGTAGGTCAGCGCTTTGTGACGTTCATACAAAGACTGCGCCAGCGACAGCGTGGTTTTGGCCGAGAAACCAAACTTGCCGTTGGCCTCACGCTGCAAAGACGTTAAGTCAAACAACAAAGGACTGGCCTGTGTGGTGGGTTTGGCCTCTTCTGTCACGGTGGCTTTGGCACCCTTGACCGCCTGCACGATGGCCTCGGCCTCGGCAGCAGACCAAACTCGGTCGGCTTTTTTCTCGGCGTCTTCGGCGTCTTTCTTCCATGCGGTGTTGAACCACTTGCCTGGGTATGAGCCTGCAGCAGCATCAAACTGCGCATGCACTTCCCAATAATCGCGGCTGATGAACTTGCGGATTTGCTCTTCGCGCTCAACGACCACGGCCAAAGTGGGCGTTTGCACGCGCCCCACCGTGGTTAAGAAGAAGCCGCCGTCGCGGGAGTTGAAGGCCGTCATGGCACGGGTCCCGTTGATGCCCACCAGCCAATCGGCTTCAGATCGGCTGCGGGCCGCATCGGCCAAGCCTTGCATTTGTTGATTGGACCGCAACTTGTCAAAGCCATCGCGAATGGCTTGCGGCGTCATGCTCTGCAACCACAGGCGCTGTACAGGTTTGCCCAAAGGAATGGTCTGCCCCGCCTTTTGTGTGCCCGCGTATTGTTCAATGAGTCGGAAGATCAACTCACCTTCGCGGCCCGCGTCACAGGCATTGACCAAAGCCCCCACGTCTTTGCGCTTGGCCTGCTTGACCACGGCATTCAGTCGCGTTTTGGTCTTGTCCACGGGCTTGAGATCGAAATAGGGCGGAATGACGGGCAAATGGGCAAAGCTCCACTTGCCGCGTTTCACGTCAAATTTCTCTGGCGCCTGAATTTCAACCAAGTGACCCACCGCGCTGGTGACCACATAGGTTTCACTCTCAAAATGGTCCTCGTGTTTCTCAAATTTACCTGCAATCGGCGTCAAAGCACGCACGATATCTTGAGCCACCGAAGGCTTCTCTGCAATTACCAATGTTTTCATCTCATACAATCCGGTCTCGCGTGCGCGCATGCGCACGTGTACACACACGGGCACGCGCACGCGCGCGCCCACATGTTTTCACCATAACAAATTTTTAACGCCGTGGCCAAAAATAATCTCACGTCGACAAAATCGACCTCCAAGCCCGCAGCCAAGCCTGTCGCCAAAACAAAGGCGCTACCCGCTTCAGGCCGTCGGGTCCAGGTTCGCCGATCAGGTGTCCACGGCAAAGGCGTTTTTGCACTGCAAGACATTGCAGAAGGTGAAACGCTGTTTGAATACGTTGGTGAGGTTATCAGCTGGGACGAGGCACAAGATAGGCACCCCCATGACCCGTCGGACCCCAATCACACCTTCTACTTCCATGTGAACGAAGACAAAGTGATCGATGCACTGCATGGTGGCAATTCTTCACGTTGGATCAACCACAGTTGCAACCCCAACTGTGAGGCGGATGAAGACAACGACCGTATCTTCATCAAAGCCATTCGCAATATCAAGGCAGGCGAAGAACTCAATTACGACTATGGCCTGATCATTGACGAGCCCTACACGCCCAAGCTCAAAGCTGAATATCCTTGCTGGTGTGGCAGTCCCAATTGCCGCAAAACCTTGCTGGCACCCAAGCGACGCCCTGCAACACCCAAGATTCCAAGCCAGATTAAAAAGATCGAGAAAAAAATCAAGAAGCTGAAAAAAGAGCTCAAGCAGGCTAAAAAGAAAACTTGAAACAGCCCGTCATGAACCCCAGTGCAACACCTCAACGCTGGCCGGCTGAAAACATCTGGGAGGCTGTTGCGCCCTCCTTACCCGGCTTTAGTGTCGAAATATTGCCCGAAATTGATTCAAGCAACACCGAGCTCATGCGGCGCGCTCGGGCCGGCCATCACGATCCCATTTTGTTGGTGGCAGAGCGCCAATCTGCGGGGCGTGGGCGACAAGGCAGGGCGTGGCTGGGCGACACCGGCGATGCACTGACCTTCTCGATTGGCCTGCCTTATCAGCCCAACAATTGGTCAGGCCTCTCATTGGCTGTGGGCCTGAGCTTGGCTGAATCGTTGGGCCCTGACGTTCAACTCAAGTGGCCCAACGATTTGTGGCGCTTGCAACAAAAACTGGGGGGCATCCTCATTGAAGCCGCCAGCCAAGGATCGCAAAGTTATGTCGTGGTGGGCGTGGGCCTCAATGTGCGCAAGCCCCGCGCCAACGACCTGCGAACCCCGGCCACAGGCATTGATTCGTTTTGGGAAGGGGCTACGGCACCAGGGGTTTTAGAGCGTGTTGTAGCACCCTTGATTCACATGTTGCTTGAATTTAAAACGCACGGCTTTGCACCCTTGCAACAGCGGTTTTCTCAACGCGATGCCATTCTGGGTCAAGTCATTGGCACCAGCGATGGCATTCAGGGTGTCTGCGAAGGCGTTGATAGTGACGGCGTCTTGCTCATTGCCACATCACAAGGCCGCGTCAAAATCAACAGCGCGGAAGTCAGCGTCAGGCCTGTCAATTCAATCCAAGGCACATGATGAAACACATGAAGTTGCGTTGGTTCATTTTGGTCTTGATGATTTTGAACGCCGTCTTTTATGTTTGGCGCATCGGCGTCTTGCAGTCTTGGGGATTTGCACCAGATACTGTGCGTGAGCCTGAACGCCAACTTCAACAAATTCAACCTGAAAATATTTTGATCACAAGGAAACCTTCATGAGCTTGAAACTTTATTTTTCTCCTGGTGCATGCTCTTTTGTCCCGCACGTGTTGCTTCAGTCAACGGGCGAAGCGTTTGAGCCCGTCATGGTGAAGTTGCACAAGGGTGAACAAAACGGTGAAGAATACAAGGCCATCAATCCGCGCGCGCAGGTCCCTGTTTTGGTCAACAACGGTCAAGTGATTACCCAAATTGTGGCCATCATTTTGTACCTCGATCAAAAGTTTCCTGAAGCGAAGTTTTTACCCACAGAACCCGTCGCGCGAGCCAAAACACTCGAAGTTCTGGCTTGGATGAACAACACCGTGCACCCCACCTTCACGCACATTTTCATGCCGCAGAAATTCAGCGACCAGGCCGAAGTTCAGAGCGCGCTCAAAACCTTCAACACGCAAATCTACAAAGGCTTGCTGACCGAGTTAGAAGAATTGGTCGCAAAGCGTGTGTCGCCTTCTGGCTGGTTGTCTGGCGAGCGTTTGGGCCCCCTCGATGCTTATGCACTCACCCTCACGCGCTGGGGCAGCATTGCAGGCATCAACCCTACAGACTATCCAAAGCTTTGGGCGCACGTCAATCAGGTGGCTCAAGACGCGCATGTGATGCAAGTCATTGAGCGTGAACGTCTGCAACTGAACCTTTATAAAGCCGCCTAATCAAAACCAGAGCGACGCGGCTTAAGCCGCCGTCGGGCTGAAGCCTATGCGCTTCAAAAGATGCTCTTTTTGAATTGATTACTGGCTCGGGCAAACCTGATCGTGAAGCAAGCACCTGGCGGGTTTTGGCCAGGGTGTGCCAAGTCGACAGACACCGTAGCGCCGTGTCTTTGCGCAATTTCTCGAACAATGGGCAGGCCCAAGCCAGAGCCATCAACATTGCTTCCCAGCGTGCGATAAAAGGGTTCGAAAATTCGTTCTCTTTCAGCAGCTGCAATGCCGGGGCCATTGTCTTCCACTTGAATCGCCAAGGCCTGACTGTACGGGTCCACCAACAAGCGGACTGTGATGACACCCATTCTTTCTTCCGAACTGGGCGTGTAATGAATGGCGTTGTCGACCAAATTGCGAATCATTTCTTTTAGCAAAGTGGGGTTGCCCTGCACTGTGGTGAAGCGACGTTTGTCTTCATCCGTCACACCGTCATAGCCCAGGTCCAAGCCCTTGTCCATGGCACGCGGCAATGAATCCACCAGAACCTCGCTGATCAAGGCCTCCATGTCGCAGGACTGTAGGTCTAGCGCATCGCCGCCCTCGGCCCGCGCAAGTGACAGCAACTGATTCACCGTGTGTGTGGCTTGCACACTGGCGCGCCCAATTTGCTTCAAAGATTGTTTCAATTCATCTTCGCCGGCATCTTTTCTTTGAGCCAAATCGGCCTGCATGCGCACCCCTGCCAACGGCGTTTTCAGTTGATGTGCCGCATCGGCTAAAAATCTTTTTTGCGTTGAAATTGAATCTTTCAATCGCCCTAGCAAATCATTCACCGATGACACCAACGGCGCCACTTCTAGCGGGACGGCCTTTTCGTCCAAAGGACTCAAGTCGTCTGATTTTCTGGCGCGAATACGTTCTTCCAATTCGGACAAGGGCTTGATACCTCGAACCAAAGCCAGCCAAACCAAGAGCACCGCCAAAGGCAGAATAGCAAATTGCGGCAGCATCACACCTTTGATAATTTCAGTGGCCAAGACGGATCTTTTTTCTCTTGTTTCTGCCACCTGAACCAAGACGGTACCAATCTGCTCTTTTTCGGTGGCCACTGTAACCCAGGTGTAGGCCACCCGAACCTCTAAACTGCGCATTTCATCATCGCGAATTTTGACTTCGTAGCTGACCAATTTTTCGTCGTCTTGCGGTTGTGGCAATTCGCGCTCACCCCCCAGCAATTCGCCCTTGGGGCCAATGACTTGGTAATAAACCATGTCTGAATCGTCCGCACGCAACAATTCACTGGCGGGTTGAGGCAAGTTGAATTGAATGCGTTGTTGATCTGGGCTGAGCTTGACCAACTGCGCCAAGGCTTGCACGTTGTGAATCAAAGCGCGATCGAACGGCTTATTGGCAAGTCCCTGCGCCACCAACCAAGTCAAAGCCAGACTGACGGGCCAGAGCAGCAGCAGTGGTGTGAGCATCCAATCCAATATCTCGCCAAAGAGCGAGCGTTGCTCGCGACGAAATAAGGACAGCTGCCAGTTATTAGGCTTCATTCAAACATGCGAATCATGGGCCTGCTTAGCCAGGAATTTTTTCTAAGCAATAGCCAAGGCCGCGTACGGTCGCAATCCGAATGGGTCCTTTTTCAATTTTTTTACGCAAGCGATGAATGTAGACTTCAATGGCGTTGTTGCTAACCTCTTCGCCCCATTCACACAGCCGTTCGACCAACTGATCTTTGCTGACCAAACGACCCGCGCGTTGCAACAACACTTCGAGTAAACCCAGCTCTCTGGCAGACAACTCAACCATCTTGCCGTCGATGGTTGCAACACGGCCAGATTGATCGTAGATGAGCGGGCCGTGTTTGATTTGAGACGTTGCACCGCCCATGCCGCGACGCGTTAAAGCGCGAACCCGCGCTTCTAGTTCTTGCAAACTGAATGGCTTGGCCATGTAGTCGTCTGCACCGTAATCCAAACCTTTGACACGCTCTTCGACGCTGTCGGCGGCCGTCAAAATTAGCACTGGCAAAGTAGATCCTCTGGCGCGTAATTTTTTCAGCACCTCAAGCCCATGCATTTTTGGCAATCCCAAATCGAGGATCAGCAAGTCAAATTCGTTGTTGGTCATGAGCGCGGCATCGGCTTCTGAGCCACTGGCCACGTGGTCCACTGCGGCACCTGCACTGCGTAAACTTCTCAGCAAGCCATCGGCCAAGACCTGATCGTCTTCTGCAATCAAAATGCGCATGTCTGTCTCCCGGTTTTTGGAATTCGTTGGATGAGCCCTTAGGCTGTTCTCAAATTTTAGGCGAGACTCCATGGGAATCGAAGAAACTTTATAGGCCTCGTCGCGTCTTTGTCTTCCTTTTGAACACTTGCGGACTGCAAATCACATGCAGTAGGCCTCCAAACCCAAAGCCACCACGGTGGCAATTTCCACGCCCACGGCGTCTTTGAATTCGCTCTCTGCCTGCGCCACCGCCATTTGAAAAGCCGCCAGCCATGCCAAGCCCATCTCGGTAAACACGATTCGCCTCGCCCTTGCATCTCTGCTGTCGTTTTCTCGCCTAATCAGACCCCACGCTTCACATTGGTCTACCAAGTTGCCCATGGCCTGCTTGGTCATGCCTGCGGCTTGCGCCAGATCGGTTAATCGGGAGCCCTGCAATGAAAGGTGGCGCGTCATGTGGATGTGTGCAGCGCTGATTTGATCCCTGGCTGCCAAATTTGAGAGCGCCAGCGGCACCTGATCGTTGTTGGCCATCAAGCTCAAGACCCTTGCGTCAAAACGGCGCATGGCATGACCTAGCAATCGGCCTAAATGTGTTTCACGCCAACGGTCGTCCAAAACCGCCGTTAAGCCTTGATTGGCGACTGGAAAGGAGGCTGAACTGTCATTCGTTTGCATTTTCCAATAGTAAAGCAAACTGACTAAAAAAACTATTTACTGATTGAGACAATGGCTTTACAGTACTGTTCAAGCATCCAGTCTTTAATCAACTTTCTGAATGCACCTTTTTTAAACCGTTGATTTTCAAGGAGATTTTCATGAGCGATCAAAACAGCGACAAAACCAAAGCCCTCCAAGCTGCCCTGGCCCAAATTGAAAAACAATTCGGCAAAGGCACCATCATGCGCTTGGGTGAAGGCGAAGTCATCGAAGACATCCAAGTGGTCTCCACCGGTTCTTTGGGCCTCGACATCGCCTTGGGCGTCGGCGGCTTGCCCCGCGGCCGTGTGGTTGAAATATACGGCCCAGAGTCCTCTGGCAAAACCACTCTCACCTTACAAGTCATTGCCGAAATGCAAAAAATTGGGGGCCAATGTGCGTTTGTCGACGCTGAACACGCCCTAGACATTCAGTACGCCCAAAAATTAGGCGTCAACTTGCAAGACCTGCTCATCAGCCAACCCGACACCGGCGAGCAAGCCCTTGAAATTGTGGACAGCCTGGTTCGTTCCGGCGCCGTCGACTTGGTCGTCATCGACTCTGTGGCCGCGCTCACCCCCAAGGCCGAGCTCGAAGGCGACATGGGCGACTCTCTGCCCGGTCTCCAAGCCCGCCTCATGAGCCAAGCTTTGCGCAAGCTCACCGCCACCATTAAGAAAACCAATTGCATGGTCATCTTCATCAACCAAATTCGCATGAAGATTGGCGTTATGTTCGGCTCGCCCGAAACCACCACCGGCGGCAATGCACTCAAGTTCTACGCCTCCGTGCGTTTAGACATCCGCCGCACGGGTACTATCAAGCGTGGCGACGACTCTATTGGTAACGAAACCAAAGTCAAAGTGGTCAAAAACAAAGTGGCTCCGCCGTTCAAAACGGCTGAGTTCGACATCCTTTTTGGTGAAGGCATCAGCCGCCAAGGCGAAATCATCGACATGGGCGTCGAAGCCAAAATCATCGACAAGTCTGGCGCTTGGTATGCCTACAACGGCGAAAAAATCGGTCAAGGCCGCGACAACGCCCGTGAGTTCTTGCGCGAAAACGCCGAATTGGCGGCCGAAATCGAAAACAAAGTGCGGGAATCTTTGGGCATTCCTTTGTTGGCAGAGGCGGTCACTGCGGCTTAATTCATCGTCTTATCAGTTGCGTTCCTTGATCAATGGCTCAGCCTGGGTTTAAGTTGTCCCTCAAAGGACGGGCGTTGCGGCTTTTGTCGCAGCGCGAACACTCTCGGGCTGAGCTGGTTCGCAAACTGACACCCCACGAAGAAGTACCGGGCGAGCTGGCCCAAGCATTGGACGACCTTCAAGCCAAAGGTTTCATTGACGAAACCCGTGTCTTGGAGTCCGTCCTAAATCACCGCGCCGCCAAATTGGGCAATGGCCGAATCAAACAAGAGTTGCAAGCCAAAGGCTTGGCGCCTGCGGCCATTACGCAGGCCATGCTGAATTTAAAAGATTCAGAGCTGGCAAGAGCGCAAGTCGTGTGGCAAAAGAAGTTCGGCAAACCAGCGACCGACGCCAACGAACGAGCCAAGCACTATCGGTTTTTGCTCACGCGAGGTTTTTCGGCGGCAGTGGTTGGCAAAGTCATCAAGCAATCGGGCGCACCCGACGAAGACTTCGAAGCGTAGCGGGCATTGCGCCCGCACCGCTTAAAGCGCCTTAAGCGCAAGTCAAAGACCCAACATCAACTTCAAGTTTTGAACAGCGGCTCCACTGGCGCCCTTGCCCAAATTGTCCAGACGGGCAATCACCACAGCATGGCGGTGAGCTTCGTTGCCAAAAACGCGCAGCTCCATTTTGTTGGTGTCATTGTTGGCGGTGGCATCCAATTTGCCACTTTCTTCGGCTGGCAACACAGTCACCCACCCACCCTGTCGAAGGCTTTCGGCGTAATGGTCTAACAAACATTGCTGCAAATCTGCCACTTTGGGTTTGCTGGGCAGGTCGTCCAAATGCAAGGGCAACTGAACCAACATGCCTTGCCGGAAATTGCCAACCGAAGGCAAAAACAGGGGCCGGCGGGTCAGTCCGGTGTACTTCATGATTTCGGGCACATGCTTGTGCTGGAGGCCTAAAGCGTAGGCTTCATGCAGGGGTGCCCGACCCGCTTCATAATCTTCAATCATCGACCGGCCGCCACCAGAGTAACCACTCACTGACGGCAAAGCAACCGGAAAATCAGGGGGAACAATACCGACACTGACCAGCGGTGCCAGGATGGCAATGGCACCAGATGCGTAGCAACCAGGGTTGCTGACGCGGTCGGCTTTAACAACAGCCTCACGCTGCCCAGCTCTCATTTCAGGAAAACCAAAGACCCAATTGTCATTGACCCGGTGCGCGGTAGAAGCATCGATGATCCGTGGTTTGTGCCCCGACATGGCATCCATCATGGCGACCGACTCACGTGCGGCATCGTCATGTAAACACAGAATCACCAAGTCGACTTGGGCCATGAGTTCACGTTTGGCTTCGGGATCTTTGCGCCGCTCAGGTGCAATGCTGACCAGCTCAATGCTGGGCATGGCCAACAGACGTTCGCGAATCAGAAGTCCTGTGGTTCCAGCTTCGCCATCGATGAATATTTTGGCCATTCAGGGCTCTCCCAAGAAATTTTTGACTGCCGTCATGTCAAGCTAAGGCACTCGGCTGAAGATTGGTGCGTTGCAACATGATACAGTCGCCGGCTGAAGTGTCCAGTGCTTGCTTAGGGCAAACCACCCTGACTGGCTGGTGAGAATAACCACCCTCTGAGAGAAACCTCATGAAGATCCACGAG
>JACCDY010460060.1_pt1 | contig 12078 bp, 7 predicted proteins | sample 7446391 | NCBI WGS metagenome assembly JACCDY01 (sample SAMN15323451, study PRJNA562643) | freshwater metagenome | isolation source: river surface water | place: USA:Blue River Watershed | collected 2017-08-18
AATTTTCAAATGTTATTGATGGTAATTTAATTTTTATAACTAATTTTGATAATAAATCACCAGAATTTTTTGGTATAGTTAAAACTGCACTTTCACCAAAATTTACAGAATTATCAAATGGTAATTCTATCATTTTTTTACCAAAATTAGTATATCTTCTATATATTATATTAAAAAAAGTTATTTCAGGGTTCCCTGTTAACATTATATCTTGATTTCCATATGATATGACTTGAATTAAACCTCCTGCCATTTTCTATATTATTAAACACTATTAAATATTTTAAACATATTAAATTTAAACATATTTAAATATACTTTAATTTTTTTCATAATATATATGGACAATAATATCCAATCAGATTCAAATCAAAATTCTAATTTATGTTTAGGTATTGATTTTGGAACAACCAATTCTTGTATTAGTCTCTGGTATAAAAATAAATCTATATTAGTAACTGATCTAGATGGTTCTAATATAATACCTACTGTTATCGAAATTAATTCTGACAAAAAAATTATTGGTAAAGAAGCATATTTACGAAAAGATATTTTTGAAAAAACAAATACTGAATCAAATTCTAAAAATACTTTTTTGGTATATGAAATTAAAAAGTTATTAGGTAAAAAGTATTCAGAACTTACACAAGAACAAATAAATATGATTGCTTATGATATACGTGCTGACCCAGAAGATAATATTATTATATATGATTCCAATACTAATAAACATTTTTATCCAGAGGAAATAGCTATTCATATTTTTATGAGTTTTAAATTGTTGACAGAAAATTTTATGAAAAAAAAATTTAATGAAAACATCACAATATCAAATGCTGTAATTTCTGTACCTGCTTATTTTAATAAGAATCAACGCGAAATTATTAAAAATTCAGCTACTAATGCTGGATTAAATGTTATTAGATTAATTAATGAACCTACTGCCGCTGCAATATGTTATGGTCTTGGTAAAAATATTAGTTCTTCTGGTTTAAATATTATTGTATTTGATTTTGGAGGTGGTACCCTAGATGTAAGTTTATTAAATATTAATGATGGAGTTTATGAAGTGCTTGCATCATGTGGTAATAATAATTTAGGTGGTTCGGATTTTGATAGAAAAATTATGGAATTTGTAATCAACCAGTTTATCAACTCAAATAATATTGATTACCAAGAATTTATTGATAAGGTTGAGGAAAATTCTTTGCAAAAATTAAAATATCTTTGTGAACAAGCTAAAATTGCATTATCTGATAATACTCAAACTAAAATTAAAATAGATAATTTTTATCAAAATATTAACTTGATTGTTGGATTAAATCGTGAACAATTTAATGATATCGTCCAAGATTTAATGAGATTAATTATTAAACCTATTATTGATGTACTTGAAAACTCAGAATTGGAAAAAACAGATATTAATGAAATAATTATGGTCGGTGGTATGACTAGAGTTCCTCAAGTTAGACATAGTATTGAATTATTTTTTAATAAGGATGTAAATTGCTCTATTGACCCTGATACTGTTGTTTCAATAGGTGCTGGAATTCATGGATATATGATTTTGAATAAAGAATCTATTCAAGATAAACTACTTTTAATTGATAGAACTCCTTTATCTATTGGTTTGGAAACATCAGGAGGAATTATGGATGTGCTAATTTCTAGAGGTTCTATTATTCCTGTTAAAAAAATAAAAAAATATACTACTGATACTGATTACATGGAATCAATTGATATTCAAATTTATGAAGGAGAAAGAAAATTTACAAAGGATAATTTTTTAATAGGTAATTTTACATTAACAGGTATTGAAAAACAAAAACGCGGTATTCCAGAAATACAAATAACTTTTGAAATTGATACTGATGGTATTATTAAAATAAAAGCTGAAGATTTAGATAATCCATTAAATAAAAAATCTATTCAGGTCTCAGGAAACAAACAAAATCTTAATCAAGAACAAATTGATGAAATTATTAATTCTGCTAAACAAATGGATCAGTTAGATAGAACTGATAAAATTAAAAAAGAATCTTATATGTCCCTGATAGATTCTTCAAAAAAAATTATTGAAAATATTAGTTCAGATTCTGTACAAATACCACAAGAAACTAAATTAGAAATTATTAATAATGTAAATGAAATTTTAGATTGGCTTAATTCTAATACATATGATTCAATTGATATCGAAAAATATAAAGAACTACTTCATGACTATAAAGTTAATTATAGTATATATTTGATACAACAAAGTACACCAGTAATTAATTTAGAATCAGCTGAAGATAAAGATGAAAAAGGCATAGAAATATATGAGGATGATAATAATAGTAAAAAATATATTGAACAAATTAAATATTTTAGACAAATTATTGATGAATATGATGATATTAAAAAACAAATTAATATTATAAAATATACCGAATCTATTAATCAATCTGATGAAAAATTTAATTTAACTATTACTACATTGTTTGATGAATTAAATAAAGTTTATCAATATTCTAATGATTATTTATTAAAATTTTTTATTGAAAAAAATCTTACTGAAGAAATTGTTCAAGAATATATCAGCACATTATATCAATTAGATGTTAATTTTAAAAATATATATACAGAATTTAATGATAAATATGATTATGTAACTAAATTAATTATAAAAATTAAAGAAAAAGAAGAATATTATCTGGAACAATTAGAACTATCTGAACAATTAGAACTATCTGAACAAACTGAACAGCCTGGACAGCCTGGACAATCTGATAAAAAAACAGATATTGAAAGTAAATTAGATATGATTTTAGAATTTCAATCATTAATATATAAAATTAATTCTGGGTATTCATCTGTGGATTTAAATAAAATTAACGAAATAATTAAAATTATTGATAAACTAGATGATAATCAATTAGATGATAATCAATTAGATAATTTATCTTAATCTATAAATTATTCTTAATTAAAAATTATAATAATTATTTATATCAGCATTTTCATCAATCCATACTAGTTTTTTTAAACCACTTGATAAAGTTATAATTTTTTGTACATATACAGGTTTTTTTTTCTCTTGTACATTTATATTATTTTTATCTTCGCTTTCATTATCACTTTCACTATCACTATCACTTTCACTATCACTTTCACTATCACTTTCACTATCACTTTCACTATCACTTTCATTTTCATTATCATTATCTTTATTATCTTCTTTAATTTCTTTCTTTATGTCTTCTTTCAAACTATCAATGGTTTTGATAATTTGTTTTTGTTCTTCTACTATTTCTTTAATTTCTGGATCTGTTAAATCATTTTTAATATTTTCTAATACTTTTTCATAATTTTTATAAACTCCATCTCTAACATCAAATAACCTATTTGAAACATATTTAAATACCATATCACTGAATTTTTTGGAATCTTTAGGAGTTGTTTCTTCGTCATCTCCGTAGTATCTTAAAATATATTTTTTTAATCTGGATTCTATTTTTTCCTTAAATTCCTTAATATTGATTTTTTTCTTTTTATCTGGATCTTCTGGATCTATTATATCTTTATATTTTCCTGTTCTAATTCTTTTTTCTATAATCCTGACATATCTTTCAATATGTGTCATTATTTCGCTTACAATAAATTTAATTGTTTTAACTTTCCATTGACCTTCCTCGTAAATCATTCCTTTGTCTCGGCTTTTGTCTGTGATAAATACATTTTTATATTGAGGTGTTTCTTCGTTATAGTGTATATCATTAAAACAATTTATTATACCATTTACACCAGAATCTTTAATAGAATTTAGAATTCTCTTTATATTTATTTTTTCATAATCCTCTTTTCCAAAATCTGTAAGTCTTGATTGTGGTATTATAATATTGTTGTTTGTAATATTTCCTTTGTTTATATTTTGTGTTTGTACTTTATTTATTTGCTTTTCCATTTGTTTTTGTAATTGTTCTAATTGTTTTTTTATTTCCTCATTATCCTTTTTAATATCTTCATTATTTTTTTTAATGTCTTGATTTTCTTTAATAAGTAATTCAAAAGTTTTTTCCTTATGTTCATTATCTAAAATTTTAACTTTACATCTTTTATCCATATGTCTTTTTAAATTATCTTTTCTATTAAAACTCAATCCACAATAATTACAAGAATGAGCTGTTTTATTATCTTCATTTTGAGTTTCATTATCATTTTTAATTACTTGAATGGTTATTTTATTATTTTCATTTTGGGTTTCTTTAACGTATTTCTGACATAAGAAATTCTTTGGAGGCTCTTGGAGGATTTCTGGAGGCTCTTGGAGTGTCTCTGGAGTATCTCTGGAGGCTACTGGAGTTTCTTTGAGTTTTCGATGACATATTGACTTTTTTAAATTAAAATGTCTTTCAAAGTTGAATTTTTTATTAAATTCTTTATTACATGTTTCACATGTATAAATTACCATCTTATATATATTCTTTATATATAAAAATATCTTTATATTATTTTTAACAGCTCAAATAATGGCTCAAAAATGCTCAATATTGCTCAAAAAATATAAAAATGCTCATTTTTGAGCTGGTCTTCTTCTATACATTTTTAAACCAAACCAATAACCACATTATCTACTTTTTATACACTTTACTACTTTTTCTTTATTACGACATAAAAAGTCTAGATATTTTTAGTTTTATTGTGTGTGTGTGTAGTAAAAAAATAAGGTTTTTTTATAAAATTTCATTTGCTTTTTTTCTTTTTTTGTTTACAAAGGGTAAAAAAATTTGATTTTTATCAAAAGTACTAAAAAATATTAGTCAATTGGTGCACTTTTAGTTTATACTATTTAAAATCGATTTTACAACATTAAAATGTATTTTTTAAAACATTTTTATATAGTTTTTGATGATTTAAAGTGCAATATTTTTGAAGTTGACTAACCTATCAGTTTTAATATTATAAATATAACAATATAATAATATAATAATCATACTTTATTTATTAAAAATAAAGTATACAAGTGTATAAAAATAAAAAAGTATCACATAAACAAAAAATATTTTAAATAAAAAATTATTTCAAATAAAAAAGCTTATATAAAATGTTAGGTGGAATTATTTTATAATTAATATTAGTTTTTTTACATACAAAATACAGTGATTCGATTAAACTACAATTTAATGATTTCATTATAAAGTTAATACATATAATTACAGGAACAATAAGATTATCTGATATTATTATTGTATTTGTTTTATTTTTATAAGAATCGGTAATAAAAGTATTTGTCAAATCAAAATCTATATTTAATTCATTACTTTTACTTTTAATTAATAAATTATTTAAATTGACATTAATATTTAAAACTTTGTTTTCATCAATACTTTCCATTTGGTTATTGATACTAATTATATTTCCGGTTATATTACTTGGTAAATTTGTACTTATATATAAATTTGGTAATATTTCGAATAAACTACTCATATATTTAATATTATATAATATTAAATCATTATCTAAAATATTTATTTCAGTTTCTCAAATAATTTTATTTAACAAAAAGTTTCTTACATGTTTCATGATATTCCAAAATAATATTTTCCATCATCATCTTGTACATAATAATTTTGTGTTCATTTTTTTTATTACTATCTATTAATTCAACTTCTAAATTATCTATTAATTTTAATAAATCTTTTAATTCCCCAGAAATATTTTTTATGTCAGAGCTAATATTTTTTTTCATTAAATTTTCTATATATTTTAATGTATATTTTAAATTATATTTTTAAATTTTAATTTTGTAAACCCTTGCATTGTCTTGTGCACTATTTATATTATATGATAATGCAGATACACTTCCTCCTGTCATAGTACCACTAATTGTACCAGTTGCTGTACCTGTTGCAGTACCTGTTGCAGTACCTGTTGCAGTACCAGTAGCTGTAGTTGCTGTGCCAGTAGCTGTTGCAGTACCAGTTGCAGAAGTTTTAGCTACAGATGTTTCTATATCATTAATTTTAGGGAATTTTTTATTTATAAGTTTGTAACTTGTGACAGTATCATTAAAAACATCTCCGGATTCCATTTCTTTATATCCATTTTCGCTGTCTGATTCTATTTGTTCGGTAAATAATTCTTTAAAATTATTAATAGTTAGACCCTTATTATTTTTAATATTTTTAGATCCAATATAATTATTTGATTCTGAATTATCAGTAGTAGTTTTGCTGTTTCTATTTTTATTATGCATTAATATACTAGAATCGGTTTTACCGTCTGTATGAGATATTCCAATTCTAATATTTGAATCAGAAGTTGAGCTTGATGAGCTTGATGAATTTGAAGAAGATTCAGAACTAGATGAACTGGATGAACTAGAAGAGTCAGAATCTGATGAATCTGAAGAATCAGATGAACTGGATGAGCTAGAAGAATCTAATTTTTTACTATTAGATAATTTATATTTTTTACCATAAGAAACGGAATCTGAATTTTTGGAATTAGAACTAGAATCTGAAGAATTATTATCAGCCTCATTAATATATTCACTGATAAAAAGTAATTGACTAGAAATATCATCTTTTAAAGTTAAAAGTTTATTAAGAGCAATACTATTTTCAGTACAAATATTTTGAATAGATAAAACATTTTTAAGTACCAAACTGCTAAATCTATAAGAGAAACATGAATATAATTTTGAAATTTTATTATTATCATTTTTTTCTTGGTATACAGAAATATTTTTATAAAACCATATAATCATTTGATAATAAAATAGTATTAAAATTTCTTGATAAGTTTCTTCTTCAGGTTTTTCCATATTACCATAACTATTAATCAGGTTATAAATATAATTTTGAAGTTTAACCATATAATCGAGATTAGCAGTAAAAACGGAATTAACAAAATTAAATTCATAAACATTTAACATAGGATTATTGGAAATAATAAAAATATATTTTTTAATACATAATTTACCTAATTCTGGATTAATTATATAATATAATATATCATCATTTGTAAATATACAATCGGGATTACCATTTTCATATATAATATATTGATTTTGTTCTTCATTCCATTCTATTTTATTTTTATCATTATCTCCATAAAATAAATTGCCTCCATGCATATTATTTAGATTATTTAGATTATTTAAATTATTTAAATTAGTATTATTTATAGTGGGATTTATCACATTACCTTGATTATAATTGTTTAATCCAGAAAAATTACGAATTTTATTAGTATTTAGTATACTAGATCTATATTTTTCAGATGTATCAATATTTCTGGATAAATTAAGTACACCATTTGTCGATGGTTGTCCACCAAAAAAATTATTTTTGCTTTTATTATCTTGGTTATTTTCATTATTTTTATCTTTATTTTGTTCATTATCTCTATTTGATTCGTTACCATTATTATTACCACCAGTTTGTTTAGAGTCATTATTATCTTTATCACCTCGATTTAAATCATTTTTGGTTGATTCATTTTTAGTTGATTCATTTTTATTAGAATCTTTTGAATTATCATGTTGATTAGGTGTATTAGTTTGATTGTATAAATTATTTCTTGGAGAATAATCATTGTATTTGTATGAACTATTATTTCTTGGTGAATAATTGTTATTTGAATTTTCATTATAATTATTTGTTTTTTTAATTCCAGATGTATTCAACATTGTATATATCAATATAACTATATTATATATTAAAAAAATAAAATTACTTTATTTAATTATATACTAATTAAATAAATTTTTTAAATATTAAAATCATTTTATTGATTACTTTTTATTATATTTTAAATTAAAAATATTTATGCTTTGGGAGCTTTTTGGAGCTTATTGTGGAACTTGTATTCAATATGTTTGACTGAACCATCAACATTAGCAATTTTAACTTGAACAGGGTTTTCAAGTACTTGGCGTTTACCAATATACTTGTATTCCTTGTGCTTGCTGTTTCTGGTGCATTCACGGATTGAAAAGTTAAGGTCTACATTAACACCACCGTTTTGTAGACCAGTCTTCTTAAGATCCTTGATGATTGAGCTGAATGCCTTGTTAGCAGCTTGCTTGGGTTTCTTACCACAATAACGACCTTGAACTTCATCATTGTAGATAAGTTTGAAGTATCTGAGCTTTGAACCAGCAACTTCACCTTCTTCATCATCATCTTGAGCAACAGCTTTAACTTCTTCCTTCTTAGCTTCCTTCTTAGCACCACCTTTTTTGGTGTCAGCTTTTTTTTCAGCCTTGGTTTCTACTTTAGCAGCGGTAGTGGTAGTTTCGGTCTTAGCACCACCCTTTTTAGTAGTCTTCTTTTCAGTAGCAGCTTCAGTTTTGGTAGAAGCTGCTTCGACCTTGGGAGTTTCGGTCTTTGCACCACCCTTTTTAGTAGCTACTTTCTTTTCAGCAGTAGCTTCAACTTTAGCAGGAGCAGTTTCTACCTTAGGGGTCTCGGTCTTTGCACCACCTTTCTTAGTAGCAGTTTTCTTTTCAACAGCTACAACCTTATCTTCCATTTTCTTTTCGACAATGGTATTAGCAGTAGGAACAGCTACAACTTTTTCGGTAGTGCCAGCAGTTTGCTTTTTAGCATCAACCTTAGGAGCAGTTTTAGTCTTGGTATTCTTAGAACTCATATATATATTCATATATACTTTTTAAATCTTTAAATTGTTTTCATAATTTTTTTATTATACAGCCTGTAAAAATTATTTTTTGTGTTCAAAAAAAAATATTTTTTTAATTTAGCGAATAAAAATAATTTTTTTTTTTATTTATAAATATATAGATAAATGATCAATTTAAAAAATAACTTTAATCCAGATGTTTTGAGATGTAATATATTACAAAAAGAGTATAAAACATTAAGCAATATTTTATGTAATCTGCAAAATATAATTATTGAAAATGAAAATATAATATTATTCTCAAAAAGCCAATCAATGAAATCTCTAAATGGGCTTATAAAAAAATTAAATGAGATTTATAATAGCTCAATTGTAGATATAGTTTCATATGAAGATGAAACCAATCAATTATCAAATGAATCAATGTATTCAGAACTTGCTGATATTAAAACAGAAGAAAATAAATCAAATGATAATAAATCAGATGATGAAAATAAATCAGAAGATGACGAAATTAAATCAGAAGAAAAAAGTATTTTATCTTCTGATGCTGTTTCAATAGATAATTCTATAGAAAATATAGATAAATTGATATATGAAAAAAAGAAAAAAAGGAAAAAAATAAAAAATGATATTAATCTTGATAAAATAAATATTTCCAACACACTTGAATTAGAAATGATAGATGAAATAAATAATATTAGTATTAATGGAATAGAAAAATTACTTGGTTCATATAGTTATTTAAATGAATTTATAAAATTTAATCCATTTGAAGAAGTTAGAAAAGAAATACTATTATTATGTAAGATGGTAGGATTTACTAGTTTGAGTGATATAATTTATTTAACTATAAATGTTTCAAATTATAAATTTAGTTTAGAAGATTCTGAATTATATAATTTGTTATTAAAAATATTTAGACCATTAGATTATCAAATATTTGATATTGATTATGAAAAAAAAATTTCTGTATCCAAATCTGAATCAAATAATTTACTTTTATTCAATAACCAGTGTAAAGTTGAATTTAGTATTGGTAAAAAATTATTTGAAGTAAAAGGATTTATTAAATCAGATCCATTAAATATTTTTATTAGAACTTCACAAATTACTAATCCTTTCATATTTAATAAAAAAAACAAATTAGAAAAAATTATTGATTTAATTAATAATACAAATATTAATACTAGTCCTGATTCAACTTTATTATTACCAAAAGATGATATTTCCAAGTTATCTAAAGTTAATAAAGAGTTTGCAGAAATTTATTTAAAAAATATGACAATTAATGAAATTATACTTTTGAATGAACACCAATTTATTTTAAAATTGTATGAAGATTTTAATAAATTTAATGAATTAACAAAAATACAATTTGTAAAACTAATCAAGGTATTTACCAAGGATGCTAGTGATAATTTATATACTATGTATAATACAATTAAATTATTATTATTGGGTAATGATGAAAACTGTTCAGTGGCTAGTCTATTATTTAATTTGTTAAAAGATAAAAAGAATTCTAATTCTAATGATTTTATATCAAATATTATATACAATCAATTAAATTATATCGGACAATTAAAATTAAAGAAATCAACATTTAATATTAAAAATGAATTAGATAAATTAAAAGGTATAACATCATCTGATATTGATTTGAAAAAACAAGTAATACTTTCAAAAAATATGCCAGATCATATTAAAAAAATATGCTTAGAAAAATTAGATGAACTTAAAAATGCCAATAACGAAACTTATAAAATTAAAATGTATGTTAATATATTGATTCAATTTCCATGGCCATCTGAAACTGATGATAATGTATTTAAAACTGTATCACTTGATAAGAAAAAATCAAAAGAATTTTTAGAAAATATTGAATCAAAATTAGATAATCAAATTTATGGACATAATTTAGCAAAAAATAAAACCCTACAGGTACTTGCTAAATTAATTTCTGTTCAAGGTTCTCATATTTCACCAATAGCTTTATCAGGTCCACCAGGTGTCGGTAAAACTAAATTTGCACAAGTTTTAGCCGAATGTTTAGATATACCTTTTGTTCAAATTACTTTGGGTGGTCAAAATGATGGTGAACTACTACATGGTCATGGATACACATATTCGGGAGCACAACCTGGTTTAATAGTTAAAAAAATGGTAGATGCTGGTTCTGCCCGTTGTATAATGTATTTTGATGAACTCGATAAATGTGTAGCTAAAAATGGTCAAGTTAATGAACTAATGAGTATTTTAATCCATTTGACAGACCCAATGACTAATGGTGCATTCCAAGATAGATTTTTCCAAGAAATTACCTTTCCACTAAACAAAGTAATATTTATGTTCAGTTTTAATGATGTATCAAAGATAGACAAAATTTTACTAGATAGAATGGAAGTACTTAATGTTGGTTCATATAGTATTAAAGAAAAAATAACTATTTCAAATGATCATTTATTAAAACAATTATGCAAAGATATTGGGTTTGAAAAATCATCAATCATATTTACCCCAGAAGTATTAACAAAAATAATTGAGGATTATACATTTGAACCAGGTGTTCGTTCTCTAAAACGTTCACTTGAAAATATTTTATTAAAATTAAATATTGATAAAATTTATCAAAGAGGGTTATTTGAAGATGATAAATCTTATGATAGTGATTCACCACTACAAATAACAAATGATATTGCTGCAGAATATCTTGGTGAATCTAAAGTTGACTTTAAATCTATACATCCTAAAGATATGATAGGAGTGGTTAATGGATTGTATGCAACTAGTTTATGTAGTGGTGGTATCGTACCTATTCAGTTAACAGCAAATCATTTAGGTAAAAATTCTAAATTTTTATTAAAACTTACTGGTAATCAAAAGAAGATTATGAGAGAATCAATATTATATTCTTTTACTACTGCTATTAATCTTTTAACAAATGCTGGTAAAGAATTATTCTTTATAAATTATCCAAGTGGTATACATATACATACTCCTGAAGCAGCTACACCTAAAGATGGACCAAGTGCTGGTGTTGCCTTTACTTTAGCTTTCTTATCTATGATGTTAGATTTAAAGATTGATAGAACTATTGCACTAACTGGTGAAATTGATTTATACGGCAATGTAACTAAAATAGGAGGTGTTAAATATAAAACTCAAGGTGCAATTAAAGCAGGAGTCAAAACTATATTCTATCCTATTGAAAATAAGGAAGATTTAGAAAAAACACAAAAAGAATTACCCGAAATATTTAATCATGATATTAAATGTTATTTTGTTGAACATATATTAGAAGTAGCCAAAAAAGCACTTGTAGAATGGGATACTAAAAAACATTTAATAAAAAAAAATAATTAAATAAAAAATAATTAAATAAAAAATAATCAAATAAAAAATAATCAAATAAAAAATAATCAAATAAAAAATAATCAAATAAAAAAT
>JACCDY010039844.1_pt1 | contig 12076 bp, 9 predicted proteins | sample 7446391 | NCBI WGS metagenome assembly JACCDY01 (sample SAMN15323451, study PRJNA562643) | freshwater metagenome | isolation source: river surface water | place: USA:Blue River Watershed | collected 2017-08-18
ATAACTTCGCCAGTTACCTTTACTGCTGAGAGAGCCTTTGGGTCTGTTGTGACATTTGCGCCATCAACAACGAGGAGAGCTGGGAATGAAACTGATGCGCCAGCAGCAGCGTCGATGCGATCGACGGTGATGGTCTCGCCAACAGTTACCTTCTCCTGGCGTCCGCCAGCTTTAACGATTGCGTACATGCTCATTGCCTCAGTTCTTCTAATCTCTGCGCCTGTGCACGAGTGGCCAGGCAGACGCTAAGGGTACGGATTTCGCCCCCTTGGGGTCAAATTGGGCTTTCGCCCCCATAAATCTAAGCGGTGATGACCCCGGAACTTGCTGCCCTGCGGCGGCGCTTTCCTTTGGGGCTTACGACAGCTTCTGCTTCTTCCGGAGCCTCTTCATTGAGAGTTTCATCGTTGAGAGTCTCTTGGAATTCATGATCTGTCGCGGCATCTTCTTCAACATCTGGATGATGTGCACTCTGTGAATTTACCTGTGGCATTGGAGCCTTCATCTTCACAGGATCCATATGGATATGAATTCCCCGGCCATTGCATGAATCACAGGTTGTTGAGAATGCTTCTATCAAACCTTGTCCGACGCGCTTACGTGTCATTTGAACGAGACCGAGAGAAGTTACTTCAGCAACTTGGTGCTTGGTGCGATCGCGACCAAGACATTCAACAAGTCTACGAAGAACAGCGTCGCGATTTGATTCAAGAACCATATCGATAAAGTCGATAACAACGATTCCACCTAAGTCACGCAGACGAAGTTGGCGTGCAATCTCTTCTGCTGCCTCAAGGTTGTTCTTGGTAACAGTCTCTTCGAGGTTTCCACCCTTACCGATAAACTTACCGGTGTTGACGTCGATCACAACCATCGCTTCAGTGCGATCGATTACAAGCGAACCACCTGAAGGTAGGTAAACCTTGCGATCAAATGCCTTGGCTAGTTGTTCTTCAACGCGGTAGTCAGCGAATAAATCGCCAGAACCTGCATACTTCTCAATTTTGGTAACGAGCTCTGGAGCAATTGAACCAAGGTATGAAGTGATTTCATCCCATGCTTCATTACCTTGAATGATGAGCTTGCGGAAATCTTCATTGAAGATATCTCGGATAACACGCACTGCAAGATCTGGCTCTGAGAGCAGAAGCGCTGGTGCATGGAAGTTAGGGTTTTCAGACTTCTGATAAATATCTTCCCATTGCGCTTTTAGGCGTTCTACATCTGCAGTGAGTTCAACTTCTGAAACTCCTTCAGCTGCTGTACGAACTATGACTCCAGCGGTATCGGGAATGAGATTCTTTAAAATTGCCTTAAGACGTGTGCGCTCTGACTCTGGAAGGCGCTTAGAGATTCCGCTCATTCCGCCACCAGGAACGTAGACAACGTAACGACCAGGAAGCGAGATCTGGCTAGTAAGGCGTGCACCCTTCTGGCCGATTGGATCTTTTGTTACCTGGACAAGGACTGGTTGACCAGTCTTTAGAACCATCTCAATTTTGCGTGGCTCGGACTCTGAAATACCTGCGGCATCCCAATTCACTTCACCTGCGTAGAGAACAGCGTTACGACCCTTGCCGATATCAACGAAGGCAGCTTCCATCGATGGAAGAACATTCTGAACGCGACCTAAGTAAACGTTTCCGACGTATGAGACGTTGGCATTTCTATTCACATAATGCTCAACCATCACATTATCTTCGATAACAGCGATCTGAATGCGGTCACCAATTTGGCGAACAACCATTTCGCGATCAACGTTTTCACGGCGGGCTAGGAATTCTCCATCTGTGATGATGGTTCCGCGGCGACGATATGGCTCGCGGTATTCGCGAGAGTCATTACGTCCGCGATCACGATCGCGACGATTTCGTGTTCCGCGCTCTGAGCGATCACGTACAGGACGCTCACTCTTTTCGCGGACTTCGCGGACCTTAACAACTGTTACTACGCCATCTTCATCAATGACCTCACCTGGAGTGACATCATCACCAGATGCACGACGACGGCGACGACGGCGGTGTGTTGTGCCCTCTGAGCCCTCTTCTGAATTCTCTGTTGGATCTTGAGACTCATCATCTGAGCCTTCTTGTGAATCGGCGCCCTCGCCTTGTGGCTTGCGACGTCCGCGACCACCACGACGGCGGCGGCGATTGCGACCACCACGTGAATCTGAATCCTCTGAGTCCGCAGAAGATGTTGTCTCCTCTGCGCCTTCGCTCTTCTCACTATCTTTTGTCGCCGACTTTGCAGCGTCCTTCTTGGCGCGCTTAGGGGCGACTGCATCAACAGGAGCTGCTTGAAAGATAGGTACTGGAATTGCAGCAGCCTTCTTACGAGTCTTAGGTGTTGCTTCAGCCTCAGACGTCGCAACTTCTGCAACCTCAGGTGAAGTTTCTTTGCTCTTACTCTTCTTTACCGCACGTTTGCGCGGTGATTTTGGCTCGATAGCCATAGCACCAAATCCTTTAGCGCGTACCTTCTAGATTGTTCTAGCGATACGCATTCTCGTGGCTCATTATTTTGTTAAAACTCTGAGCAAATCTTCGTTTCTAAATCTTTCCTTTAAATCTATTTCTGTAGTCCGCCGCAGGCGCGATAAGGATCGCTGGCCGCGCTGAACTGTTGGGTGAAGTATGGCAGATGAAATGAGGCGATGGCTATTTTGAGCGTGTTTTAACCGCGGTGGCTAGCGTGAACATTCTGTAAGAGCCCAAAGCCAATGAGGTTGGCGAACATACTTGAGCCTCCATAGGAGAGGAAGGGCAGAGGTACTCCAGTCATCGGCATCAGACCGAGAGTCATTCCAATATTTTCAAATATTTGGAAAGCAAACCAGGCGATTACGCCGGTACAAACGAGCATCCCATAGGGGTCGGTAGATCTTCGCGCAATTCCAAAAGCTCGCATCAATATTGTGAGAAGCAGAAGGATTATTGCACCGCTTCCTATAAAGCCCAGTTGTTCGCCAGCAACAGTGAAGATGAAGTCAGTTTGTTGTTCCGGAACAAAGCGACCATTTGTCTGTGGCCCATCAAATAATCCCGTGCCAATTAACCCACCCGAACCAACAGTGATGCGAGCCTGACGTAATTGATATCCCGAACCTTGTGAATCGGCATTGGGATCAACGAATGCTTGTAATCGCTTTACCTGATACTCGTTAATTACTCCAGCTTTAGTCGCAACAAAGCCACCAATAACTGCAAGGAGTATGAGTCCCACTACCCATCGAGTTGGCGCACCAGATACAGCCAAGATTGTTACAACTGATGCGCTAATGATGAAGACGGTACCCATATCTGGCTGCTGAAGAATGAGCAAAATCGGAAGCGCTGCAACAGCCAGCGCTTTGAGAATGTCATTAGTGCTTGGTTCATCACTGTTATGAGTTCTTTCGGAGAGCAACATGGAGATACCAATAATGATGGAGATCTTGGCAATCTCTGCTGGTTGGATCTGGAATCCACCAGGAAGTGGAATCCACGCTTTTGCGCCGTTAACTTCACTCGCAACTCCTGGAATAAGAACAAAGATTAAGCCGAGGACACCAGCAACCCAGATAAATGGCGTGTAAGCGCGCAGTAATCGATAATCAATAATCGTTGTTCCCCATGCAAGGGCGAGGCCAATGACGATATTAATTACGTGGCGCTTTAAGTAATACTCTGGATCAAGCCCGTTAGTTGCATACCAATCGCGTGTGGCTGCATAGACCAAGAGCGTTCCAATAACTAGTAGAGCCGCAACGGCACCAGTCAGAACGGGATCGAAACCGTCAAAAAATGATCTAGCTCGGGCGCGACGATAAGGGTTGCGGTTTGTAACTGATGTCATTTGTCACCACTTCCCTTCGGATTGAGAATCGATGCTGCAGGCTTTGTAGCTGGCGAAATCTTTGGCAACTTTACTGGTGGTTTTCCTTTAGGAAAGAGAGAAAGCTCGGGATTGACCGCGCCGCCTTGAACTCCAAAGAGTGCTTCATAGATCTTCTTTACTCCGGCACCTGATGTGCTTGCACCGAAACCACCCTGGCTGACCATCATCACAACGGCATACTTAGGATTTTTATATGGCGCATACGATGCATACCAAGATGTATCTGCCTTGGCAGATCCATTGGCATTCCTGCCAAAGACTTGAGCAGTACCTGTCTTACCCGCTGTTGGAATAGCAAATTTTGAGAAGAGTCCTGCCGATGTTCCTGTCAGCGTCACTTCATGGAGTGATTCTTGCAAAAATTTCAGCGTCTTCTTATCTACGCCGATATCTCCCAACTTCTTTGCTTCAAAGTTCTTAATCACCTTTCCTTCAGTATTTACAATTGCCTTAGCAACTGTTGGCTGCCAAAGAGTTCCACCGTTAGCAATAGCTGCATACATCTGAGTCAATTTAATTGGAGTAATTACAGAATCGCCTTGGCCAATTGAGAAGTTCACAGCATCACCCGCACGTACCTTGTCGCCATCGAGACAATTCTCTCGGGCAAGCTGCAATAGAAATGCAGTCTGCTGAGCTTTTGTCGCACGTTCTTTATAGTTGCAGTAGAAATCTTTATTCTGTTCATGCCATTGCTTGCGCCACTCACGGTTTGCAAGACGACCTTTGGATTCAGAAGGAAGATCTACGCCTGTCTTCTCCCCCATCTGGAATCTCTCTGCAGCTTTGAAGAAGTAATCATTAGGTGATGATTTCGGCTTTAACCCACCATCACGCAGCCATTCATCAAAGGCAATTCGATACCAAATTGTGTCGCAAGAAACCGCCATGGCCTTTTTTAGGCCAATTGTTCCTAGCGCTTTGCTCTCGAAGTTCTGGAATGCGCGAGTTCCAACCTCTACCTGGGATGGACATGCATAACTCTTATTCAAGTCATAACCTGCATCTTTGGCAGCAATTAGTGAAACCGCTTTAAACGTTGAAGCCGGTGCATAGAGAGCTTGTAATGAACGATTGAGTGCGGGTACACCTTTGGCTTCGCTATATAAAGCGTTTGCCTCTGCAACAGTTAAACCACGTTCATATGCATTGGGATCAAATGTTGGATAAGAGGCGATTGCCAATACTTGACCGTTATGGATATCCATCACAACTGCAGCGCCTCCATCGGCTGGATAACCGGATGACCGTGCACGCAGGACTGCCTCACCAAGCGCTTTCTCTGTTGCTGATTGAAGTCGCACATCAAGACTTGTTACGAGATGTTTTCCCGCAATTGGCTTGGTGTTCTGACTTGTACTTGTTACCGCTTCTTTTCGGTCAACGATAAAGGTCTTGATTCCCGGAACGCCGCGCAGATACTCGTCATATTGAATTTCTAGCCCTGACTTACCAATCTGTTCTGACCTAAAGTAAGAGCGGCCATTACCACCCGCGAGATCTTCCTCGGTAAGAGGTCCTACATATCCCATGACATGGCCACCATTGAAGCCAACAGTCTTTGGGTAGTTTCGAATTGCGACAGGTGTTGCAGAAATCCCTGGGTATCTATCAGAACGCTCAACGATACGAAGCGCTAATTCAGGATCTGCAGATTTTGTAATGGGAATTGGTTGGAAGCGCGAACCGGTCCAGCATCCTGCCTTCTGACCCGCCGGAAGCTCGCCACAAAGACGTGTTCTCTGCCATACATCTTTAAACTTTAAATCAAGCAAGATAACAAGATTCCGAATTACCGCTTCACCTTTATCTGGCAACTTATCAATCTTTGTTCTATCCACCGTTATGGCAAGTCCGACTCGATTGAGTGCGAGGGGAACGCCTGATGAATCAACGATGAGACCTCGATTTGCAGGAGTTACAACGTCGCGACTTTGAATACTGAGCGCAGCATCTTTATATACAGGTCCTGCAGCAACTTGTAGATAGAAAAGTCGACCAAGAAGTGCCACCATCAATGAGGCGATAAAGATCTGAATAACTAAGAGATTGAGCCGGGCGCGTTGATTCATATGAGTGATCTCGTACCAAAAACATTTGCGTGGATAAAGCTGACGACCTTAATGACAAATGGGCTGACAAGAGCAGTCCAGAATGCTGATCCTGCAAAGATAAACAAGATGTGGCTCGCGCTGCCAATCTCTTGCCCAAGCATTACGCCAAATAGAAGAAAGATAAATTGACTAGCGACTACGCCCACTGTTGTGAGCAAAACAATATTGATTGGATTGGCTCGAATATTGTCATCGCCATAACCCAGGAAAGCCACGGAGAAGCCTGCCAGAATCATCACGAGAGTCCATTGGCCCATCGGGCCAGGAGTTGTCTGAGATAAATCCATGAGAAGTCCCGCACCAAATCCAGTGAGTGCTCCGATTTCAGGAGTGCTCAGCGCTGCCCAAATCAGAGCGACAATCAGCAATAGTGAGAAACCAGCAAATGGAATTCGAAGTTGAGTAACGAAAGCTTCCTGCACAATAAAGATAAAGATAAAAATTGGAAATGAGAGCAGGTATCTACGAATCGACATGGCTACCTAGCAGAACTTGATGTACTTGAACTTGGAGACGGAGAAGCCAACGCCGGATCGGCATAGATGGTCACAGTTGGAATTGGTGTAGGTCTTGGTTTTTGAGGAACAAGAGCATCTCGAGGATCTGATTTTGGATTAGAAACCACAACAGATACGACTCCGAGTGTGGAAAAGTTTGAGTAAAACTTAACTTCTGCTGTTTGAGAGACGGCCCCTGGTGAGTTATCAACTTTGGTAACGGCGCCAATAGGAACACCAGGTACAAATGGTCGTCCATTTTGGCTACCGCGAGCAAGAAGAACATCGCCGACTTTAACCTCTGTTGAATTATCGAGTAATTGCAAGACGCCTTTACGGCTCCCCTGTCCGCTGAGAATTCCAATTTGCTGAGTGCCTGCAATTCGCGCACCGATTTTGAAAGATGAATCGGATGCGAGCTGCACGAGTGCGCTATTTGAATATGCCTTCTTTACTACTCCAACGAGGCCATATCCTGAAATCACAGTCATATTCTCGGAGATATTCGAGGATGTTCCTGCATCGATAGTAATTGCCTGAGTAAAGGATGTGCTTGATCCTTGTGAAATAACTTTTGCACTTACAACTTTGTACTCAGCCTTGCCTGCTAAATCCAATACCTTTTTAAGTTGAGCAAGTTGAGCATCAGCAACTTTGCGATTCTGTAACTTACTGCGAAGACTCTCATTCTCAGCCTTTAACTTGTTAATCTGGTTGCGAGTTCTTCCGAGGTGAGTTACATCTGAAACAAAGTTTCTAAATGGAGTCAGCGCCCAAGAACCGGCTTTTTGAAAAGGAGTTAAGGCCGACTGGGTGCCACTACGAACTCCATCGATGACAGCGACGCCACGAAGATCTAGGGTGACAAGAAATAGCGAGGTAACAATCAGAACAATGATGAGTAAGCGACCGCGGTTGTCGCCGCCGTAGCGCACTTGGGATTACCTATCGACGAGGCTCGGAGATTAAAACCTTTTCAAGGGCTTCAAACTCTTCAATACATTTTCCTGAACCTTCGACGACTGCGTCGAGAGGACGATCTGCAATATGAATTGGCATTCCTGTCTCTTTACGTAGACGCTCATCGAGTCCCTTAAGGAGTGCACCGCCACCAGTAAGAACGATTCCACGATCCATAAGATCTGAAGAAAGCTCTGGTGGGCACTTATCAAGAGTCGCCTTAACAGCGTTAATAATCTGATTTACAGGTTCTTCTAGTGCTTTACGGATCTCTGCCGCAGTTACAACAATTGTCTTTGGAAGACCTGTTGCAAGGTCGCGTCCACGAATTTCTGCATCGTTTTCGCCTTGAAGTGGGTATGCAGAGCCAATCGCCATCTTAATTTCTTCAGCTGTGCGCTCTCCAAGAAGCAATGAGTACTCACGCTTAGTCCAGTTAATAATCGACTGATCGAGCTCATCTCCGCCGATACGAATAGAAAGTGCTGTAACGATTCCACCAAGTGAAATCACAGCAACTTCTGTTGTTCCTCCACCGATATCGACAACCATATTTCCAGTTGGTTCGTGGATTGGAAGTCCTGCACCAATAGCTGCAGCCATTGGCTCTTCAATAATGTAAACCTTTCGAGCACCTGCTGCGTAGCCAGCATCCTTAACAGCACGCTGTTCAACACCTGTGATGCCTGATGGCACGCAGACAACAATTCTTGGTTTTGCAAGATAGCTACGACGATGCACTTTCTGGATGAAGTATCGGAGCATGCGCTCTGTTGTATCGAAGTCTGCAATAACTCCATCCTTCAAAGGACGAATCGCGACAATATTTCCTGGGGTACGACCAATCATCTTCTTTGCTTCGAGTCCAACGGCAAGGATGCCGCCAGTATCTTGGTTAACTGCGACAACAGATGGCTCATTGAGCACGATGCCACGGCCGCGAACATAGACAAGTGTGTTTGCAGTACCTAGGTCAACCGCCATATCGCGGCCAATGAATGACATTCTGTTAGACATTTATTTCCCCTCAAAGAAGATAGCAATTTCACGAGCAGCAGATTCTGGTGAATCCGAACCGTGAACAATATTTTGTACAACCTTTGTTCCTTGATCGCGTGCCAGATCTCCGCGGATGGTTCCGGGAGCAGCAACTGTTGGATCAGTAACGCCAGCAAGTGAACGGAAGCCTTCGATTACACGATTGCCTTCGGCAACGAGCGCAACGATTGGTCCTGACATCATAAATTCAACAAGTGGTTCGAAGAATGGTTTGCCCTGATGCTCTGCATAGTGCTTTTCTAGAAGTGCGCGATCTGCTTGCAGCATACGAAGTGCAGAGATTGCGTAACCTTTCGCTTCGATTCGAGCGATGACTTCGCCGACCAGACCGCGTGCAACGCCGTCGGGCTTAACGAGGACCAATGTTTTTTCTATGCTCACGGGTGCAGTCTATTAGGGCTTGGGAGTCTGTGAAGCCATGAGGGCAGCCCTGGCCGCCTCACCCTTGCGCCCCACCACAATGGCAGCTATCCAGAGTCCCCCGAATATCAGACCAACGATGGCCATTGAAGGCACCACTACCGCGTAGCCGATCATCAAAAATTGAAGAATCGAACCAAGAATCCAACCTGTGCGCTTCTTGAGAAGTCCTGGGGTAAGTAGCAGGAGTATGGCAATCACTGCTCCAGCGATGATTGTTGACGGCTCGTGATTATCTTTCGCAAGAAGCATGGCAAAACACATCACAAGAAATTCCATAGCAAGAACTGCTGAACCGAGAACGCGCATCTCTTACCCCTTCGAAAACTTGTTGCGTAGATAACTGCGAGCTTCACCGACTGTAACAACTGAACCTGTGACAAGTATTCCAATTGTGTCATCGCTTAATGGTCTGACCGTATCTTTGATTGCTCGTTCCAGCGCCTGCTCTAGAGTCTCATCAGAGAAAACACGGTCTGCCCCAAAAATCTCTATTGCAATCTTTTCTAGTTTATCTACCGGGGTGGATCTCGATGAAGAATTTGCGGTGACTATGATCGAATCCATTACCTGTTCGAGCTCGAGAAGAATTCCGTGGATATCTTTATCTCCCATGGGCGCTACGACGCCGATGACTTCATCAAAGTTAAATTCGCTTTGCACCGTCTCTGCAATGGCTGCGGCTCCATGTGGGTTATGTGCAGCATCGAGAATGATTGTTGGGTCGCGATGTACTACTTCGCAACGACCAGGTGAGGTCACATTGGCAAACCCTGCTCGTACCGCCTCGATATCCAACTCTTGGTCTCCGAAGAATGCTTCGACTGCAACCAGCGCTGCTGCTGCATTCGAAGCTTGATGCTTTCCGTGCAATGGAAGGAAAATATCCTCATAGGTATCTGATGCACCTTGAATGGTCAGCAGCTGTCCACCGACTGCAAGTGAACGTGAGAGGACGGAATACTCGACGCCTTCGCGAGCCACATCTGCTCCCATGGCCGCAGCTCTCTTCAAAAGTTCTTTCGCTGCTTCCGGTTCTTGTTGCGCAAGAACTACGAAACCAGATTCCTTGATGATTCCAGCTTTCGTCTGAGCAATTTCGGTAAGAGTCTCTCCCAGGTATTCGGTGTGATCCAAATTGATTGGCATAATTACAGAAACATCTGCGTCAACAACATTAGTTGCATCCCATTCGCCGCCCATGCCGACCTCAATTACACCAACATCAATAGGGTGTTCAGCAAATGCCACAAATGCCAGAGCCGTCATAGCCTCAAAGAATGAGATTGGGTGCTCAAATTTAGAATCCATTAAATCTAGGTAGGCAGCAATATCGTTGTAAGAGAAGATCATTGCTTTAGGGTCGATATTTTGACCATTAATCGAGATTCGCTCGAGATACGTTTCAAGGTGGGGACTTGTAAAGCGGCCCGTGCGTAATCCCATCTCAAATAAGAGTGAATCAATCATTCGAGACGTTGTTGTCTTCCCGTTTGTTCCACCGATATGGATTGTTGGGTAGGTCAGTTGTGGTGAGCCTAAGACATCAACAAGCGCCGAAATTCTTTCAAGGGTCGGCTCGATGCGAGTTTCAGGCCAACGAGCTAGGAGTTTCTTCTCAATCTCATCGATCAGAATTTGATCTTCCGGAGAAATTTCAGCCATTTACTTGAGTGCTGCCAGTTGAGCGGTAATGCGTTCGATATCCGCAGACGTTGCTGCCATGCGCTCTTTAATCTCTGCCACGACGTTTGCAGGTGCTTTAGCCATGAAACCTTCGTTTCCTAATTTAACTTCAGCGGTCTTCATATCTTTCTGTGCTGTCGCAAGATCTTTCTCGAGACGAGCACGTTCTGCAACCACATCGACAGTGCCAGATAGATCTAGTTCCACCTTGATAGAACCAATTTCTACAGATGCACTCGGTGTGAAATCTTTAAGCTCGAGCTTGAGTAGGAATGCCATTGCACTTGAATATTCAGCCACATCGCTTGGCGCAATAAATCGACCAGGAATCTTCTGGCTTGGTTTGACTCCTTGATCATTACGGAAGCGGCGAACTTCGGTAATAACCTTTTGAAGTTCGCTAACCAGAGCTGCAGATTTTGAATCCACGTGCGCAGGATCAGCTGTTGGCCAGGTAGCAGTTACGAGAGTCTCTCCCCCAGTAAATGTCACCCATAGCTCTTCAGTAATAAATGGCATTACTGGATGAAGCAATCTAAAGAGCGAATCAAGAACATGTCCAAGAACGCGCTGCGATGCAGCTGCGTTTCCTGATGCGAAAGCTTCCTTGGAAAGTTCAAGGTACCAATCGCAGAGATCATCCCAAGCAAAGTGATAGATAACTTCGCAAGCACGTGCAAATTCATAGCTCTCGAGAAGTGCCGTGTATTCCGTTGTTGTCTCGCTGAGGCGCGACAAGATCCACTTATCAATTGCTGTAAGTGAATCAACGGCAGGAAGGGGTCCATCTACTGTTGCGCCATTCATCATGGCAAAACGGGTTGCGTTCCACAGTTTGGTAGCGAAGTTACGGGATCCTGCAATCCAATCTTCAGCAAGTGCTTGATCTTTACCTGGATTAGAACCACGGGCAAGGGTAAAGCGAAGAGCATCGGCGCCGTACTTATCGATAAATTCAAGTGGATCGACAACGTTGCCGCGTGACTTGGACATCTTCTTTCCAAATTGATCGCGTACAAGACCATGCAGAACGATTGTGTGGAATGGGGCAACGCCATCCATTGCAAAGAGGCCGAACATCATCATTCGAGCTACCCAGAAGAAGAGAATGTCGTAACCAGTAACAAGCACGCTCGTTGGATAGAACTTCTTTACATCTGCAGTTTCACTTGGCCAACCTAGAGTTGAGAATGGCCAGAGCGCAGATGAGAACCATGTATCAAGTACATCGGGATCTTGGATGTAACCAGCGGGAGCGCTCTCACCAGGACCGACTACAACAACTTCACCATTTGGTCCGTACCAAACTGGAATGCGATGTCCCCACCAGAGTTGACGTGAGATACACCAGTCATTGAGGTTATCTACCCAATCGAAATATCGTGGTGCAAGTTCTTCCGGTTCAATCTTTACTCGGCCATCACGCACAGCATCGCCAGCTGCCTTTGCAAGAGATTCAAC
>JACCDY010575657.1_pt1 | contig 12076 bp, 9 predicted proteins | sample 7446391 | NCBI WGS metagenome assembly JACCDY01 (sample SAMN15323451, study PRJNA562643) | freshwater metagenome | isolation source: river surface water | place: USA:Blue River Watershed | collected 2017-08-18
GCAGATCGACGACGATTCCATAGACATCGGGATGATTCTGTTTTGTCTGCGTCTGATGTGAGCAAATTAAAGGGAATATAGGTCTTTAGATTTGGTAAAAGTGCAATTGCGTAACATAGGACTTGGCTTACTTGAGACACTGCTAATTAAAGGAAAATAATCGTGGTTTTAGTGCTGGACAAGATATTGCGTGCAGGAGAGGGTCGAATCCTGCGCAAATTAGAAAGTCTTGCCAAGCAGGTAAATGCCCTTGAATCAGATATCAAAAAACTGAGTGATGAACAACTTAAATCCTTAACAACTTCTTACAAACAGCGTGTTCAAAATGGTGAATCACTTGATGACTTATTGCCAGAAGCTTTTGCCACAGTAAGAGAAGCATCCTTACGAACTCTTGGTCAAAGACATTACGACGTGCAATTAATGGGCGGAGCAGCTCTTCATCTTGGAAATATTTCTGAAATGAGAACCGGTGAAGGAAAAACTCTTGTATCAACATTGCCTGCATATTTAAATGCTTTAAGTGGCAAAGGTGTACATGTAGTAACCGTTAATGATTATCTTGCTCATCGAGATGCTGAATGGATGGGAAGAATTCATCGCTTTTTAGGACTAACCGTTGGCACAATTAGTCCCAACATGGATAGTGCAGATAGAAGAGACGCATATTTGTGTGACATCACTTATGGAACAAATAATGAATTTGGTTTTGATTATTTAAGAGACAACATGGCATGGTCTCCAGCAGATCGCGTTCAACGTGGTTACAACTTTGCCATTGTTGACGAAGTCGACTCTATTTTGATTGACGAAGCAAGAACTCCATTAATTATCAGCGGACCAGTTGACGGCACAAATGCTTACTATAAAGATTTTGCACGAATTGTTAGCACAATGCAGCCTGGTAAAGATTATGAAGTAGATATTCGCAAAAGAACTGTAGGTGTTTTAGAAGAAGGTATTGCCACAGTTGAGAAATCTCTTAAAATAGACAACCTTTATGAATCTGTAAATACTCCTTTAATCGGTTATCTAAACAATGCATTAAAAGCAAAAGAATTATTCAAACGCGATAAAGACTATGTAGTAATGAATGGTGAAGTATTAATAGTTGATGAACACACAGGAAGAATGCTTCAAGGACGCAGATATAACGAAGGAATGCATCAAGCTATTGAAGCAAAAGAAAATGTTGAAATCAAACAAGAAAATCAAACTTTAGCAACAATTACTCTACAAAATTATTTCAGAATGTATTCAAAGCTTTCCGGTATGACTGGTACAGCGATGACAGAGGCTGCAGAATTTGACAAGATTTATAAACTTGGGGTTGTTCAAATTCCAACTAACAAATCAATGATTAGAAAAGATCAATCAGATTTAATTTATAGAACCGAAGAAGCAAAATTTATTGCCGTTGTGGAAGATCTGTTTGCACGACATGAAAAAGGTCAACCAGTTTTGGTGGGAACAACTTCTGTTGAAAGATCAGAATATTTAAGTGGTTTACTTAAAAAACGTGGCATCCCTCATGAAGTATTGAATGCTAAGAACCACGAACGCGAAGCTGCAATTGTTGCGCAAGCTGGTCGAAAAGGTTCCGTAACAGTTGCCACAAATATGGCGGGTCGAGGAACAGACATAATGCTGGGTGGAAATCCTGAATTCCTGGCAAATGCTGCCTTAATGCAAAAAGGTTTAGATCCCGATGTTGATTTAGATGCATACAACCACGCATACATTGAAGAAGTAAAACTTGCTGCGCAAAGAGTTGAAGCAGAACATAACGAAGTATCTGCCTTAGGTGGACTTTATGTATTAGGAACTGAAAGACATGAATCAAGACGAATTGATAATCAGTTAAGAGGAAGATCTGGTCGTCAAGGAGATCCTGGTGAATCAAGATTTTACTTATCTTTACAAGACGAACTGATGCGAAGATTTAAGGGTGAATTAGTTGATGCATTCTTAAGAAGATTTAATGTTCCAGATGATGTTCCTATTGAAGCTAAAATGGTAACAACAGCAATTAGAAATGCTCAAACACAAGTTGAACAACAAAACTTTGAAATTAGAAAAAACGTTCTTAAATATGATGAGGTATTAAATAGACAACGCCAAGTAATATATGCCGAACGATCAAGAGTTTTAGAAGGCCAAGACTTATCGGAACAAATACTTGAATTTATTGACGAAACAATTCAAGCCTACGTTCTAGCTGCAACTAGTGAAGGTTACCCAGAGCAATGGGATCTAGATCAATTAACACTGGCCCTTAAGAATCTGTATCCAATAGCTATTTCTTTGGAAACTTTGAAACAACAAAATGGTGGTTCTATTGATCAAGAAGTTTTGTTAGATGCTTTTAGAAAAGATGCGGCTCAAGCTTATAGAACACGAGAAGCACTCTTGACTCCAAAAGTGATGCGTGAATTAGAACGCCAAGTAGTACTTAGTGTGCTTGATAGAAAATGGCGCGAACATTTATATGAAATGGATTACTTACAAGAAGGTATCGGACTTCGCGCTATGGGACAAAGAGATCCTTTAGTTGAGTACCAAAAAGAAGGTTACGATTTATTTGTTGTCATGATGGAAGCAATTAAAGAACAAGTAGTCGGATTCACTTTTAATGCCCAAGTTCAAGTTCAGGAAAATCAAGAATCAGTTGAAGCAAAGGGTTTCACAAAAGTTGAGAAACAACAAAATCTTTCCTATAGCGCACCTTCCATTGATGGTGAAGTTGCTCCAGGATCTCCTGTAGTTAAAGCAAGTGGTGTTGCTGAAGTCGGAAGAAACGAACTTTGTCCTTGTGGTTCAGGAAAGAAATATAAACGTTGTCACGGAGCAAGTAACTAAGCAACTAAAAGTTGGGTACAACGCCAACGATCGTTTTCTGCTTCTAGTCTTAAACCCATTCCTCGTCCTCGAATACCTTTTTGTATTACAGCTGTTGCCTCTACCACTTTTTCACTAGGTGTTTCAATTCTTAAACTTCTTACAAATGGTCTTGATCGTTTTGCATGCAATTCATTTTTAGGTTGAATTTGTCTATCTATTTCTCGGTAAACATCAAAAGAAACCCAGCGCATTAATTGAAATACTGGTCTTTCCCCAACCAATACTTCAGCAATTCCAGTTGCTAATTGTTTCGTCCAAGCTTCTGGCTCTGGTAATCCATTTACGGTTTTGAATGAGTAGTTTGGCCTATTGGGAGAAATTGTCATTTGTAGATCAATTTCTGTTTGAATCCATTTGCTTCCATTGATTGCAACTGGGCTTAAGTGCAAAAGAACTTGACCTATTGTTTGTTTTTCACTCTTTGTTATCTTCAATTAATCTCCCCATGATCATTTTGAAAATTGATAAGTAAAGATGTAATAAAAAACAAAATACGTCAAATCTTGTAATCCTTTTAGTTTTTAGTCATTTTTATCGCAATTCAGCAACGACAAGGTTTTTAAAACCCAATCGTTGCGTATTTAAAATCAATATTTGAGCGTAGCGAAATAATAAGTGGGGTATAAAAGTGTGACCAATTACAAGTCTTAAAACGGCAATTTTTGTTGTTATTTAGAGATCAAAGTGGAACGATTGATTTAGCAATAAATTTATTTACCAAGGAGGGATAAATGAATTTAGATTTAGCCAGATGGCAATTTGGAATTACTACGGTTTACCATTTCTTGTTTGTTCCAATCACAATTGGATTGGGCTTTTTAGTTGCTGGTTTGCAAACAGCGTGGGTCCGAACAGATAAAGAGAAATATTTAAGGGGAACCAAATTCTTTGGTCGCCTTTTTTTGATTAACTTCGCAATGGGAGTTGTAACTGGAATAGTTCAAGAATTCCAATTTGGAATGAACTGGTCTGATTACTCAAGATTTGTTGGGGATATTTTTGGTGCACCTTTAGCTATTGAAGGATTATTAGCATTTTTCCTTGAATCAGTTTTCTTAGGTCTCTGGATATTTGGTTGGGATCGTTTACCAAAGAAGTTGCATTTAGCAACAATTTGGATGGCATCCCTGGGCACGGCACTTTCTGCTTATTTCATTTTGGCAGCAAATGCTTTCATGCAACATCCAGTTGGCTATATCTATAACGCTGAAACTGGTCGTGCAGAACTAGTTGACTTCTTTGCTGTTCTTACTCAAAACACAGCAGTCAGTGCATTTGTGCACACCATGTCATTTGCCTTCTTTACCGCAGGTGCATTCATGGCAGGTATTAGTGCTTGGTTACTTGTTAAAGGTAAATCAGTTGATGTTGTGAAAAGCACAATGAGACTTGGAGTTATCACCACAATCGTTGCATTTATTGCAATCGTTGTTTCAGGTGATTACGTTGCCAAGATCATGGTTCAACAACAACCAATGAAAATGGCTGCAGCTGAAGCTTTATATGAAACAACTGACGCTGCTCCTTTCTCACTATTTACAATTGGAACACTTGATGGATCTCGTCCCGTGTTTCAAATTGATGTGCCAAACGTAACTTCTTTTATGGCAACAGGATCATTTAATGGCGAAGTAAAAGGAATCAACAATTTACAAGCTGAATATGTTGCTAAATATGGTGAAGGAAACTACAAACCAAATATTCCAATTGCATACTGGACTTTCAGACTCATGATTGGTCTAGGAACATTGGCTTTATTGTTTGCCGTTTATGCGTTGTATGCAACCAGAGGAAATCGTCGACCAACTTCAATGTGGTTTGCCAGAGGTGCATTGGCCTTGCCAGTGATTCCCTTGTTAGCAAACTCTGCCGGTTGGATTTTTACTGAACTTGGTAGACAACCTTGGGCAGTTTTCGGTTTAATGAAAACCGCCGATGGTGTTTCACCAAATGTGACAGTACCAATGTTGCTTACAACCTTGATTGGTTTCACTTTCCTATATGGAATCTTGGCAGTCGTGGAAGTTTCACTTCTTGCTAAAGCTGTGAAATTAGGTCCACCGGCAAGTTCACCAATTACAAATCCAAAGAATGTGGGCGGTAGCGATACCAAAGAGCTCACATTTACCTACTAAGCGAATAAGGAATAAGGAGGAACAAAATGGATCTACAAATTATTTGGTTCGTATTGATTGCAGTCCTCTGGATCGGATTCTTCGTCTTGGAAGGATTTGATTTTGGAGTTGGAATGTTACTAAATGTGGTTGGTAAAACTGAAGCTGAAAAGCGCGCAGTGTTAACGACTCTTGGACCAGTTTGGGACGGTAACGAAGTTTGGTTACTTGTTGCAGGCGGAGCCACTTTTGCAGCATTTCCAGAATGGTATGCAACATTGTTTAGTGGTTTTTATTTACCACTATTTTTAATCTTGGTTGCATTAATTCTTCGTGGTGTGGCATTCGAATACCGCAGCAAATTAGGCGGAAAAGTATGGAGAAAAAACTGGGATCGCTTGATCACAGTTTCCTCTTTCTTGCCCGGTTTATTGTTTGGCGTGGCATTTGCCAATATTGCAAAAGGTGTTCCACTTGAAGTAGATGCAAATGGAGCTTCTCAATATGTAGGTGGGTTCTTTAATTTATTGAATCCATATGCATTAATCGGGGGAGTTTTCATTACTTTAGTTTTCTTAACTCATGGCGCAATTTTCTTGAGTTTGAAAACCAGTGGAACCATTCACGATAGAGCTTCTGCTCTTGTGTTCAAACTAGGTGCATATGCTGCAGTTTTTGCATTAATTTTCCTTGCTTGGACTCAGTTTGCTTATAGCAATAATCCAGGAATAACTCTGATCACAATTTTGCTAGTGGTTGTGTTTTGGGTTTCAGGATTGTTCTTTCATAGAGCAGGCCGAGAAGGATATGCATTTATTTCATCTTCAGCTGCAATTTTGTTTACAGTGACATCATTGTTTGCTGGACTTTATCCAAATGTGATGCCAAGTTCACTCGATCCATCTAGCAGCTTGAATATCACTAATGCGTCTTCATCCGAATACACACTAAAAGTGATGACAATTGTTGCTGTCATCATGACTCCAATAGTTCTGATCTATCAAGGTTGGACTTATTGGGTATTTAGAAAGAGAATTTCCGCAAAGCAAATTGTTAATGCGGAATCAGGTGTATTGGACGGCGCCTCTAAGTGAGAGCAGGTTCAGTAAAGCAAAAGGACTAAACTTGCGCCCTTTTGATCCCAGACTAAGCAAGTATGCGCGGTCCTCTACGCGGTACTTGCTTAGTTCTGTATTTATTGGAATATTACTAACTTTAATTATTATCCAATTTTCCTTCAAACTTGCATATTTAATTACCACCGCATTTCAACAGGGTGGAAATATTCAAAATCTTGAGCAATCATTGTTATTTCTTTTAGCACTTATATTGGCAAGAAGTTTCTTGATTTGGCTCAATGAAGTTTTGGCTATAAGAAGTGCTTCAGTTGCGAAATCTCAATTAAGAAATGCAGTAATGAAACATGCTCAGAGGTTAGGTCCAGTACAGATTGCAAAATTCAAACCAAGTCAACTTACTAACACAATCAATGCCGGCATTGATGGATTAGATGCCTATTTTTCCAGGTATCTTCCTCAACTAGGCCTTGTAATTGTTGTACCAATACTTGTTGGATTTGTTATTTTAAAAAATGATTTACTATCTGGAATTATAATTTTATTAACATTGCCAATAATTCCCATATTCATGGTTTTAGTTGGATGGTATACAAACAAGGAAAATGAAAAGCAATGGAAAGCATTGCAAAAGTTAACCAACTATATGAACGATATCTTTTATGGATTCTCAACACTAGCAATATTTAAAAGATTGCATAAACAGGACAAAACTCTTCAATCAGCTAGCAACCAATATCGCTTGAGTTTACTTAAAGTCTTAAGAATATCTTTTTTATCCGCTTTCGTATTAGAAATTGCCGCAACTCTTTCGGTAGCGCTGATAGCAGTATCAATTGGCATTAGATTAGTAAATGGAAATATAGAACTTGGTTCAGGATTATTGATCCTTATTCTTGCACCCGAAGTGTATTTGCCACTTCGAGCATTAGGTGCAAATTACCATGCAGCAGCAGAAGGTTTGGGAGCTACAAATCAAATATTTGAATTTCTAGAAACAGAAACTGCAATCAAGTCCAATCCCCAGAAAATTAGAAATATAGAAAGCATGGAAGTTACGGATCTTTCCGTAAAATTCGATGAAATAACAGCCATTAATAACTTGAACTTCAGTGCCCATCCAGGTGAAATAACTGCTCTGGTCGGTCCATCTGGTTCTGGAAAAACAACTTTAATCAATTGTTTACTCGGCTTTGTCTTTACAGAAAAGGGCAACATTTCATTTGTTAGCGACGAAAAGAAGTTCAATATTACCGAAATTGATATTGAGGACTTGAGGAAAAATGTTTCGCTTCTTTCTCAATTTCCGCTACTTTTTCCAGGAACAGTAAATTTCAATGTGGCCTTAGCCGATCCCACTAAGACAAAAGAAGAAATTGATGAAGTTTTAAACAAAGTTGGGATTGGTTATCTTTCTAAACAATTAATCAATAGCAATGGTGAAGGAGTTTCAACAGGGGAGAAAAGAAGGATTGGTTTAGCTAGAGTAATTTTGAATCCGAAACCAATAATTCTTTTGGATGAACCAACAGCTTCTTTAGATGAAATATCTGAAAAAATTGTGCTCGAACATATTAAACAACTAGCCAATAAATCAATTGTGATTGCAGCAACACATCATGATGCATTAATTGAGATTTCAGGAAAAATAATTGAGATTAGTACCGAGAGATTATCTCCTCTAGATGGATTACGAATTTGAAGATTTCAATGAACTTTGAAATGAATTCCAAACCAAGGGATTGGTTTCTAGCCGTTGCTAGCGCATCTCTTACCTCGGCTGCAGCAATTGCGCTACTGGCTACAAGCGCATGGCTAATAGTTACAGCCTCACTGCAGCCACCAGTGTTAACACTGACTGTTGCGGTTGTGAGTGTTCGATTTTTTGGTATTTCTAGAGGGGTATTTCGATATAGCGAAAGATATATTTCCCACGATTTAGTCCTAAGAGAAATTCAAGAATTAAGAGTTTCTCTTTGGCAACGATTGAGACAAAATACTAAAAGTTCATATAGAAATCTAAATAAGTCTAACGCTGTAAACACTCTGGTAAGAGATTTAGACGGAATTCAAGATATTTGGTTGCGAGCTTTAATTCCTTGGATAAGCGGATTTGTAGTGGTATGTGTAATTACGATCTGGATTTTCTTTATGCAATGGCAAATTGGTTTGATAATGTTTATAACTTTTTTACTTGTTGGAACCGTTATCCCCCTAGTTTTATTTAGAGTCATTAAAAACTCTGCCCACCAAATCCCAGAACAGCGAGCGGAACTATTTAATTTGGTGAATGGTCAACTCAACTCCATTGCTGAGATCATAACTCTTGGAATAGGGCAACAAGCCCAAGATTTAATTACTCAAGGTAATAACAAATTAATCAAATCCGAAAAAAGAAAAGCTTGGACGTCTGGATTAGGAAGCGCCATCATCACGCTAATTTCTGGTTTGAGTATTTTGGCTATTTTTTATGTGTCACTTGAATTACATTTAATCGGCCAAGTCACACCGGCATCAATTGCTATTTGGACAATGTTACCGCTAGCAATTTATGAAATTTTAATTACGATTCCAGGCTCATTGAATAACTGGAGTCAAGGTAGAGCTGCGTCCCAAAGAATTGATGAAATTGCTTCAATTAACGAATCAAGAAATGAATTCTTACAAGACTTTACTTTGAGATTCAAACCAGGTGAATCAATTGCAATTAGGGGACCGTCTGGTTCAGGCAAAAGCACTTTACTTTTGACTCTACTAGGACTAATTGATGAGAAAGGAGAGTTAAAAATTGGAGATAAGATCTTGAACTCAAATGTTGATATTGAAAATGACACAGAAATTGTTGCTTCCATGCAGGACTCATACATGTTTGATTCATCTATTCGAGAGAACTTAACGCTTAGTGGGGAAAATATTTCAGAATCACAAATATGGGATGCTTTGAAACAAGTCGGGCTGATGGAATTAGTTGCAGGTCTACCAAATGGATTAGATGAATTAGTAGGAGTAAATGGTTCGAACTTCTCAGGTGGCGAAAAACAACGACTTTCTCTGGCGAGAGTCTTTTTGAGTCAGGCTCCAATTATTATTTTGGATGAACCAACAGAGCACTTGGATAACGAATTATCAAAAATAGTGTTTGCAAACATTATGAAATTATGTCCGGATCGAACAGTGATTTATGCGTCTCACAAAAATGTTGAGATTAACGCTGCTACACATTTGATACAGATGAACAAGGGTATTGCCACACTTTTGTCATAGGACATATTTGCCCCAAGATTATTGAAGTCTAGGCGTAGGTAATTCAAAATACATCAGTGAGAGATAACTACCTTTTTGAACTAGAAAGAAATTTAGAACTGCAAGCCTCGAGTTTTCTTATGCAAAAGGAAAGTTCATTACTGCAGTCACAAATAAGAACCGAGCACTTTCAAATTAGCCTCTTGGACCGACTAAGAAATCAAGTTAATCAAGTAATAAGTATTGATATCAAGGGATTAAATACTTTCACAGGTACCCTAAAAGAGATTGCCTCTGACCATATTTGCCTAGAGGTTGGAGAAATAGAATATGCTTTTCCAGTCGAAGTTATTCAATTTATCAAAAATGTAAGTCATAAATCTCAGCTTGCAACTCTTCTGCAAAGTAAATGGAACTTTCAATCGTATCTAAGATCGGCTCTAATAGAAAAAAAGCAAATATCGATATATCTGATCCAAGCAAAAATAGTTTCAGGCATCGTGTCTGCTGTCTATCAAGATCACTTTGACCTGAAGCTCGATAACTCAATACTTTCAATATTCAATGGCAGCGTAATTTACATAAGTAAAGAGCGAGACTTCGATGATTAAATTTAAGAAACAAAATATTCGTCGTTCGAGTCGAATAAGTCTTAAGACTAATCAGAAAATATATATGATTTTGGGTTTGACTATCTCAACTCTGGCAAGTATTGCTCTATTTACAAATGCTCAGAATGCCAGTGAAAGAGAACAATTCTGGGTGACTACCAAACCAATTGCTGCAGGACAAAGTATTGATGAAGAAAGCGTTGACATTATGAAATTTGATCTAGGGGAATTAGAAAAGAATTATCTGAACTCAGAAACTGTCGTTTTTGGCAAAACTGCTCTTCAGCCAATACCAACGGGCAATCTTCTTAAGCCTGAAAATGTTGGAATAAAGTCTAATCTTCGAAATGTGGCACTAAGAATTTCAAATGGTCATTTACCTCCGTCTTTGCAAATGAACGATTGGGTTGACATTTGGTTTAGCGATCCAATCTCTTTAAGTACTTCATTAATAATTCCTAAAATTTCAGTGGTATGGATTGACGAAGTTGATTCTAATTTTGGTGGAGTAACAACTGTTGTTGTGGCAGTTCCAGAAGCAAACGTTTTGCAATTAGTTAATTCAGCACGATCAGATGGAATTGATTTAGTGCAACGTGAAAACTAATATTCTTATAGCTTTATCTAATCAAACTTGGCAGTTGGAGTTGATGACTTACCTGAATGAGCAACCACAACTAAAGATTAAAAGAAGATGCGTAGATTCAGTTGACTTATTAGCAGCAATTCATTTAGGACTAGCAAATAAAATAGTCATAAGCCCTGATTTTCCAAATCTAAATTCAGAAACTGTTGCAACTGCAAAAAAGCTCGGATGTGAAGTTCAAGGAGTGTTTATTCAAGATGACTTTGATAGCCGTGAAAAATTAGATAGCCTCGGGATTCTTCAAAGATTTGCCATCAATCAATCTGATGTAGGTAAATCATCAAAAACTTTAATAAGTAATTTAATAAATGAATCAGCTATCGACAAATTCAGTAATGAGCTAAATGATCTAGATAAAATCCCAGGCTTGATAAGTGTGTGGGGAACAAATGGTTCCCCAGGAAGAACGAGTTCGGCAATAAATATCGCTTTCAAGTTAGCGAAAAAGAATTATCCGACACTCTTAATTGACTTAGATGCCGTTGCGCCAAGCATTGCCTCTTCACTGGGATTGGTAAGCGAAGTTCCAGGCATATCCTCTGTGGTGCATGACGCGTTGAAAGGAAGACTGAATGTTCAATCAATTGAAAAGAATGTTTTTGAGGTTAATCCTGGTTTACATGTTTTAACTGGAATAACAAATCCTAAAAGGTGGCCAGAACTTAGATCCGAAGGCTTATTACAAGTTTTGAAAATATGTTCCCAGATTTATCAAAATATAATTTGTGATTTAAGCGCGGTACTCCCTGAATCAACTGATTCATCACTTAATGATGTAGATATTTTTAGGAGATTTGATCATATTCCAAAAGTCTTAGAAAAGTCTTCTAAAATTGTATTTGTACTGAGCGCTAACCCATTATCGCTAATTAGGGCCAGTGAATCACTAGAAGCTTTGAACGAAATTACAAAGGAAGAACCTTTAGTGCTTCTAAATAGAATTAACGATTTTAGCCTTGGAGCAAAATATGAAAAGACTGTAGAAGCAATTTTGGGTCGATGGACTAATCCTGATGAAATTCAAAGGATTCCTGACCGCCCAGAATTGTTTGCGCAAAGTTGGTTAAAGGCTGAGTCAATTCAGGGATTTGGAGATAAACAAATAGAAGCAATTTATGATTCGATTTCTAATCTTGTAAGAAATGAAGTTTCAAAACCGCCTAAATCCAAACGTTTCTTAAGGAGAGTTAGCTAGGTACTAAACTAATTTCATGCCCGCAAATGACAAAAATCCCATTGCTTTAATTGTTGATTGGGGCGGGGTTCTCACTAATGGATTAGATCACATGCTCACTAATTGGACTGGGCAAGAAAATATTGATTTAGAGGTTTACTACAAAGTCTTCAATCAATGGTTGGGTCCAGAATTGGAAAAAGAATTAAGAATTAATCCCGTTCACGCCCTGGAAACAGGGGAGATGTCTGTTCCTGACTTTGAAGTTGAACTTGCTCACGCTCTCTTAACTATAGGAAACATAAAAGTAA
>JACCDY010009322.1_pt1 | contig 12070 bp, 8 predicted proteins | sample 7446391 | NCBI WGS metagenome assembly JACCDY01 (sample SAMN15323451, study PRJNA562643) | freshwater metagenome | isolation source: river surface water | place: USA:Blue River Watershed | collected 2017-08-18
ATGGGTTGGGCCCTTGCTTTTTTGTTTCAATTCGAAGACACTTGCGCTTCCAATTTTCGGGTTAACCCGAACTAGAAACGAATACAACACCTATGCCACTGCGTACCGTCAAAACCAATATTGTTCAATCCATCCGCGCGTTCCGCGTGCCTGATTTGCAAGAAGCCGCCAAAGGCCTCGGCCATCACTTTTTGTATGTGAATTTGGCGCACGCCCAAAGCAAACAAGACATCTTGGACATCATTTCCAAAGAGTTCAACTTGGCCGCGACCGCCAGTAAAAACTTCGACTCTTTGTACGATGGGATGACCGACCCCTTGCACAAGTCTGGCCCACAGCCTGGCTTTATTTTGGTGTTGGAGCACATTCCAGCCCATGCCAAATTCGACAAAGAAGCGCGTGAACAACTGCTGGATATCTTCCGTGAAGCCGCTGACTACTGGTCAGATCGCAAAGTAGCCTTCCGTTGCTTCTACTCTTTCTCGGTGGCCCGCGTGCCATCCGCAGAAAAGGCAGGCGTTGCTGCTGAGGGCATCGAGTTGCTCGAAGAAGGTGAAAAAATGCCAACCGACAAGCTGGTCGACGTGTCGCCCATGGCTTTGCGCATGAGCAGCCCATTCAACGCGGGCTACTGGCAAACAGCGGCTTAATTGGTTTGCTGCGGTTAACGCCGCGCCAAAAGCAAAATCCCGTCGCAGGCAACTCCGACGGGATTTTTTATTGCTTAAGAAGCATCAAAGACTTTGAACCAGTGCCACGTACTCCGCGACAGGCACCTCTTCCGCTCGGCGCTGCACATCGAAGGCCCCCGCAAAATTGCGGGCTTCTAACCAACGGCCTAAGGTGTGACGCAGCAGTTTGCGACGTTGACTGAAGGCAATTTTTACCATTTCCTCCATCAGTTGCACGTCAATTTGCGGCGGTTTGGCCAATGGCACCATGCGCACCACGGCGCTGTCGACGCGCGGGGGTGGGTCAAACGATTCGGGGGGAACAAACAACACGTTTTCCATGTCGTAGCGCCATTGCAGCATCACACTGAGGCGGCTGTAATCGCCACTGCTGGGCGTCGCCACCATGCGGTCAATCACTTCTTTTTGCAGCATGAAGTGCTGGTCCTTGATCACGGCGACATGCGCTAGCAAATGGAACAGGATGGGCGACGAGATGTTGTATGGCAGGTTACCCACCACACGCAGCTTGGGCGCGCTCAAGGCCTCAGACAGCTGAGTGAAGTCTACGCGCAGCACGTCTGACTCGATCACATTCAGGTGTGGATGCTCGCGTAGACGCACGGCCAAATCGCGATCCAATTCAATGACGTTGAGCTTGCCCAGTCGCTCTACCAAAGGCTGTGTCAGTGCGGCCAAGCCAGGGCCGATTTCGACCATAGGCTCACCTGGCTGTGGGTCAATGGCATCAACGATGCCCTCAATGATGGCACCATCGGTCAAGAAGTGCTGGCCGAAGCGTTTGCGTGCGATGTGTTTCAAAGCGGGCCCTGCTTATTGCGGTGCATCGCGGTATTCCACATAAGCGCGGCCACGTACTTCTTGGGTCCACAGCTGGTAGGTTTCCTCAAACTTTTTTTCACGCAGGCTGTTGCGCGCAATGTCGCGCAACTCGCGTTCACTGACGGGCGCTTCGCGTCGCTCCAACACTTGAATCAAATGCACGCCAAAGCGAGAAATGACAGGGTCCGCAATTTGGCCTGGTTGAAGCTTGTTCATCACCTCTTCAAACTCAGGCACAAACATGCCGTAAGAGACCCAGCCTAAATCGCCACCTTCGGCTGCGCTGGCGTCTTGAGAATTCTCACGTGCCAACTTGGCAAAATCAGCTTTACCTGCCTCGATTTGGCGCTTGTATTCCGCCAACTGAGCACGCGCAGTGGTTTGGCTGAGCTGGCCTCCAGGGCGCAACAAAATATGACGTGGATGCGTTTGGGTGATCGTCGCTACGCTACTCGCACGTTTAGAGACAAGCTTCAACACATGAAAGCCTGCACCAGAACGGACCAAGGTGACATCACCGACGTTCAGATTTTTTGTGGCATCCACAAACAAGGTGGGGTAGCGGTTGGCAGGCCGCAGGCCCATCAAACCGCCTCTATCGCGCTCCGCGCCATCGGAGAACTCATTGGCCACACGGGCTAAGTTGTCACCGCGTTGGAGGTTAGCCAAGGCGGTTTGGGCTTTGGTTTGCAGTGCAGCCAGCGCAGCGTCGCTGGTTTTTTCAGGCACCGCGATCAAGATATGGCCAAGCTCAATGTCTGGGTTGGTGTTGATGCTGGCGCTTTGACGCTGACGCACAGCTTCGTCAATTTCCGTGTCGCTCACTTTGATGCGGCCTGGCACATTGCGTTCCGTTAAGCGTTGTAGCGTGAGCTGATCGCGCAAGTTCTGGCGTAAGCGCTCTGCGCTCATTCCCTCTGCTTGAACCTTCTTGTGCAAACCCGCAACGCTGAGTTGGCTTTGCGCAGCCAATCGTTCTTCCGCTTGGTTGACGGCTTCGTCTTCAATGCTGATCCCCACTTCTTTGGCATGTTGCAGCAAGGCTTTTTCAACAATGAGGCGCTCTAAAGCCGCGCTAAGCAGCGCCCCGCCTTCAGGTACAGCGCGGCCTTGTTGCTTGAGCTGATCGCGCAGCAGAGGCGCACGCAAGGCCACATCGTGGTTGGTGATGGGCACAGAGTCGACCACGGCGACGATGTAGTCGCGGCCGCTGACGGTGTTGGCGGACATGGCGGTGCTAGAGAGCATGCAAGCCCACATCATCATGGCCCAAGTAAAACAGAGGCGGGATTTAGAAAAGAGCATGGTCACGGTCAATCGTAGTTGCCAAAGCGGCTAGGTGATAAAGAGGCTGGGTTGAGTGATTGGTAGCGCGGCACATTGCGCATCAGCGAGCCCATCGCATTGGTGCCCACGCGAGTGAAGCCAATGAATTCAAGCTGGAACAAGATGCGCTGGCGTGCCACGCCGTCGGCGACTTGCAAGCGTTCGGCCACCACACGGCTGATCCAACAGCCCGCATCGTATTCGAAGCCAATGATGGATTCGACGGGCTTGCGGTTGAGGTAGTCGTAGTTGATACGACTCACGCTGTACCAGCGACCACCACCCAAGCCTCGGCCCTCAGAGCTGTCAGCGCCGCCCCAGAGGTCGTGTAACGGCCATTGCCAGCCAATGTCAATTTGTTGGGAAACGGCTTCGCCCGAGGTGTTGTTTTCCGTGCGAAGCGCCGCGTTGACGAGTCGGTATGAGCCAGGGTTGTAGCGGCCACCGATGACGCGACGCAATAAATTATTGGTTTTTTGGTCGTATTGAAGCGTGGTGTCGAGCGCCCACTGGGGACTCAAGTTCAAAGTGCCTGCAGCCAAAATGTCGCTGATACCAGCCTGTGCTGTGGTGCCATCGGGCAGCGTGACCAATTGATCACGCATACGCAAGCGTTGTGCTAACCCAAAGCGAGCACCTTCTGCGCCCGTTTCAGGATCAATGAAGCGTGACGTTGCACCAATGGTCAGTGTTTTGCTGTCTGAAATACGGTCATGCCCGCCAAAGGCATTCTCGGTAAAGATGCTGGCGAAGTTAAACGCATTGCCACCTGAGTCGTAGTTTGGCAGGTAGTTTTGATTACGGTAGGGTGTGTCGACGTAAAACAAACGCGGCTCCAGCGTTTGCACCCAGCTGCGGTTCAACAGTCGGGTGCCACGCTCAAAGGCCATGCCCGCATCAACGCTGAAGGTGGGAACCGTCACACTCGCTGAGCGTTGACCTTGGTGGTCCGTATAAAACCCAGTGCTGGGAAGGCCACCATCAAATTGGTAGCTACGGCCATGTAGCTGAATTTTGGGGGTGATGTAGCCGTAATGCGTGATAAATGGACGACTCAGCTGAGCCCATGTCACAGCGCGGTCGGCATTGGGTGCGCAGTTGTTGTAAGCCGTACCTGTTGCGGCGCTGCAATCCGTATCGCGAGCAGATTGAAAGCGCGTCAACTCACCATCCATGCTGAAGTCAAAGCCGCCACTCAGATTGAAGCGTTGCAAACGCGCCGTCAGTTGAGGCAGACGATCAAATGGCGGTGCAATCCGATTGCTGGTGTTGGCTAAATCTTGCAGGGTTTGCCACTTCTGTGCGCGAAATCCCGTGCTCACATACCCATCCGTCCATGTGAGGCCAACATCGTTGTTGAGCAAGCGCGAGACACCTGTGCTGCCGTTGGTGCTGAACGAAAAATCTTTCCAATAGTTGTCGTCACTGACTCGGTTGAGGTTCAAGGTCAAACCTAGGCTGCCACCCGCAAAGGTTGGATTCAGCAAGCCAGTGTGTGTGTAATTAACGCGCCATCGCTGTTCGCCATCACGTAAATCGTCCTTCTGCATCCAGTCAAAGCGCATTTGGCCTTGAAACGGAGGGTTGGGCGCCAAGCCCTCGGTGTATCGAAACTCGGTACCTAAATTAATGCCACGTGTGCCCCAATAGGTGGGGTAAAGCGTGAGGTCTCGGTTGGGTGCCAAGTTCCAGTAGTACGGTTGTGTGTATTCCAAGCCGCCAATGTTGTCGACGCCAATACTCGGTGCGAGCAGGCCAGACTTGCGCTCATCGGTGAGAGGAACCTCTATCGATGGAATCGGCAACGGCACCCCTTTGAACCGCAGATCTGCGCCCTCTAGCTTGGCGGAGTTGCGCGCCATATCGACCGTGATCTTGTCACCTTCGAAAAACCAATCTGGGAGCCAATCGGGCCCAGGCTTGCGTTGACACGATGTGTAGGTGGCGTTGTGAAGGACGGAGGTGTCAGGGTCAATGAAATCAATGCGTTTGGCGCTGCCATAGGCCTTGTTCTTCTTCATTTGAAACGTAGGTTCTGTGAAGAAGCCTTCAAATGAATCAAGGTGCAAATTGAGTTCTGGGCCCTGGTACACCATGCCCCCACGGTTGATGTAAACATTGCCGCGCGCTTTGGCCAAATCGGCTGTTTGGTCGTAGTCGACTTGGTCTGCTTTCAAAAGCAACTCGCCACGGCGCAGCACCACTTGGCCGTCAAGCGTGGTTAAGAAGTTGGCTTGTTCGTTGAGCTTGTCGCTTTGCACGAACGTGGGAACTTGACTCAATGTGTCTTCAGAGATTTTTTCTTGCAGCAAACTGCTCGAACGCAAGACCAGGGGTGGCGCACTTGTAGAGGGCGTTGTTTGTGCTGTGGCGTGACCGCTGAAAATGCCCATCACCAGCCATGGCAAGGCGCGAATTTGGCGGTGAAAATCAGGCAACAGCATGAAAATGGCAAAACCTTTGATAAGCCGACTCCTCGTCGCACAAGTCCGAAACGTCGGGGTGCGCAGGGCGGTTTGTAGAATTTAGATTATCCATGAGCACACCCACTATTTCTCAGCCTTCGGGCACATCTTCCCAAGCCTCGCAACACGCCCCGATTGAATGGGCGCAACCTGAGCGTCAAGCCGCCTTTCATCAGTGGCTAGACGCCCAGGCCACTGCACATGGTGTGTTGCCAGCCACCGTGCGTGCTGCCTCGGCAGACGCTAGTTTTCGACGCTATTTCCGAGTCGACACAGCCCAGGGCTCGTGCATCGTCATGGATGCGCCGCCAGACAAAGAAAACTGCGAACCCTTTGTGCGCATCGCACGCTTGATCCGCGATGCTGGCCTCTATGCCCCGCGCATCTTGGCGTGGGACGAGCCACAAGGCTTTATGTTGTTGGACGACATCGGCTCGCAAACCATGATGGACGTCATCAACCGCGAAGACCCGCAAGCCAACCACGGCCTTTACATGCGTGCGGTGGATGCTCTGTTGATGCTGCAACAAAGCAGCCGCCCCGGCGTGTTGCCTGCGTATGACGAGGCTTTGCTCCAGCGCGAGTTGTCGCTCTTCCCCGATTGGTACCTCACCCAACACCGCCAGCTGCAAATTGACAGCACCCAGCGCGAGATGCTGGACAAAACCTTTCAAACCATCGTGCAGCGCAACTTGGCGGCACCCAGCGTGTATGTCCATCGCGATTTCATGCCGCGTAATTTGATGATGCCGCATGACACGGCTGAAAAGCGCTTGGGTGTGTTGGATTTTCAAGATGCGGTGTATGGCCCCATCACCTACGACATCGCCAGTCTCATGCGCGATGCGTTTTTGACTTGGGAAGAAGACGTGGTGCTCGACGTCACCATCCGCTACTGGGAGCGTGCCCGCAAACTCGGCTTGATGGACTTTGAGGACTGGCACAACGACTTTGGCGCGTTCTATCGCGCGGTGGAGTGGATGGGCTTGCAACGCCACCTCAAAGTGGCTGGCATTTTTGCGCGCCTGACCCTGCGCGATGGCAAGCCCAAGTACTTGGCTGATGCACCGCGCTTCATCAATTACATCCGTTCCACCGCCAGCCGCTACAGCGACCTCACCCCCCTGCTGCGTTTGATTGACAAAATCGAAGGCACAGAGCCCGCCATCAGTTTGGCCTTTCCCCGTTTGAACGGGCGCGGCTGACGTGGCCCGCTTTTACTGCCCCTTGCCCTTGGTCTCTGGCCAAGTGGTGGACTTGCCCCCCACTGCCGCACGCCATGTGCAAGTGCTGCGCATGCAGCCTGGCCACACGCTGACCTTGTTCAACGGAGACGGTGGTGAGTTCAGCGCTGAAGTGCAACACATGGGCCGAAGCGATGTGCGCGTGGTCGTGGGCGAGCACCGCGACATCGAGTGCGAGGCGGCTGTGCAGGTTCACCTGGCGGTAGGCATGCCCGCCAACGAGCGCATGGATTGGTTGGTTGAAAAAGCCACTGAGTTGGGCGTGACCCGCATCACCCCTTTGATGACCGAACGCAGCGTGATTCGCCTGACGGGTGAACGCGCCGAAAAAAAACAAGCGCATTGGCAAGCCGTGGCCGCCAGTGCGAGTGAGCAATGTGGCCGCAACCGCGTGCCCTTCATCGATGCGCCTGAACGCTTAGATGGGTGGCTGGCGCGACAAAACCAGCAGGCGGATGCCGTGCATGGTGTGTTGTCGCTGCACGCCAGCACGCAGCCCTTGAACGTTTTGCGTGATAGTGCAGTCGGAAGCGCTAAGTCATGGGTATTGCTTAATGGCCCAGAGGGCGGTTTGACGGATGCAGAAGACGCTGCTGCCAGAGCCAAAGGCTTTGTTGCATTGAGCTTGGGTGAGCGGGTCTTGCGTGCTGAGACCGCAGCGCTTGGCGCGTTGACTTTGCTGACCTTGTCGTGAGCTGCTGACAGGCTCGCGGCCACACACGTCGCTGATGAGCAGTGTCTTGTTTAACTTCGCTCGAACTTAAACACCGCCGTGCCCGCCATCAAGTTGGGCCACACATCAACGCGCTGACCGTCTTGCAAGCCAAACGCATCGGTCACATGCAAACCGTTTTTCTCGGCCAACACCTCAAAGTCTTTGAACGTGCCCACGCGGATGTTGGGCGTGTCGTACCACTGGTAGGGCAAGCGTTTGGTCACGGGCATGCGACCTTGCAAAATGCTCAGGCGGTTGGGCCAGTGGGCGAAGTTGGGGAAAGCGACGATGCCTGTTTTGCCCACGCGTGCGGTTTCGCGCAGCATGGTTTCGGCGTTGCGCAAGTGTTGCAAGGTGTCGATTTGCAGCACCACGTCAAACGACTGATCGGCAAACACGTTTAAGCCCAAATCGAGGTTGAGCTGCAACACGTTCACGCCGCGTTGCACACAAGCGTGCACATTGGTGTCGTCTAGCTCGACGCCGTAGCCAGTGCAGCTTTTGTGCTGTTGCAAGTAGGCCAGCAGCGCGCCATCGCCGCAGCCAAGGTCAAGCACACGGCTGCCTTGGGGCACGAGGGCGGCAATGGCTTTTAAGGTGTCATTCGTCATGCGGCAACTCCTGCAACCAATTCATCGCTGATGCGCGCAAAGTACGAACGCACCACATTCATGTAGCGCGCATCGTCCAGCAAGAAGGCGTCGTGGCCGTGTGGCGCATCGATTTCGGCATAGCTCACATCGCGTTGGTTGTCTAACAAGGCTTGCACCATCTCGCGGCTGCGCGCGGGCGAGAAGCGCCAATCGGTGGTGAAGCTCACCAGCAAAAACTTCGCGGCGGTGCGCGCAAACGCCGCCGACAAATCACCGCCATAGGTGCGTGAGGGGTCAAAGTAGTCAAGTGCGCGGGTGATCAGCAAATAGGTATTGGCGTCAAAGTACTCGCTGAACTTGTCGCCTTGGTAGCGCAGATAGCTTTCAATTTGAAACTCGACGTCTTGCGTCGTGTACAAATAATCTCGCATCGCGTCGCCCGCCGCTAGGCCGCCCTGAGGCGGGCGGGCCCCCTCGGGGGGCAGCGAATCACGCGTAGCGGAGAGCGTGGGGGCACGTAATCTGCGGCCAAATTTCTCGTTCATCACGTCGTCGCTGAGGTAGGTGATGTGGCCCACCATGCGTGCGATACGCAACCCACGTTGCGGGACAACGCCGTGTTGGTAGAAATGGCCGCCATGAAAGTCGGGGTCGGTCACGATGGCGCGACGCGCTACTTCGTTGAAGGCAATGTTTTCGGCGGTGAGGTTGGGCGCACTCGCCACCACCACGGCATGACGTACACGGTTTGGGTATTGCAGCGTCCAGCTCAGGGCTTGCATGCCGCCCAAACTGCCGCCCAAAACAGCAGCGAGTTGGCCGATGCCCAAACGGTCAAGCAACAAGGCTTGTGCATTCACCCAGTCTTCCACCGTCACAACGGGAAAGTCTGCGCCGTACACCTTGCCCGTGTCGGGGTTCGTGTGCATGGGGCCAGTCGAGCCAAAGCACGAGCCCAGGTTGTTCACGCCAATCACAAAGAAGTGGTTGGTGTCCACGGGCTTGCCTGGGCCAATCATGTTGTCCCACCAGCCTTCGCTTTTGTCTTGGCCTTCATACACGCCCGCCACATGGTGCGAGGCGTTGAGCGCGTGGCACACCAGCACCGCGTTGGACTTGTCGGCATTCAGCGTGCCATAGGTCTCGTAGGCCAGGGTGTAGTCGCGCACATGTGCGCCACTTTGCAGCGTTAAGGCATCCGCAAAGTGCATGGCCTGCGGTGTGGCAATCATGGGTTTGGCGTGGACGGTCATGTGCAATTACTCGCCAATAGGGCGCAGGTGTTTGCCTGCAATGCCTGCCAGTTCAAACATGGTCACTTGGTCTTTGCCAAACACGGGTTTGAGCTTGGCGTCTGCATTGATGGCGCGTTTGTTGGTGGCGTCTTGCAAGCCGTTGGCCTTGATGTAGTCCCACAGCTTCTTGATCACTTCGGTGCGGGCCACGGCTTCGGCGCCAATCACGTTGGCCAACTCGGTGCTGGGCAAAAAGCCTGCGGTGACTTTGCGTGGTGCTTTAGGCTTGGCCACTTTTTCGGCTTTTGCTTTGGTGGCCTTGGTCGTTTTAGCGGGTACTTTTTTGCCAGCAGCTTTGATGAGCGCGTTGGTCGTAGGCGTCTTGCCGCCACGTGCAGGGTACTTGCTGGTGCGGGGTTCAAACGCAAAGTTCACCTTGCCTGCCTCGGCATCCCATTGCAAGAAGGCCTTGAAGGCGCGGCGTGTGCGCATGGACACAAACTTGTCGAGCAAATCGGTTTTGCCTTCACTCAGCAGCTTGGTCATTTGCTCGCGCTCCACCGGTTGCTGCAAGATGATCTTGCCGCTCTTGAAGTCGCAGCTCGGTGTGGCTTGCGCGTGTGTGGGCACGGCCTTGCTGCACACGTAGTTGCTGCCGTGTTCGTGCACAGGGCTGCCGCATTTGGGGCAGTTGCCCAGCGGTGCCGCATCGCTGAATTCGACGATTTCGCCAGAGTCTGCGTCGTCATCACCAAAGTCAAATTCGAGTTTCCAGTTCTGGTCTTCCTCGCTGTACTTGAGTGCAATTTCAGCGGTGAACGGCCAGCCCGCTTTGGAGCGGAAGCCATCGAGTGGGCCAATCTTTTTGTTGGTCAAAAACTCTTCCACTTCGGCCACGTCAAACGTGCGGCCGCCTGGAATTTTGCTGATGGAGAAGCCGCAGCCAGCACCGCCCTCGCCCGAGTCAGACGCGTTGCCGTCTTTGCCCACGCAGGCGTAGCGGCGGTAGTTCTCTTTCACCACGCCGCCGCATTTAGGGCACGGTGTTTTGAGGGTGGCGTAGTCACCAGGGATGGTGTCGCGGTCAAACTCTTTGGCCTTCTTGACGATGTGCTCGGTCATCTCGGCAATTTCGCGCATGAACTCGGCGCGGCTCAGTTGGCCGTGCTCCATGAGCGAGAGCTTGTGCTCCCAGCCGCCCGTGAGTTCAGGCTTGGACAGCTCTTCCACGCCCAAGCCGCGCAGCAGTGTGAACAGCTGGAAGGCTTTGGCTGTGGGAATCATCTCGCGGCCATCACGGATGATGTACTTTTCATTCAGCAAACCTTCGATGATGGCGGCGCGTGTGGCAGGTGTACCCAAGCCTTTTTCTTGCATGGCTTCACGGAACTCGTCGTCTTCCACCAGCTTGCCCGCGCCTTCCATCGCGCCCAGCAGCGTGGCTTCGCTGTAGCGTGCGGGTGGGCGTGTTTTCAGGGCTTTGGCGTCGGCGGATTCGTTCTTGGCCGTTTCGCCCGCTTTCAAGGCCACGAGGGTCTTGCCATCTTCTTCGTTGTCCGAGGCTTCTTGCGCGGCGTCTTTGCCGTACACGGCCATCCAGCCCGCGTTGACCAACACTTTGCCTTCGGTGCGGAAATTGTGCGCTTTGCCTGCGGCTTTGACCGTGCTGATGCGCGTGGTCACCATGTATTCGGCGCTGGGGAAGAACACCGCCATGAAGCGGCGCACCACCAAGTCGTACAGCTTTTGCTCGGCTTCAGACAAACCGCTGGGCGCTTGCAAGGTGGGGATGATCGCAAAGTGATCACTGACCTTTTTGTCGTCAAACACGCGGGGCAGTTTGCGCACGTAGTTGTTGTTCAGCGCCACGGTGGCGTGCTGCTCTAAGTGCTTCATGCCGCTGTCGGTCAACATGGCAAAGGTATCTTTCACGACAGGCACGTAGTCTTCGGGCAAGTGGCGTGAGTCGGTACGTGGGTAGGTCAGTGCCTTGTGGCGCTCGTACAAGCTTTGCGCCAAAGCCAAGGTGGTTTTGGCCGAGAAGCCAAAGCGGCCGTTGGCCTCGCGTTGCAGCGAAGTGAGGTCAAACAAGCCAGGGCTGGCCTTGGTGGTGGGTTTGCTTTCCTCGGTGACGGTGGCTGGTTGGTTGCGCACGGCATCGGCAATGGCCAAGGCTTCGGCTTCGCTCCACACGCGGTCGTGTTTTTTCTCACCGTCTTCGGCGTCTTTTTTGTGTTCGGGGTTAAACCACTTGGCGGGGTAGCTACCCGCTTGCACTTGGAATGACGCGTGAATTTCCCAGAAGTCGCGGCTGATGAATTTGCGAATTTGCTCTTCGCGCTCCACCACCACCGACAGGGTGGGCGTTTGCACACGACCCACGGTGGTCAAGAAGAAGCCACCTTCGCGCGAGTTGAACGCAGTCAAAGCACGTGTGCCGTTGATGCCCACCAGCCAGTCGGCTTCAGAGCGACTGCGTGCCGCATCGGCCAAGCCTTGCATTTGTTTTTCAGAACGCAAGGACTCAAACCCATCGCGAATGGCTTGCGGTGTCATCGATTGCAACCACAAGCGCTTCACAGGTTTGTCGAGTGGCTTTTTGCCACCCGCATATTGCTCGATCAAACGGAAGATCAGCTCACCTTCGCGGCCCGCGTCACAAGCGTTGATGAGGGCGGTCACGTCTTTGCGTTTGGCCAGCTTCACCACTGCGTTCAAACGTGTTTTGGTTTTCTCAACGGGCTTCAAGTCGAAGAAGGGTGGAATCACGGGCAGGCTGGCAAAGCTCCATTTGCCGCGTTTCACATCAAACTCTTCAGGCGCTTGAATTTCTACCAAGTGGCCCACGGCACTGGAGACCACATAGGTGTCGCTCTCAAAGTGGTCGTCGTGTTTTTCGAACTTCCCCGCCACAGGCGTGAGTGCGCGCACGATGTCTTGCGCGACCGAAGGTTTTTCGGCAATCACGAGGGTTTTGC
>JACCDY011163948.1_pt1 | contig 12069 bp, 13 predicted proteins | sample 7446391 | NCBI WGS metagenome assembly JACCDY01 (sample SAMN15323451, study PRJNA562643) | freshwater metagenome | isolation source: river surface water | place: USA:Blue River Watershed | collected 2017-08-18
ACAACACATTCCACATAGTATGTCTCGCAAGGTCAAATGGACTCCAGAACACATGTCGCAACCGAAGTCTTATGGGCATACACGGAACAGAAAGCCCTTAGAATTCAATGAAAAAGAGAAATCGTTACTCTCCGTCATGCAGTCAGGTGAGTCTTTGTCCCCAACAGCAATATCGGCACGGATGGGCTGGGTCACGCCGAGCAACAAAACTCCATCTGGTTTAGGAAGATATCTAAAAAAGTTTCATCAGAAAGGCTGGTTCCAAAAAAGCGGAACACTGCACAGCTACAAAGACACCGTCCGTTATCAAATCACCGAACTCGGCATCAACACACTAAGGATGAAAGCATGAAAGAATACCCAAGCATTGATGGCCCATCCAAGGCTCCACGCCAGCCGTGCTACGGCTTTGTTAAATACGACGGTTCATCGATGAGGGCGGAATGGTCCAAGAAGCGTGGCTGGTACAAGTGGGGGACTCGGCATTGTATGTTGGATCAGAATGATCCAATCTTCGGTCGTGCTGTCCCGCTCTTCCTTCAGAAGTACGGGGACGATCTGCCTAGAGTGTTCGCCACTGAGAAGCTCTTTCGGGGCGTGACAAATATCATTGTCTTCTTTGAGTTCTTCGGGGAGAAGTCATTCTCTGGGGCTCACTATCCCGACACTGACCAGCAATGGGATGTTGTGCTTTTCGACGTGAACCCAGTGAAAAAAGGCATGATCAGTCCGAAGGAATTCATTGACCACTTCGGGCATCTGAAGGTCGCAGAGCACATCTATACGGGCAACATGAATGAAGAACTCATTCAGAATGTCCGTAAAGAGACAATGCCGCTCGAATCGGCATACGCAGTGAAGACGCAAATCCCCGAAGGGATTGTTTGCAAAGGCGGTAGCGGCCACGGTCTCTGGCGATGCAAAATCAAGACAGAGCGTTACAAGAACGCTCTCCGAGTCTTGTATGATTCCAACTGGGAACGTTTCTGGGGGGCTGATTGAAGAAAATGGCATTGATGGCGTTGGCGTACTATGAATACCAAGGTCCAGTTGGACTTGTTCCAGAGAAGGTAGGATCACAATGAAGTGCCTCGGCTGCGGAGCGGTGAAGGACATGTTGGCGTATGAGGTCTATCCTTATCCAGAGGATGACCGTCTCTGCACCAAACCCATCCCGCCTTTGTTCGTACTGGAGTGCGAACCGAAATTGAAAGGCTCTTGGCGGATTGTCATTGTCTGCCACGAGTGCTTCAAGAAGCTCGACCCTGACATGTGGATCGGCGAGCGATGCTGGGAAGGAATCAACCCAGTCGTTCCATTCGGCCAGCTTCCATTGAACAACCTACAACCTCCGATGAAGTGGAAGCCAGAAAACTACAAGGAAGCGTCATGAAAGTTTTCTACAGCGACAAGATGGTGGCGGATCAGGGCGAGCAAGGTCTTGGAGAGGGAATTCTCAAGAGCCCTTCCAGCAGAAAGCCGGAGGAACTCGCTCTGCTACTCAACCGCTACCCTTGGATCGAGTTCGTCGAACCGAATCCGGTGACACTCGATGACTTCAAGCTGGTCCATGATCCCTACTACGTCGAAGACATCATGGATGGGACCGAACTCAACGGGTTCGGCAATAACTCGCAAGCCATCGCTAACACGCTGCCCTATACGACCGGCGCTATGTGCGATGCCGCCTTGGCAGCAACCCATGATCAAGCGACCTGCGCCCTCGTGGCCGGGTTCCATCATGCGGGTTATAGCGGTTGGAGAAAGCTCGGCTACTTCTGTACGTTCAACGGTCTGATGGTCGCTGCGGCCAAGATGATCCTTGAACACAAGAAGAAGCATGTCACGATCATCGACTGTGATATGCACTGGGGTAATGGCACAGACGACATCCTGAAATACATCAAGGAACTTCAGCCACACATCACTCACATCAGTTTCGGCCAGTATTTTGATGGCCCCAAGGATGCTGAGCAGTATCTTTCGTGGTTCGAGCCCGAAGGAATTGTAGAAAAGAGTCTGATGCTGGATCGTCCCGACCTGATTCTCTATCAGGCCGGTGCCGATGTTCATGTGGACGACCCGTATGGCGGCGTCCTGACGACAGAACAAATCCGCCGTCGTGACAAGCGGATGTTTGAGCTTGCCAAGATGATGGGAATTCCATTAGCATGGAACTTGGCAGGAGGCTATCAGATTGAGGAAAACGGTTCGATCCAGAAGGTTCTGGACATCCATCTCAACACATTCGAGGCTTACAGAGAGGTTTATCTCTGTGACCAAGAAGACTGGGAGACCTCAGCTTTCAAGCCTGACTGGTATTCGCCTCCGGGCGAAACCATTGAATGCTGTCTGAACGAACGGAATCGTTCTGTAGAGTGGTTCTCTGAGCAACTCGGGAGAAGCGTCGAGTTCACTGAGTCCTTCATGAAGGGCGAAGAGGTGCTGACGCCCGAGATCGCCAAAAAGCTGGTGGACCTGTTCGGGTCCACTCAGAAGTTTTGGCTACGCCGGGAGAAAACCTACAGACAAGATAGATCAAGGATCGAGAATGAACGTCACCAAGGAAACTAGGCTCAAGAAGATTCGCTACTACGCTTGGGGGGTGATGGGCAGAGAATTTCACCGCACGACATACGCTATTTGGTTCAACAAACAATGGCGATTCGTCTCCGAAGAAACATTCGACGCTCTTGTCACCATCTTGAAGCATGTTTGCAAGAAGAAATACCCCATCTTTGAGGACAAGGTGGAGTTCGCCGCTCGTCGCAAGCCCGTCGATTACCGGCTATCTGAGCTTTCTTACGACCAGCGGGAAGAACTGGTCTGGCGGCTCACGAGGAAGATGGATGTGCCGTTGGACGAGGCCATGAAGATCAGCCGTGGCGACAAAGGCGATCTGACATTACTAGAGTGCTTCCAGAAAGCCAATGCCAGCGATCACAAGTCGAAGATCAACGCCAAACTCGTGATGTCTGTATAAAGAAAAGGCCCGGCTAAGCCGGGCCTTTTTCATTTCCACTGGTACTCCATGACCTCATCGTATTGCTCCATCGCTTGATCAGGAGCTTCGTAAATCTTGTCATGGGCCTTGGCGACATCGACCCAGTATTGGAGCGAGTGCCCTCTGGAATCGCTGTTGAATCGGCGTTGCCCATGAATTTCGGGCGTTTCACGCTTGAAGAGCACCAGCCTGACGGGCATGTCGAACGAATGTGCCAGTCCAATGTACCGGCGGCGCATCTTGACTGAGTGGTTTGGACGATCCACCACGAGTCTGCGGCCCATTGCCAGCGACATGCACACCAGATGATTCTCCAAGCCCTTGTAGAGTGGCTTGAGAGCTTTGTCGTACAAAGTGTAGTCCCCGGCGTGAACGGCGGTCACGATGGAATCATCGTTGAGGATGATCGCCCCTTCGCTTGCTGCTTGCTTGCAGTAGGTGCTTTTGCCCGAAGCGATCGGGCCAACCAATAGTTCGAGTCGCATTTAAGCGTCCTTGCTCAAAAGTTCCTTCCTCACGGCATCCCAGCCGGGGAACCCTCCAAAGTTCCGATCGTCGATGTAGATATGGCCGTATGCTTTCCGCCGTTTGCAATTCTCCGGGCGGAACTCAAAATCCATCGGCGTTTCGTTGATCCCATCAAAGACAACACCTTGCTCTTCGCAGAACTTCACCGCTTGAGTGAGGTACTGACGATCGATCTTGTGTCCATCATCTTCACGACAAGTCCAGAGAACGAGCGCCCAGCCTGCCTCCTTCAAGTCCTTGAGGGTCTCAATGGCTCCGGGCATTGGCTCCCCGATCTTTGGGAACTTGTGCTCGACGATCGTGCCATCGAAGTCCACAACAATGACGCCCTTCTTGTACATTGACATGTATTGCTTCTCGATTTCTTCAATTGTTCTTCTTGACATACCAGAAGTCCCTTTCGGTTTTAGACAACAAATCGTCTAGGCTCACCCACATCCAATCTCCATAAACGATGTGGTGATCGAAGGTAATTCCAGCAAGTCGTTCACGTTGAACCATAGCAAGCCACGGCTTGCGGTTTCGCTTCCAGAAGACGATTGGCAAGCGACCACAGTAATTGGAGTCCTTAAGTGTCTGAACTATCCACTCTTCGACCTTTGGTATCTTGCCGTCGAGGACGTTGTTCAGATTGACTTCGTCCTCGTATCCGCCTTTGCATTCAATGACCCACTTGAAGCCCTCGGGGACGCAGATATCCCCCGTAAGGGTTTTCTTGGCGTGTTCCGGAAGGTACTTGACTTGGCTTGTGTGCGCACCGCTACCGGGAGCCCTTGTAAATTCTTCTCCAAAACGATCACTGAGGAACTTACAGAGATGGAGTTCGGTGCGATTTCCTTTCGCCTTGCCGTTCACCCTCTTCGGTTTTATCTGCTCCAGAAGGTCTTCTATGATAAGGTTTTCATCTTGTTGCATGTTCCCCCTTTGCTGACACTATCAGAGTGTCAGCATTTCATTTCCCGACCAAGTGCAGGGTTGCCTTGAGGTCGTTCAATGTAGATTCGAGGGAATCGACAATTTCCTGATACTCAGCAAGCCCAAGGCTGCCCTCTCTGAGGGCGTTGGTCGTTTGAGTCTCTATATCTGCGGATAGAAGGGCAATCTTTTGGCAAAGTGTCTGATGCTCTTCCCCAGAGTATGCGGAAAGATGAAAGGGATCATCAGCATAGCCGTCGCAATCGTAGCCCTGTTGCCATTTCTCCCTTTCAACGAGCGGAGTTCTTGTCCGGTCGATGAAGCTCTGCTGACAAATCGGCAGTTGGGGAAATTGCGGCAAATGGCACAAGTGCTTCTGCTGCTGATCACCTCCTTCTTGACTAGAGACTTTTCTCTGAGGCGTAACCGGCTCTTCCCGGTCGTTTAGCAGGGTGATCACATTGAAATCTCGTTCCAACTCTTGTACTGGAATGTGATCGCCCTTCTCCCATTGTTGGGTGCCCCCGATCTTCATGTTGAGTCTCAAGAAGTTCTCGACGTGCGGGTGGTTTTCAGTGATCTTCAGGAAGACCACCTGACCCACAGGAACTTCAATGAGTTCATCAGAACTCAGAAACATCTGCTTGAGAGTAGCAGATGATGAGACAGCCTTGTGCCAGATGTCAGGCGACGAGAAGAAGAAAATCTGTCCAAGTTGCTCTCTGGTATCCACCATCCAGAGCGGACGACTTTCATTGTGAAACAAGAATAGGAATCGAGTGTATTCGTCTATTCTCTCTCCGAGAGCTACAGACATTGCTCCCCGGTCGATCACAGACCATATTTCTTTGATCCCATTCATTCGATGACAAACTTCTTCGTCAACGCCTGAAATCCATTGGCTGGGCAGATTGTAGTCAATGCCCTCTTCATACATCCTCAGAAGCACCTCAGAGTCCGTATTGGACTTGATCTCGTACTTCTTCTTCAAGAAGTCGAATTCAGTGAGGCGTCCGTTGTGGATCATGCCAATCCGGCGATCACTACTGACGAACGGATGGTTATTGGAATTTGTACTGGCGGGTCCAAGGCCCGGAGATGTTGCCCGAGCGTGGCAGAGCAGCAGGTTGGGCTTGAGCTTCTGAAGCCTTTTCCACATTTCTGTCTGAATGAACTCGCTAGATTTGATGGGCTCTTTGTGATAGATGACCCGGCTCTTCTTGCCGGACTCCACTCCCCAAATGCCAGCGGCATCCGTACCACGGAGTTCGAGGTAATCGAACAGCGCCGTGATCAATTCGTAAGTAATTCGGGGCTTCTTAGCCTCACCGATGTAGCCTGCAATGCCGCAAATGGTACACCTCCTTCTTTACTGTACTTATCTTCGATAACCACGATTGTGTCAATATCGGTCGCCAGAAATCGTGCAGATGTCCCTAAATAAATCAAGATTTCAAGAGGGAGAAGCTCATGTTCCTAGAATGGCTTGAACAAAAGAAAATCAACGAGGCATCCTACAGAAACGCCATGTCACATGTTTCACATGCTGGCCTTTCAGAAGAAGGATTCCACAGGGATTACGAGGCTGGCGTCCAGTACATTGTCGTCACTAACGCTGTAGGTATGCTCAAAGATGCCCTCAAAGTGGCAGGCACCGAGCAGAAGATCAACCCGCAAGAATACAGTACCTATACGATTTCGGACGTTCAAGGCGATCAGGCTGTAGGAATTCGATCCAACGGCGGTGGCGGGAAGCTGTCTGGAAACAAAACCACCAATTTGAGGAAGAAAACCTTCAACCTTGAGGATATTCAAGAGTTTGAGATTACGGACGCCATCAGGATTGATGACAACATGCTTCTTGTCAACAAGAACTGTCGTTACTTCTTGGCTCCACTCCCCAAAGCAATTGACACGGTTCGTAAATTGATGCCGATGTGGCTTCAAAGTACCAAGGATCAAGTTCTGTCAACAAGAGATGATCGACAGGACGCTGGAATGTTGGGCCTTTTGAGTGGCGATGATGGTCGCAATCAGCTTGTAAGAGACAGGATGAACAAAGGGGCCAAAGAAAAGAAGGATATGATGTGGGCTTCGTTTGGAGAACGTGCTTTGCGTGGCGAAGATGTCACGTCAATGGCAGTCGATGCAGCTATTGACGACACCAATGGCTATAATGCTCTCCAGAACCCAAAGTTCCAACAGAAGCTCATGCACCTTGCCCCGGCTTTGTATACGCAATTGAAGCTCCGTGGACAACTTGGCCCAGTTCCGCCAGAAGATGCCTTGCTGGCGAAGAACCTCAGAGTTCTTGATGGTATTGCACGGTCGGGCCGGGCTGACGAGATCATGAACGGAAACCCTGAAGCCGATACGATTACCAAGAATCCAATGAGCATCATGTATGCTCAGGTGCTCGGATATCGAAATGCGGCACAATGGTTGAAGCAACGCTCAGCAAGTGGCGGTCCTGATCTCTTCGCTCGGATGCAAGCTCAGAACCAGCAAATGGCCCAACCAGCCCCAGAGCCTTCCCAAGGAATGCAACAGAACCCAGAATTTGCCAAGTTCCTTGCGATCGGAGCAGAAAGTTGCTTCTACGAGAACATTTGCTGGAAGCGACATAACGACAACAAGCTCTACAGACGCTACATGCCTTGAGGAGGCGGCGGCGGGGCTGCTGGCGGTTGTCCTTGTGGCTGCTGGCCCTGCGGAGGCGGTTGCTGAGTTGCAGGGCCGCTTCCTGTAAGCTGGAAGTCTTGAGGAGCAACATCCTCGCCATCCATCTGTTCGGGAGCGTCAAGATCATTGACTCTCACACCGAGTTCTGTAGAGACATTCTGCAAGGCACCAACGGCAGCAGGGATTAGTTGCTTCAGATCGCCTTTTTCGTCGATGGTCTTCTGGATAGCGACGGCAATTTTCTGGAGTTTCACGAGCTTGTCATGCTGCTTTTCGCTCCACGATCCGTGGACGAGTTTCCTGATCTGATTGACGATCTTCTCAGCTAGTCGATTTAAATGACGAGCGCCGACGTTATCCATATCGCCTTGAAGCGCTTGGGTAGCGTTGAGAACGTCTCCAACACGTTTCCCCAAGTAATTGGCTTCCTCGTTGATCAGGAAACTCTTGAACCCCATGTTACTCCTGTTTTGTGGTTTGCTCAGCGTCATTCTCCTTATTTATGCGTTGAATAGACGCTTTCAACAGGCCATCGAACAAAGGAGCCGGAGAACCGAGCCGACTCTTGAACTCAGGATGAGCCTGAGTTCCCACAAAGAATGGGTGGTTCTGGAGTTCCATCATTTCTACAAGCTCAGACTCAGGATTTCTGCCTGAGACAAGAAAACCTTTCTCCTCGAATGTAGGGACATACTCCGGGTTGACTTCATAGTGATGCCTGTGACGCTCGCTGATCAGCTTGCGGCCATACAACTCGGCCACGACGCTCTCCTTCTTCAGTCTGCAATCATAGGCTCCCAGACGCATTGATCCGGAACGCTTGATCTTGTCTCCTTGGCCGTTGATCATCTCGACAACGAACTTATATGTAGTTTCGTCGTCCTTAACAAACTCTCGGCTGGTTGCATTTGCCCAGCCGACAACATTCCGGGCGAACTCAATCACAGAACATTGCAATCCGAGACAAATGCCCAAGAATGGCACCTTGCGTTCTCTGCAATATCTCACGGCGTTGATTTTGCCTTCGATCCCTCGGGTATCGAAGCCGCCGGGAACAATTACCCCATGAACGCCCTCAAAACGCCGCCACACACTTCGCAAATCTTTACTAGAATCACCAAGACTCTCAGCATTGATCCACTCAATTTCGAGTTTGACGTTGTTAGCCACTGAAGCATGGACCAAAGCCTCCTTCAGGCTAACATAGGCTTCATCGCAGTTTTCGTACTTGCCAACAATTCCGATCCGGACTCGTGGGAGTTCGGAACCATTGTTGTATTTCTCCACAAGCTCACGATACTTGTGGATTCTGAGGCCACGCCTCTCCAGATGGAACGCATCGGCGATCATGTCGTCCACATGCCGATCATAGAATTCGATCGGCACTTCGTAGATCGACTCCACGTCTGGAGCATCAAATACTGCTTCTCTCGACACCCCCGTCATGCGAGAGACCTTGTCCAGAAGGTCTGAAGGGATTTGTCTGTCAGTACGGCAAAGCAGAATGTCTGGCTGGAGCCCGGTGCTTTGCAATGTTCGGACGGCATTCTGAAGCGGTTTTGTCTTGAATTCCTTGACGGTGGCGTTGAAGATCACAGGGGCGACCATGACGATCATCACGTCGCTCCTGTTTTTCAGCTTAAATTGACGCAGTGCCTCGTAGAAACTACCACTCTCGAAATCTCCGACTGTGCCACCGATTTCTGCGATGACAATATCGGAAGATTCTCCAAGTTGTTGAAGCCGACTCTGAATACGATCGGTGACATGCGGAATCACCTGAACCGTTTCTCCAAGGAATTTTCCGGCGATCTCATCATTGATGAGATCACGGTACAATGTCCCGTTCGTGAAGATGTTCTTGCTGGACATCGTCACGCCTGTGATGCGTTCATAATGACCAAGGTCGAGATCAGTCTCGGACCCATCATCGCACAGAAAGACCTCGCCATGTTGGCGAGGGTTCATCGTGCCCGCATTCACATTGAGGTAAGGGTCGCATTTGATGAGAGTCACTGTCGATCCTCTCATCCTGAGCAGCAAGCCAATAGACGCTGCGCTGATGCCCTTGCCCGTTCCACTGTACACACCGCCGACGACGAACACGTATTTTGCCATTTCCAACCTTTCGCTCTGGTATTTAGGTCTTGCTCGCTCGGAAGTTGCCTGCAATTCCGTTCAAAACTGCCGCAAGCCATATAACAGCCATTGATGTCTTGAAATCGTATTCCAATCCAAGGTGGAACAACTGATTCAAGCTCCAGATCGTGATGTAAGGCCCAACAAGAACAAAAAGGATCAGTGCAATAAGCACAAATGTGATCCCGAGTAGTTTGAGTACCGACATAAATCCTCCTGTATCAATATAATACAGGAAGGTTTATGTAACAGCAAGATCAACCTTCACAACTCACGCAGGAGGTTGATGTGCTGTTATTGGCACGCCTCACAAGAAAGAATGTTTCTGCTGAAAGCCTGAGCCGCATTGACCGAATGCTGGTAGTACAAGGATTTGACGCCCAGTTTCCAAGCCTCAATCATCAAAATGTTCACGTCCCTTGTGGGAACACTTGGGTGAATCATGAGGTTGAGAGACTGGCCCTGATCAATATACTTCTGCCTCTGAGCAGCCTGAATGATGATCTCTTTCGGACTGATTTCGGCGAATGTCTTGAAGACGGCCTTTTCGTGATCGCTCAAGCATGAAAGATGCTGAACACTTCCGCCGTTTTTCAAGATGCTCTCCCAAACGGCATCTGTATTGATGCCCTTCTCGATAAAGAGAGCTTCAAGATGCGCATTCTTCACCGTGAATTTGCCCTTCTGCAAATCCTTGATGAACATGTTGGTTTTGTGTGGCTCAATACCTTCAGAAATCTGACCCAGAATGAAGGCTGATGACTTTGTGGGAGCAATAGCCATCAAAGTTGTGTTGCGGCGACCATAGCCCTTACAGGCTTCTGGCTCACCAAAGACTTCAGCAAGCTCCTTGGATGCTTTGTAGGCGGCATCTCGGATGTTCTTGGCGATCTGTAGGTTGTGGAATTTGGCTTCCATGCTCTCCCAAGCAATCATCTTGCTCTGGAGATAGCTGTGCCAACCAACCCAGCCGATGCCGAGTGCTCGGTGTCGTTTGGCGAAGTTGACTGGCCGGTCCATGTACGGAATCTTCGACGCCTTTTCGATGAACTCTGTCATCACAGCATCGAGGAACCACGTCAGCAATTCGACAGCATCCGTATCTTTCCACTCGTCGAAGTGCAGAATGTTCATGCTCGACAAGTCGCAAACGAACGATTCGTCTTCGCCGTTCGGCAGCATGATCTCAGTACAAAGGTTGCTATGGAGAATTTTCCGTAGACCCCTGTAGCAATCCGGTGCGTAGTTGTTGGCATTGTCCGTGAAGAAAATGTACGGGAACCCAAGGTTCGCCCGGTCTTCAAGAACTTTGGCCCAGACACGCCGTTTGACCTTGTCCCCGCCCTCGGGCGTACCGTCCCCGATCATCTCCTTCATCCAATAGTCGGGAACACAGACGCCATAAGACAGGTCTTGGATCGCAGCGCCTTCGTTGCGAATCTGCAAGAATTCCATGATGTCTGGATGGTCAATCGGCAGATAAGCTGCCAGATTGCCACGTCGTGTCTTCCCTTGGCTCACAACATTGATCAGATTGTCATAAATCTGCATGAAGTGAACGGCACCAGAACTCTCGCCGTTCTGGCGAATCTTGGAGCCACGATGTCGCAAATTGCCGAAGTAAGCACTGGTGCCGCCACCATGCTTGGTCATCATGAAGACTTCAGCGTAAGTGCCCACGATCGATTCGCAACTATCTTCCATCGAACTGCCAAAGCAGGAGATGGGAAGGCCACGATTCGTGCCGAAGTTGGTCCAGACGGGGGTGCTGAAAGAATACCAGCCCTTCTTGAAGTTCTCCTTGAATCGCTTGGCAAATCCGGGCTTATCGAGGATTCGTTCCGCCGTGTTGCATATCACATCAACACGCTGGTCCACAGTTTCACCTTCGATCAGGTAATCCCGATCGAGGAACTGCTGGGACAGTTCCGTTAGCCATCTGTACTCGCTCATTAGAACAAATCCTCCGCTCTGATCGCTTTCGACTTCTTGGAATAGGTGACTGGTTTCTTGTGGAAGAAGTCAACATTGACTTCGGCGTGGAGTTCCTGCTCAAACCATTGCAATGGCAGGAGCTTCTCGGCGTCCACCTCAAAAACCTTTTCGCCACCGATCATTTGGAGGCTGTCATTGAACCTTTGTTTGACGAATTCTTTCACCATGTCTTTGGTGAGGAACGGCAGTTCGCCTGCCTCGAAAATCCAATCAACAATGTTGCATTCCGATTCGTAGGCTTTCTTGCAAGCTCGATAGAGCTTCGCATAGAAGTCCTCATTGAACCAATCAGGAAACTCCTTCTGAACCTGTTTGATGATGTAAACACCAAGCAAGGCGTGGATGGTTTCTTCCTTCTGGGTGGCCTGCACGACATTGTCAATATCCTTCAGACAGTTCATGAACTTGTTGAAAGACTTGATGATGACGAACTGGGAGAACAAGCTGACGTTCTCGATGAAAATGGAGAACAACGTCAGGGTCAACGTAAAGTTCTCATTGCTGTTGTCTGAAGCACCTTTGAGGTACTTCGTGAGGTAATCCACACGCCCCTGAATCACTGGGTTCTGAAGCAGTTCCGTGAAACTGTCATTCAGACCCAATACTTGTAGTAAATGGGAATAGGCATCTGCGTGCCTGACCTCGGACTCACCGAATGTGACTCCAACCTGCTCGAATTCCGCCTTCGGAAACCGGTCGCCCAGTTTCGTCCAGAACTTCTTCACCGACACTTCGATCTGTGAGATCGCCAGCATCGCATTCTTGAGAACCTGACGCTCAACATCATTGAGCTTCACGTTGAAATC
>JACCDY010005941.1_pt1 | contig 12065 bp, 9 predicted proteins | sample 7446391 | NCBI WGS metagenome assembly JACCDY01 (sample SAMN15323451, study PRJNA562643) | freshwater metagenome | isolation source: river surface water | place: USA:Blue River Watershed | collected 2017-08-18
ACTCAGCGTTGTAATCAGCTCTGAATGGATTGATATCAATGCCGCCTCTGCGTGTATATCGGGCGTAAACCGATAGCTTGCTAGGGCGGCATTTTTCTTTGATGTCCATGAAGATTTTTTCAACGCAGTGCTCATGAAACTCATGATGTTCTCTGAAAGAAATCAGGTAGCGCAGTAAACCTTCTTCATCAATCGTTGGCCCAACATAGTTGATTTGAATGCTGGCCCAATCTGGCTGAGCAGTCACTGGACAGTTTGAGCGCAGTAGGTGGCTGACCAATGATTCTTCAACAATGCCCAAGCTTGGATCAGATTGAAGCAAGGTGGCATCTGGCAGCTGCTTGGGATCAATTTCCAAATCAAGTCGATCTAGCAACTTTCCCGCCATCTCTTTCATGCCTTTTTTGCATTGTTGTTCTGGCAAATCTAATTGCACAGAAACACTTGCACCAGCAGCTTTGGATAAATCACTTTTGAGCGTTTGAATTAACTCTTCGGTTGATTGAAAGCAATGATTGTTCAAGCTGTTGAGATACAGCTTCCATGATTTAGATTCAATGATATTTGGTGAGTTAGCGGGCACCAAGAAGGTGGCAATGGCCAGCTGAGGCTTTCCTTTGGCATTTAACCAACTCAGCTCATAGGCATTCCAAATATCAATGCCAAAAAATGGCGGCTCAGTATTTTTGATTCCAATCTTTAGTCTGTTTTCAATGCGTGCGATTGGAAACAAGAGCTCAGGGCTGTATTGATTTGGGTTGTCAGAGTTTTTGCCCAGCGGCGCTTGATCTAAGGTGCTCATTTGATTATTTGATTTGATTGGCGATGCCAGAAAGAACCTGACCTGTTGGTGCAACGTCTGAAGCTAGTTCGCAATGCCCCAGTTGATCATCAAAGAAAAAGTCAGGCTGAAATTCTTTTAAAAAATCTTTTTTAGCTAAGCCACCAAGAAACATGGCCTCATCAACTGTGACGCCCCATGCCATCAAAGTTCTAATCGCTCTTTCGTGCGCAGGGGCTGATCGTGCGGTGACCAAAGCAGTTCTTATCTTCATTGATTGACCAGACTTTTTGGCAGAAACCTGAAGGCGATGCAGTGCTTCTAATAAAGGTTTGAACGGGCCTGGTGGCAAAGGTGTTTCAACTTTGTGACTCTCATGAGCAACGAATGCATCCAAGCCTTTGGCTTGAAAAACTCTTTCAGCTTCATCTGAAAATAAAACAGCATCCCCGTCAAAGGCAATGCGTATTTCATCTGGATTGGATTCGGCCAATTGTTTACTCTGAGGAAACACCATGGCTGCAGGAAAGCCCGCATCAAGGGTGGCGCGCACGTCATCAGCATTGGCTGACAAGAAAAGATTGGCCTGTAAAGATTTTAAGTAGTGATAAGGTGCGCGACCTCGGGTAAAGACCCCGCGCTCAATGGCTAGGCCAGCATTTTTGGCTGAACGAAAAACTCTTAAGCCACTCACAGGATCGTTTCTGGAAAGAATTACTACTTCGACATTTTGCTGATCACCCTCGTTAAAGGTCAGTAACTTCTTGACCAAGGGGTATGCAACTCCAGGCTTGGCTGGCAAATCAATTCTGTTTAATTGAAGTTGCATGTAGGCGCTGTCATCGCTGGCTTCAAAAATTTGATTCTCTTCTTCAAAATCAAATAAAGCCCTAGAGGAAATTGCGACAACTAATTTGCCTTCGAGTGAAAACGCCATACTTATGCCAAGAAAAGTTTGTAAGCGGGGTTATCGCTTTCGTCCCAGTGTGGATAACCAAGACCAGCCAAGAATTTCTTCAATTCTTTTTTATCACTTGCTGGCACTTGCATACCAATCAAAATGCGCCCGTAATCTGCGCCATGATTTCGGTAATGGAAGAGACTGATGTTCCAGTTGGGCGCCATGCTGGTTAAAAACTTCATCAAAGCACCAGGCTTTTCTGGAAACTCAAAGCGATAAAGCAATTCATTTTTTGCCAGCTGTGAACGTCCACCAACCATATGGCGAAGGTGTGACTTGGCTAATTCATCTTGGGTCAAATCAATGGTGTTGAAACCAGACTTGGTAAATGATTTTGCAATAACGGAACTATCAGAAGCTTTTTGAGTCGCTATGCCCACAAAAATGTGAGCTTGGTCAGCATCGGCAATGCGATAGTTGAATTCTGTGACGTTGCGCTCGCCAAGTAGTTCGCAGAAACGTTTGAATGAACCTCTTTGCTCCGGAATCGTGACTGCAAAAACAGCTTCTTTAGATTCGCCTACTTCCGCTCTTTCAGCAACAAATCTGAGTCGGTTGAAGTTGATATTGGCGCCACAGGCAACCGCCACCAAGGTTTGGTTCTTGCATTTCTCGCGCTCAACATATGCCTTTAAGCCGGCTAGAGCAAGTGCTCCGGCAGGTTCTAGGATGCTGCGGGTGTCTGTGAAAACGTCATTGATCGCTGCGCAGATGGCATCTGTGTCCACAGTGATGATTTCATCAACCACTTGTTGGCAGAGTCTAAAAGTTTCTTTGCCCACCAATTTGACAGCTGTGCCGTCTGAAAAAAGACCCACTTCTTTAAGCTCAACTCTGCGGCCAGCTTCTAAAGATTTTTTCATGGCATCAGAGTCAACGGTTTGAACACCGATCACCTTGATTTCTGGACGAATAGCTTTGATGTAAGCACCAACACCTGCAATCAATCCACCGCCACCAATGGCTAAGAAAATAGCATCGATGGGCTCTTGGTGTTGTTGCAAGATCTCCATGGCGATGGTTCCCTGACCTGCAATGACGTCTGGGTCATCAAAGGGGTGAACAAATGTGAGCTGGTGTTTCTTTTCTAGAGACAGAGCGTGTTGATAGGCATCGCTGTATGAATCGCCATGCAAAACAATCTTGACTGAACTGCCGCCACGAGAATTGACCGCGTCAATTTTCACTTGTGGTGTGGTGGTGGGCATCACGATGATGGCTTTGCAGTCCAATTTTGCTGCAGCTAAGGCCACGCCCTGGGCATGATTGCCTGCTGAGGCTGCTATGACCCCACGCTTGAGGTCTGCAGGGCTCAAATGAGCCATTTTGTTGTAAGCACCCCTTAACTTAAATGAGAAAACTGGTTGGTTGTCTTCTCTTTTAAGTAAAACTTTGTTTTTAATGCGCGCGGAAAGGTGTGAAGCTACTTCAAGCTCAGTTTCTCGGGCAACGTCATAGACCTTTGCGGTCAATATTTTTCGTAAATAATCTTTAGGCATCCTGTGAGCGTATCACGGCAAAAGCCTAAAATGCTCAAACATGGATACCAATTTACACAATTTTTTGGTTTGGCTCTCTCTGCCAGCGGTAGGCTTGCCGGCTGTTTTCTCAATTTCTTTTGTGTCAGCCACCCTTTTGCCATTGGGTTCAGAGCCGGTCCTATTTGGTTATATCAAGTTAAACCCAGAAATGTTTTGGCCCGCTGTGTTTGTTGCCACGATTGGTAATACATTGGGCGGCATGCTTAATTGGTTGATGGGGTATGGGGCCAGCAAGGCTCATGAGAAGCTTTTAGGTCCTCGGGACCACAAATTGTTGGGCTGGTTTGAAAAGTTAGGCCCCCCAGCCTTACTGCTGTCTTGGCTGCCCATTGTTGGAGACCCTTTGTGTGCGGTTGCCGGTTGGTTGAGGTTGCCATGGCTTTCCTGCATGGTTTACATGGCCATTGGCAAGTTTTTACGTTATGTCACCATGACTTACGCCTTATTGTTAATTCCCGAGGGGTTTTGGACGGCCATCGGACGTTGGCTTGGGATTCTTTGATGACCTTGTTTTATTTAAGGTTACAAAAGGGCTTAAAAAGGTACTTCAGTAAGAATAAGGCGAAGATCTCGATAGTCCTTTAAAATGGCTTTTTAGCTAAAAGTGATGATATGAACGCACCTTTGCCACTCCACAGCATGACAGAGCACCCTCAAAATGCTCCTCGTTTGCGTGAGATACCTTATAACTACACATCTTTCTCAGACAGAGAGATCGTTATCCGTTTATTGGGTGAAGAAGCTTGGCAAATTCTTGATGAATTAAGGTCTGGAAGAAAAACTGGGCGTTCAGCCAGAATGCTTTACGAAGTATTGGGTGATATTTGGGTTGTTCAACGCAATCCCTACCTTCAAGATGATCTTTTAGACAATCCTGGTCGTCGCAAACAACTGATCGAGGCATTGCATCATCGCTTAAGAGAAGTGCAAAAGCGCATGACCACTGATTTGGCCGACAAAGTTGGCAAATTGGTTGATAGTGCAAAGCTGGCCGTAGAACAATTCAATGCAGAATTTGATCGTGTTGCGCTTTTGCGTAAACGTGTTCGCAAGGTTTTGGGCAAGTTCACTGCCGCAGACAATATTGCCTACGATGGTTTGGCACGTGTTTCTCATGTGACAGATGCAACTGACTGGCGTGTTGAATATCCATTCGTTGTTTTAACGCCTGATACAGAAGAAGAAATTCCCAATCTGGTCAAAGGTTGTATAGAACTTGGCTTGACCATCATCCCTCGTGGAGGTGGTACTGGCTATACAGGTGGAGCAATTCCTTTGTCGCCAATGTCAGCGGTTATCAATACAGAAAAGCTAGAAACTTTAGGCCCTGTAGAGATGATGCGTTTACCTGGCTTGAATGAAGAGGTTGCCACCATTTATTCTGGTGCCGGCGTAGTTACCAAACGAGTTTCTGATGCGGCAGATAAATCAGGTAATGTTTTTGCGGTAGATCCTACTTCTGCTGAAGCCAGCTGTATTGGCGGAAATATCGCCATGAATGCTGGCGGTAAAAAAGCTGTTTTGTGGGGAACTGCACTTGATAACTTGGCGTCATGGAGAATGGTTGACCCTGACGGTAACTGGCTAGACATTGAGCGCATTGGTCACAACATGAGCAAGATTCATGATGTTGCTTTTGCTACTTTCAAATTGGTTTGGTCAGATGGTTCTTTTGCCCCTGGTCAAAAAGTCATCAAGACTGAAGAGTTAAAGATTGAAGGTAAGACCTTCCGTAAAGAAGGCCTAGGTAAAGATGTGACTGATAAATTTTTATCAGGCTTGCCAGGTATTCAAAAAGAAGGTTGTGATGGCTTGATCACCAGTGCAAGATGGGTCTTGCATCGCATGCCGAAGCAAATACGTACGGTCTGTTTAGAGTTCTTTGGTCAAGCACGTGATGCTATTCCAAGCATTGTTGAAATCAAAGCCTATTTAGATCAACAAACCAAACAAGGCGGCGCTATTTTGGCCGGTCTTGAGCACTTAGATGAGCGCTATTTAAAGGCGGTTGGCTACGCTACTAAATCAAAACGCAATGTGTTGCCAAAGATGGTTTTAATTGGTGACATCGTTGGCGATGATGAGAATGCTGTTGCGATGGCTGCCAGCGAAGTGATTCGCATGGCCAACACAAGAGTTGGTGAAGGTTTCGTTGCAGTCAGTGCTGAAGCGCGCAAGAAGTTCTGGTTAGACCGTTCAAGAACGGCTGCTATTGCACGACACACAAACGCATTCAAGGTGAATGAAGACGTTGTGATTCCGTTGGATCGCATGGGTGAGTACACCGATGGTATCGAGCGCATCAACATTGAACTTTCTTTGAAGAACAAGCTTCAGCTTTTGAATGAGCTTGAAACTTTCCTTCAGCAAGGCAATTTGCCATTGGGTAAGTCAGAAGATGGCGATGTGCCTGAGGCTGATTTGCTTGAAGGCCGTGTGTCACAAGCTTTGCAATTAATTGCTTCAGTTAGACAAGAGTGGTTGGGTTGGTCTCAGAATATGGATCAATACTTCTCTGCTTTGCAAGACAGAAGTTTGCGTGCTTCATGGAAGCTTCAGGTAAGAGCCGAGCTAAGAAATATCTTCGGTGGCATTTCGTTCGACCCTATTTTGAAAGAGTGCGAAGCCATTCACAAAAAGGTTCTTCGCAGTCGCGTGTTTGTGGCACTTCACATGCATGCTGGTGACGGTAACGTACACACGAACATTCCAGTCAATTCTGATAATTACGACATGCTTCAGGATGCCCACCAATCAGTTGATCGCATCATGAAGTTGGCCAGATCTTTGAATGGTGTGATTTCAGGTGAGCACGGTATTGGAATCACCAAGTTGGAATACTTGACCGAAGCTGAAATCAAAGACTTCAGATCTTATAAGTTAAAGATTGACCCAGAAGGTCGTTTCAACAAAGGCAAGTTAATGCAGGGCGCCGATTTGAGAAACGCCTACACGCCAAGTTTTGGATTGATGGGCCATGAGTCTCTCATCATGCAACAAAGTGATATTGGTGCCATTGCAACCAGCATCAAAGATTGCTTGCGCTGTGGAAAATGTAAACCTGTTTGCGCTACACACGTGCCACGCGCTAACTTGTTGTACAGCCCACGTAACAAAATTTTGGCCACATCGTTGTTGGTTGAAGCCTTCTTGTACGAAGAGCAAACAAGACGCGGTGTTTCTGTAAAACATTGGGAAGCCTTTGACGATGTCGCTGCGCACTGCACGGTTTGTCATAAGTGTTTGACCCCATGTCCAGTGAAGATTGACTTTGGTGATGTCACCATGAATATGCGTAATTTATTGCGCAAAATGGGACAGAAGAAATTCAATCCAGGTGCAACGGCAGCCATGTTCTTCCTGAATGCTACCAATCCTGAAACAATTCAATTGACTAGAAAGTTGATGATTGATTGGGGTTATAAGGCGCAACGTTTAGCGCATGATTTGCTCAAGAAATTTGCCAAGGCGCAAACAGCAAAGCCGCGCTCAACTGTGACGAAGCCACCAATCCAAGAGCAAGTGATTCATTTCATCAATAAAAAGATGCCAGGTAATTTGCCTAAGAAGACTGCTAGGGCTTTATTGGACATTGAAGATTCTGATGTGGTGCCGATTATCAGAAATCCACAAACAACTTCTGTTGATACAGAAGCAGTGTTCTATTTCCCTGGATGTGGATCTGAAAGATTGTTTTCTCAAGTAGGTTTGGCTACGCAAGCGATGTTGTGGCATGCAGGCGTGCAAACTGTGTTGCCTCCAGGCTATTTGTGCTGCGGTTACCCGCAACGAGGTTCTGGCGATTTTGATAAAGCAGACAAGATCATCACTGATAACCGTGTGCTTTTCCATCGCATGGCCAACACACTGAATTACTTGGATATCAAGACAGTCGTGGTTTCTTGTGGCACTTGTTACGACCAATTGGCAGGCTATGAGTTCGAAAAGATTTTCCCTGGCTGCAGAATCATTGACATCCATGAGTTCTTATTGGAAAAGGGCATCAAGTTAGAGGGTGCCAAGGGAGTGAGATACATGTATCACGACCCATGTCACAGCCCTATGAAGTTACAGGATCCTTTGAAGACAGTGAATAGCTTGGTAACGACTGAAGATGGCACAACCATTGCTAAGAACGAGCGTTGCTGTGGCGAGTCTGGAACTTTGGCGATCACTCGACCTGATATCTCTTCACAAGTTCGTTTCCGCAAAGAAATTGAAATGAAAAAAGGCGCTGGTGATTTGCAGGATGGCTTTGATGGTCAGGTGAAGGTGTTGACCAGCTGCCCATCTTGTTTGCAAGGTTTATCAAGATTCGATGAGGACTCAGGTACTAAAGCTGATTACATCGTGGTTGAAATGGCCAATCACCTTTTGGGTGAAAACTGGATGGCTGATTATGTAAAGAGCGCCAATTCAGGCGGCATCGAAAGAGTATTGGTTTAATCATGAGCTCAACTGAAAAAGCACCATTGCCTCAGAACATCATTGTTCATCAGCAATCCAAAGTTTTAGAGTTGGCTTACGAAAATAAAACTTACCAGTTGCCGTTTGAGTTTTTAAGGGTTTGGTCACCGTCTGCTGAAGTCAGAGGCCATGGTGTTGGCCAAGAAACTTTACAGACTGGCAAGCGTGAAGTCTTGATCAATACCATTGAGCAAGTTGGGCATTACGCCATCAAGCCAGTGTTTTCTGATGGGCATGACTCAGGCATTTTCAGCTGGGATTACCTTTATGAGATGTGCGTCAATCAAGAAGAGATGTGGCAAGACTATTTGGATCGTGTGGAGCAAGCAGGTGTTAGCAGAGATGCTCCAATGATCAAAGATGATGGTCGCTCTTGTGGGCATTAATTAACTATGGCACAAACACATTTTGGTTATAAAACAGTTGATGAAACTGAAAAGGCAAGCAAGGTTGCCGAGGTATTTCATTCTGTAGCAAACAAGTACGACATCATGAACGACTTGATGTCTGGTGGCATGCATCGTTTATGGAAGCATTTCACAATCAGCAAGGCTGCTGTGAAGCCTGGTCAAAAGGTTTTGGATATTGCTGGTGGTACAGGCGACTTATCTTTGAGTTTTGCAAAGTCTGTTGGCCTTGAGCGTGAAACTGGTGGGCAAGTTTGGTTAACTGATATCAATGCATCAATGCTTGGCTTTGGTCGAAATCGCTTAATTGATAAAGGCTACTATTTGCCATGCGTTCAGGTGGATGCTGAGCAAATACCATTCCCAAATAACTATTTTGATTTGACCACTGTTGCATTTGGTCTTCGCAATATGACGCACAAGGAAGTTGCTCTGAAAGAAATGTTGAGAGTGATTAAGCCAGGTGGCAAAGCTATGGTTTTAGAGTTTTCTAAACCAGTTGATGCTCTTAAGCCAATTTATGATGCTTATTCATTCAAGATACTTCCATGGCTTGGTGAGAAGGTTGCTGGAGACTCAGAGAGTTACCGTTATCTTGCAGAATCAATTCGAATGCACCCGGATCAAGAAACTTTAAAAACCATGATGGAAAGTGTGGGATTTGATAAGGTTGAATATCACTCGCTCACTGGTGGTATTGTTGCGTTGCATATTGGTTATAAATCCTGATCCTTACCGAATTTTTGAGCGGTTAAAGATGTTAAAGAAAAGTTTTGTTTATTTGGTTCTTTCTTCCTTTGTGTTGATGGGCGCATCATTCGATGCAGAAGCCAAGCGCATGGGTGGATCGAAAAGCATGGGTAAACAGTCTCAAAGTGTTACTCAAAAGCAACAGGCAGCACCTGCTCAGCCAGCTCAAGCGCCTGCAGCAGCTCCTGCAACTGCCGCTAAGCCAGCTGCGGCACCCGCTGCTGCACAACCGAAAAAAGGTTTTGGCATGGGTGGCATCCTAGGTGGCTTAGCTGCTGGTTTGGGCCTTGGTTGGTTGTTGTCACATTTTGGTTTAGGTGAAGCCGCAGCATCATTTTTGATGGGCTTTTTAATGATTGCGGCTATTGCGATGATCGGTCTTTGGTTGTTTAGACGTTTTGCCAATAATGGCCAAGCAACTTACAAAGCCAGCCCTGCTGGCGGAGCACCATGGGACAACCAACAGCGCTTTGATCGTCAAGAGCCAGCCAATGTTGGTTCATCATCAACTGCAGCCGTAGTTGAAACAGTTGCTTCAGAAATTGCAATCAAGGACTTTGATCAAGAGTCTTTCTTGTTAAATGCAAAAAAACATTTTGTGCATTTACAAGAAGCTTGGGATCGTGGCGACTTAGAGAAGTTGAGAGAGTTCGCAACTCCAGAAATGTTTGCTGAACTTAATCAAGATCTTCAAGCTCGTGCAACTGAGCAGAATCGTACCGAGGTGTTAACGATTGAAGCTGATTTGCTAGGTGTTGAATCATTGCAGGATGTTTATTTGGCCAGCGTTCGTTTCTCAGGAATGATTCGTGAGCAAGCGGATGGTCCAGCTGAATCTTTCGTTGAGGTTTGGAATTTAACCAAGCCTGTTAATGGTCAAGGTGGTTGGGTGTTAGCTGGTATTCAACAGTTGGTCTGATCTGAAAACGATCGTACATGCTCTAAATTATTTACTGGCCCAAGAATCTTGGGCCAGTGATCTTTTGCAAAAGCAAAAAGATAAAACAATCAAATTAGTTTTACCGGTGGTTGAAATGTCTTTGGTCGTCACTGATCAGGGACTTTTTGCTTTATCGGAAAAGTCGCCAAGTGAGCCAAATGTCACATTAACGATTGGCCCTGAAGTTTTCAATGCCTACATTGCAGGTGGTAAAGATGCCGCCGTGAAGCACGTAAAAGTATCAGGAGATGTGGATTTGGCCCAGGCTGTATCGACCTTGGCAGGCCAGCTGCGCTGGGAGGCTGAGGAAGACTTATCCAAGCTTGTTGGCGATCCTATGGCCCACAGAATCATGCAAGCAGCTCAGCAAAGTAAGCAATATGGACAAAATGTCCTTCAGGATGTTGGTACTAGCGTTTTAGAATATCTCATTCATGAAAAACCAACACTTGTTAAAAGAGAAGAATTAGTGCGCCATAAAGATGAAATCAGACGTTTGCGCGATGATGTTGAACGCATTGAAAAGCGCATTGAACGTTTACTCGAGAGGACCTTGTGAAACAGTTTTTTAGATTGTTCAAGATCCTTTATACGATTTGGCGTTTTGGTCTTTTAAGAATAGTCAGAGACAGCTTAAAGCCAGGCTTGGTTAAAGTTATTTTGACCGGCATTTCTTGGACGACTCCAACAGGCTATACCCGTGGAGAAAGTCTGCGTTTAGCCTTAGAAGCTCTGGGCCCTATATTTGTAAAGTTTGGCCAAGTCTTATCAACTCGCAGAGACCTCTTGCCCTTAGATGTGGCTGATGAGTTAGCCAAATTGCAAGATCAAGTGCCACCATTCTCTCAAGCTAAATCAATTGAGCTGATTGAATTATCTGTAGGTAAAAAATTATCAGAGGTGTTTGTGTCCTTTGATGAAAAGCCAGTGGCCAGTGCTTCTGTGGCGCAAGTCCACTTTGCGGTGCTGAAGGGAACTGAAAAATATCCTGAGTGGCAGGGCAAAGAAGTGGCCATCAAAGTTTTGCGCCCTGGAATTTTGCCTATCATTGAAAGCGATTTGGCTCTCTTGAGGGTGTTGGCATCTTTGGTCGAAAAATTATGGCGTGACGGTAAGCGTTTAAAGCCACGAGAGAACGTTGATGAATTTGATACTTACTTGCACGATGAATTAGATTTAACGCGCGAAGCATCAAACGCTAGTCAGTTGCGCAGAAATTTTGAGGGTTCTAAAAAGCTGATCATTCCTGAAATGTATTGGGATCTGTGTGGCATCAATGTGATGGTGATGGAGAGAATGCACGGCATTCCAATTTCACGTTTAGATGATTTGCGCGCAGCAGGGATTGATTTTAAGAAATTAGCCTCTGATGGCGTTGAGATATTTTTTACCCAAGTATTCCACGATGGGTTTTTCCATGCGGATATGCACCCAGGCAATATTTTTGTGAGTGTTGCGCCTGAAACTTTTGGTCGTTATATCGCTTTAGATTTTGGCATTGTTGGCGCGCTTTCAGAAACAGATAAAAACTACTTGGCGCACAATTTTTTAGCATTCTTTAATCGCAACTACAGACGTGTTGCTGAATTGCACATCGAGTCTGGTTGGGTTCCTGCAGATACTCGAGTGGAAGAATTAGAAGGTGCGGTGCGAGCTGTTTGCGAGCCTTATTTTGATCGCCCTTTAAAAGAAATTTCATTGGGTATCGTGCTGATGAGACTTTTCCAAGCATCTCGACGTTTTAACGTGGAAATTCAGCCGCAATTGACCTTGTTGCAAAAAACACTTCTGAATGTGGAAGGTTTAGGTCGCCAATTGGATCCTGACATGGATTTATGGAAAACGGCAAAACCAGTATTAGAGCGATGGGTTGATCAACAAATCGGCATCAGAGGCTTCATTGAACGCCTGAAATCAGAGGCTCCACAGTGGGCTAAGTTAGTGCCCACTATCCCAAGATTGCTTGTTCAGTGGTTAGAAGCTAATCAAAAGCCAGGAAATACTCCTGATCAAGAGCTGATGTTGAAATTAATACTGGAACAGCAAAAGACAAAAAAGCTGATTTGGGGAAGCATTCTTTTCATGAGTGGCCTTTTAGGTGGAACCTTATTTACGCTCAGTTGGCTAAGCTAAGCCCTATAATTTAAGGCTCCATGAAAAAATATTTTATTGCCGGCATCTTAGTTTGGACTCCATTGGCCGTCACCATTTGGGTGAT
>JACCDY010070428.1_pt1 | contig 12061 bp, 10 predicted proteins | sample 7446391 | NCBI WGS metagenome assembly JACCDY01 (sample SAMN15323451, study PRJNA562643) | freshwater metagenome | isolation source: river surface water | place: USA:Blue River Watershed | collected 2017-08-18
ATTTCAATCGTCGGTAAGGCACCAGCATCTCCAATTATTGATGCAATCAAGTCTACATTTAATGACAGACTAACAGCCCTAACAGTTAAGTCAGACGAACTCGTCTCACTCACAACACAAACACGATTCACTCTTAAGAAGTGCATTGGTGACAACTTTTAAACAACACATAAATACTGAAAAGGCTGGGGGCAAAACCCCTTTTTTCTTATGTGTTTATTTTCAAAAACTATTATAGAAATGGCTGGTCGTCGTCGTAGTTCCCGTTCCCGTTCTCGTGGTCACGGTCCCATCACAACATTATATTCCCCGGTTCATCATGGTATTGGTGCTCTCAGAAATGTTACTAGGTCCGGCATTGGTGCAGCTAGCTCTATGCTAAATGCAAGTCTCGGTGGCATTGATAATGCTGCTTCTAGTGTTGCTAGTCGTGCAAACATGACTCTTCGTAATCTTTATAAAGGTACCGTTGGTCATGTTGTAAGTGGTGGTCGTCGTCGTCGTGGTGGTGGTCGCCGCCGCTCTACTCGTCGTCGTTCCACTCATCGTAGACGGTAAATAACTATTATATGATATGTTAAATATAACTAAATTTTATTATAAATGTTTTTACATTAATAACTACGTTTATAAAAATACACCTTAAAGTTTAATTCATAATATCATATAAAATGCCGCCAAAAAAACAATCGCTTCCTCCCTCTAATAGTCTTGAGGAGAATGTATCTGAACTACGTAATGGTAAAAAGCGTCTTCCATTTGAGCCAAGTAAAAAACGCGGAGGTGGTCATGGAGGGAACCATGATAACAAACCATTAGTGGAATATTCCGCATATGTTTCATCATCTTCCGAAGACGAAGACGAAGAAATGACAGGGCAGCCTGTACGTTCTAAACCCATACCAATTGCTCCTAGGAGACAGCGACCAATTGCACAAAAAATGGTTGATGAAGATGACGAAGAGGAAGAAGATGATACATCCGATTCTGACTTTGAGGGGTCTGCAACAAATACTATTATACCTCCCGGTGCTAGTTTTCAAATTAATATCGGCTCATTTGATGAATCTGATAATCCAATGATACCAAAACGTCATAACTTGAAAAAAGAACCCGCGCTTGTTAAAAAATTTGTTGAGCTTGTTACGAAGCCTATTGAAGATGTTGGTATTGATGCTCAGATTGATTATTTTAAAACAATGGACAATGACTATCAGAATCAATTAATTAATGCATTGGAGCGCCGCCCAACTGCTACAGATTCCGGTGCTCAGCTTATGTTTCGAATTTTAACAATGAAGATTCACCCTGACATGCAGGCAATGGCTTTAGCAAAATACCAATCACTGCAAAGTATGGATACAAGTTCATCAGAATACTATAAGCAGCGTGCTTGGTTAGATAAATTTTGTTCAATGCCCTTTGGAATGTACAAAGAGCTTCCAGTTACTTTGGAGCGCGATGGACCCGAAGTCTGTTCATCTTTTTTGCAGCGTTCTAAAAGTTGTTTGGATGCAGCTGTGTTCGGTCAAGATGAAGCGAAGCTCCAAGTTCTTCAATGGATGGCAAACAAAGTTGCAAATCCGACAGCATGTGGAAAGAGTTTACTATTAGTGGGTGATGCTGGTGTAGGGAAGACGAGTTTGATTAAGGAAGGAATTGCGAAGGCAATTGATTGGCCTTTCCAGTTTATATCACTTGGTGGAGATTCCGATGCATCAACCTATACTGGTCATCAATTGGTATATGAGTCATCACATGTAGGGAAGATTGCTAGTTCACTTATCGCAGCAAAGTCTATGTCAATGATACTGATGTTTGATGAAGTTGATAAAATCAGTTCAACACCAAAAGGTGAAGAAGTACAGAATCTTCTTGTACATTTGACAGACCCTGTACAGAATTCTCATTTCGAAGACAAATATTTAGCAGGAATTCCAATTGACCTCAGTAAAGTTATGTTTATCTTCTCTGCAAATAATATTTCAAAGATAGATAAAATTTTGCTTGACCGTATGAATGTAATTCATATGAAGACCTATAGTTCAAAAGAAAAACTTGTAATTGCTGAGAACTATCTTCTTCCTACAGCACTTGCTGAGGTTTCATTGCAGGAGCGCGTTTCAATTCCGAAAGACGTTTTACAGTATATTATTGAACATTACACAGCAACTTCTTCAGGTGTCCGTGAACTGAAACGCTGTATTGAAAGTATTGTACAGAAAATTAACATGCTTCGGATGTATAATTCAAAGGAGCTTCCATTCTTCGTAAAAGACTTCACCCTTCCATTTGTCGTCAAACGAGAACATGTTGAACTCTTCCTCAAAAAATCAAAACCTGCTTCTGATGATATCCCCTTCGGAATGTACGTTTAATAGTATTTATATAGAGGGCGCAACCCTGTCCATTGCGCATCTATAATTGCCTTCCAGGCTTCCAGAGCTGCCTCCTTCCTACTATTTAGCCACTGTCTGCGCTCCGCCAACTCTCTATCTGTTTCATTGAAATTTGTAATTTTTTGAATCAGGTCTTCGGGAGACTCGTAGAAGTGTACATATTTGAAGTTTTCATTATCATAAAAGTCAGCGCGGTCAAGCCAAAAGTCTAAACTTCGCACAGCTTCTGCAAGCAAAGCAGGAGCTATACCTCTAAAATAAATGGAGCCAAATGGATAGCGTTTATCCAATATACTCTTCCTATAATAGTCTTTACTTGGGAAAAACAACGGCACACCAGCAGAATACTGTTCAAATTGACTCATTGTACTCATCTCATATGGAATATGAACAATACCTTTATAGGAATATAAATCTTTCCAACTATATCCTTCGCGCGGTCTCTCCACTAACAGTTCTGATGGAGGAAACAATGAACGGTCACCAAAACACACAAATTCTGCTCGCGTAGGAAGCCACTGTGTATTTGTATAGAGACATAGACTAGGAATCCATTGACTTTTGATAGACGCACCTAGTTCTAAATATCGTTGGTCAGCTTTATTATTACTGATAGGAATAAGAAGTCCATTAGTCCAAAGTCTTCGAAGACTGGAAGAGAGCCAGGTCCAATTATCTTGGTTGAAGAACCAACAATACGGTTGGTCGTATCTGCAGGAATTAACCATTAGGATAGGTTTATTGAAGCTCTCGTACAGAAGAGCGAAGACTGGTGTATGGGTTACAATGAAGCCATCAAAAGTTGATAGAAAATCTCTATAGCATTCAACAAAATCCTCGACCATCTGAGGGCAAATTTTATGCCATGACCCCTGATTTATAAACTTCACCTCCCTACTAGTTTTTCCGAAAACCCAGTTATGACCTGAAATAGACCAATTAGTAATTTCTATTGAATCTCCATATAACTGATAGAAAATATTTTTAACATCTTCGATTACACTTATATGTAAATCTAAATTAAATAATTTTAGGACCATTATCTGATATAATGGTTTTGAAATTATTTTAGGCAGTTAGCTCACAGTTTTTACTATTAGAGGAATAGATATGGCGAGGGGAAAGAAAGATAATACATCCTATATGAAAAAATGGGCCTATAAAATCGCAATGATAATTTTAATAATTAGTGCGCTAAATTACGGCTCTGTAGCTTTATTCCGTTTCGGTTTCATAGAATATGGTCTGGGTCGTGGTTTTGCTGCACGTATTGCATATGGAATAATAGGTTTCACCGCATTAATGATAATGTTTAATCGTGATACGTATCTACCATTCCTGGGTGAGACTGTAATGCCACCTTCAGTATTAGCCGAACGTATACCATCAGGAGCATCAGTTGCAATTAAAGTACGTGTTCCTCCCGGATCCAAAGTACTCTATTGGGCCGCTGAACCTGCAATGGATGGCCTAGAGTCGATTAATGATTGGCGTGAAGCGTATGATGCATACGAAAATGCTGGTGTTGTACATGCTGATAGTCGTGGACACGCAATCCTAAAGGTCCGTCCTCCACAGGCATATGCAGTACCGTTCCGTGGTCGCTTAGACCCTCATGTGCATTATCGTGTATGTCACCCTGATGGTATGATGGGTCGTGTTGAAACCGTGTTTTTAGCTGATGTTGGAGTTCAAAATGGGCATCATTCAATGATGGCACGTGCAGCGTATGAATCATTTATGGACATTGCTACTAGTCCATATGTTTAATTACTAGTGAGAACCAATATGTAATTGAGTGGTGTAAAACGCGGTCCATCCAATTCACGTGATGAATCATCATCAAATAGATACCATTGTTTTGCTTGCGGATGGAAGACCTGAGCAACATAATGACCACCCATATGACTACCCATATGGTCTACCATTGCAATTACATTATACTTGTTTTCGCGTGATGGACAAGTTGAATCTTCAGCAAAGAATCTATCAAAGCAGATTTCATGACCATCGAAACTGTAAGGGGATACATCTTTCCGACCATCAGGGGTGAATCTGCGAAGAACATAGAAGAGTGTCTTCGGTAGTTTCCATAGACGCCTCTTCATTGTCATTCGTGATTTTGTTTTACAATTATCGCAAGTGTAATCATCAATAATTTCATCCACACGCTCTTCCTCTAATAGTTCTTCCAAACTCTTTGGCTCTAAACGATTAAGGCCAACTTTTAGCATATTGAATGCTTCAAATTGTGAACTAACGTTATCACAATTTTCACAAATACAATCTACTTTATCCCATCCAAAGATTGAATCTACGACTGGAGATGTAAGACCACCAAGAGATTTATAGAGTGGACTATCAGGTGCCCTATATTTCATTACTTCGTGACATTGGTCAAGAATATAAACCAAGAATTCATGAGCATCATGGGGCATATTGTATCCAAAACTCTCATAGATTGTACCGCGAATACTATTACGGAGTGTATGCCAAAACCCATCTGGTTGACAGCGACTACCTTTAACGGTATCTGGATGCCATAGAGTACGAGCGAGGTCTTGATAGGCAATGAATACACCGGCTTCTTCTTTTTTTTCATCAGGTACATACATTTTATCAATTAAATAAGTCCATCGTGGAATAACACGCAGGGCTTGAATAACTGAATTTGCATAACAGGTATTACCAACATTGACAATTCCACAAAGACCAGTAACTGGTTTCTCTGCAACCGACATTATTATTTATATTGATGTATAATTTAGACCCTATCTAAAAGTTTTACTCAAATTTATAGGTAAGGTAGTAAATAAAATGGCCTTTAACAATCAACACTATGAAATTGTGTATCAAATTCCATTATTTGATGATTTACATAATTATTGTCCTGATATAATTTATAATCCTAACCGTTTTACGAGTGTTAATAGTTTAACCCAATATATAAGTAATTGTGCAAGGGAGCGTGGCAATCGTTTTACTGCTGCACAGGAACATTATTTTAATAGATTTCCAAGACCTGTAGTGCAGCTGCCACAGCAACAGCCGCAGCAACCACAAGAGCAGCCACAGCAACAGCAGCCACAGCAGCCACAGGAGCAGCCAACAGTAAATAATATTTATAATTCATTGGCATCAACACTATATCCTCCACTATTTGATAGAAGTAGATATACAGGTCTACTTAATAGAATTCCAAGAAATATACGACCGAATAACGAACCATTACGGGGTATGGGGGGGTTATATGGAAGAGAAGATAGATATACTCCTCTTATGACAGTTGGTGCTTATACTGATACAAATTTATTTGATTCTTTATTAAATATTTTTACAAATACTGGCACAAGTCCTCTTACGACTGCACTATTAACCCCAGTTGTTGTTCGTCCAACACCTGAGCAAATTACATCTGCAACAGAACTATTAATGGTGAGTGAGGAGGATAGATTTGATAATTGTTCAATCTGTGTTGAATCAATTAATCCAAATACAGAAGTTAGACGAATTAATCATTGTCGTCACACATTTCATCGAGCATGCATTGATACCTGGTTTGATAGAAATGTACGTTGTCCTAATTGTCGTTTTGATATTCGTGAAACGACTACTGATGAGCCACAACAGCACCAGGAACAACAGCAATCAAATATACATGTATACTATTCAACAATAATTGAGAATGATGATGAAGATGAAGACATTGATGTTGATGCTGATAATGACTATTAAAGGAATTGATTAATACTTATACAAATAAACAATTAAAATTATTACAAATAATTTTAATAGTTTAATAATTACATAAAAAAATGGTGGTTATAACCACCGGGGGTGTGCGGTCTTTATTATATTTATAGTCTGGGAATATCATCTGCTTGTAGTTCGTCCATCTTTGTTTGGAACTGTTCTTCGATTAGGGCCTTGCGATGTTCATCGCGTGTCTTTCCATCCCGATTAAGTTCTTCGGGAGGTGTGTAGCCGTGGGGTTGTTTGGTGAAGATAAAACTGATTGCATTGCCTTTGCGCCCATGGCGACCTGCACGGCCTATACGATGGATATATTCATAATTATCCTTAGGCATATCATAATTGAATACGAGACTGACTGCTTGAATGTCAATGCCTCGGTTGTAAATACTGGTAGATACAAGAATACGTGTCTTACCAGCTTTGAAATTATTTGAGCGAATCATACGTTCCTCATTAGGGAGGTCCGCATGCATTGCTTCTGCTACAAAGCGGTGTCTGTCGCGCAAGTGGGCGGCCAGCATCTCTGCTTTGGATTTATCGTTGACAAAGATGATTGTCTGCTGCGCAGGAACTGCGGGGAGAACATCATCAAGTGTAGATAGTTTATTATCCTGTCTCACATCACAATCTACTGAAATATAGTATTGGTTGATGCCACGTAGGGTAACGCGGTCACGAGACAGGAGTACTTTTACGGGGGGTTTTATAGGGGCTGAACTTTCATCACGCTCACTGGCAAGGAATGAATCGGCAAATTGTATTAGATCATCATTAACTGTAGCCGAGACCAACATAGTGTTGTTGGGCTGGGACAATTGCAGGATTTCGCAAATATCGTCAAAGAATCCACTCTTAGAGCCATCCTTATTAATACGCTGGTTGAGGAGTAAATCCGCCTCATCAAGCACAAGGATGCGCACGTCACTGATATCAATACCAGAGCCGGGCTTCCCTGCACGTTGAAGGAGGTCCTTTACACGACCAGGGGTACCGCACATGACTTGAACACCACCCCTGAGTAGGGCAATGTCATCATCAACTTTAGTACCACCAACAGCCGTCAAGACAGATACACCAACTGCGTGTGTCTTACCTGTCTCAGGATTTGGTTTCTTCTCTCCCATGTACGCTCCGAGAGTCCGAATAACGGACGAGGATTGGATGGCGAGGTCTCGAGTATTCGAGACGATAATTGCTTGTAGTTTCTTTTTCAATGCATCAATTTTAGACAGGGCGCTAATTGTGAACGCACCTGTTTTACCAGTGCCCGAGTTATGCTGGAGCACCATGTCCTTACCTTCCATAATGGCTGATAGGCATTGCTGGGGCAATGTTGGTGTATCAAACCCATTTGAGTAAATACCCATAAGTAGGTCATCCGAGAGAGCAGGTCTGCCATCTGGTAGAAGATAGCGATCGAATGAGTTTACTAGACGAATCTCTTCAGAATTCTGAAGAACTTCCTCATTACGTGTTTCCTTAAAAAGCTTTTCGGAGTCAGTCATTCTGCTTGTCATCTTTTTAATTGCTTAAGTACCTATTATCTTTATAATTTGTTGTTTTTTGTCAATTTTTTTATTTTCAATAAAAATAAAAAAATAATTTAACACTTATCAAAAATTGAGTCCCTAATTGTCCCTTTACATAAAGGAGAGACAAATTATATAATAGAGAAGAATGGCCGACGACGACAATTTTAATCAGGGTGGTTATGATGCTGAAGATGATGATATGCTTGAAGAAGAGTTTGATGGTTTTAATGATATTGAAGGTGCCGAAGAACCATCAGGATTCGCAGATAAAGCTGCCTTCAAGAAACTTTATAATTCACACCCCGAATGCTCACTTGATTACGTCGAAGATGTTGTGAAAGATATCTCACTAAAAGTTGCTCCGCCCCGGCGACTATCAGCATTGGATAAGGCGTCTATGGTTTTCAATAAAAAAGAAGACAATGATTCTGAATCTAAATCCGAGCCAAATATTGATAAAAAACACACTACATATCCATATCTAAATAAATATGAATATACACGAATTATTGGTTTCCGAGCAAATCAGCTTTCGCAAGGTGCAAAACCATTCATAATTGTCCCTGAGCATGTTTCTGATGTACGCGAAATTGCTAGACTTGAACTTGCAGAAAAGCGTCTTCCTTATATCATTAAGCGCCCACTCCCTAACGGTTCTTATGAATATTGGCGTCTTCAGGACCTACTGATTATTTAGACTATTACGCAAATTAAAAAATAGTTATACGATTCTTGGGGTCGACATATAAACTATCTTTTGGTTGTACATTAAATACATCATAAAAGTCCTGGAATTGTGAAACAATTAAATTGACTCTTAGGGGTGCAGGTGCATGAACATCTGTGAATAATCTATAAACGGAGCGTTGTCGTTTTTCTTTTGTTCTCCATGAAACTGCATAACTAATGAAAAAATCACGCAACTCTTTCTTTCGTTTTTCACCACTTATATTATTCTTATCTAAATGTTGTTTTAAAGTCTCTAATGCAATACTTAATCCGCCCAAATCAGCAATATTTTCTGATAAAGTTGTACGACCGTTTACAAAACGACCCATGTATTTTGTATTTCCAAACAATTTTATGATAGCATTAATTTTTTTATTATATGCTTCCATATCTTTGTTCGTCCACCATGGTTTGAAATAACCATTAGGGTCAAAGTCTTTCCCTTCATTGTCAAATGCATGTAGAATTTCATGACCAACAATACTTCCTAATCCACCTAATGACCAACCTGAAATTGGACTTTTAGATGAATCATAGAATGGCCATAAGGTTATACCTCCTGGTATAACCAATTTATTAGTATACATGTAATAATGTGCATTTACTTCAAAAATTTCATCTATTGGAGGAGTAACCAAACTAGGATGTCTTATGTAATAAATATCCCTCATTGTCAATGCCTCATAACAAATTAAAATATTATGCACTATATCTAATTCTGACATGACCTTTACAGATATTTTATAATTTTTACCAATATCCGAATCAATCACTTCAAGACGAAGTTTTCTAATTTTTTCTTTGGTCAGTGTTTTTGTTTTTTCATTCATCCAATCCAATTTATTTATTCGATTATAAGCGGATGCTATAATTTTATTTACAAAATAACGTATTGATTTTTGATGACTATCAGAAATACAACATTTTTTATATATAATTGAAAGTAAAGGCTGTAAACAACTAGAAATACTATCAAATAGAAGACGTTCTTGTGACATTTTAACAGTATCTCCTCTAAGTTTTTTATCAAAGAAATCAAAATGTAAAGTATCAATTGGACTTGGTATATATGGACCTAAATATACTAAATTTTGCACCCTGAACCAATTCGCCCAATCGGATACAACTAATGTCTTTAATTGGGAATTTAACCAAATTAACCAACTATGACAATTATTCATTATATTTAGATTTTTCCATTCATTTTCTTTGAATCCATATGCTATCCAAAAAGAATTCCACGGAATATGTTTATATTTTGTCGCTAACCCTCTACCAGTCGTCATTTGGGGGTCTTCGCGTGAACCAATATGATAATGCTCTGCTGCAGCAGATTCAAGATTAGCAACACGACCCAAATCTTTATAATCATAATGTTTACCAACTAATTCTAAAAATGTCTGGAATGATTCAAGGGCATTTGAACCACCAGGTCCAGTACCTTCATAATAACTAATATCAGGTAATGATAACGAACCAGTAGAAATTGCGACCACTGTTTGTGAGGGTTTATTCAAATTTCGTCCAAGAGTAATTGAAAGGTGAGTTGGAACACCACAACGTACAAGTTTACCCATAGCAGACATTACATCTTCCGCAGTTTTCATACAGCTATAACCGGATAAAATCCCCTTAAAGGTTCTCTCATGGTCCTTGTGACGATTAGAATATAAACCAGATTTAAAAAATGTTGCCACGATTTGTTCATGTGGAGATAAACTATTAAGGGGCTGCTTGATAATGTTCTTAATAAGCCCTAATAGTCTTTCCCTTATTTGATTTTCTACTTCTTCACCTACCCCAAAAGATGAATCAGACGGTGGTATATTTGCACTTGATAACCATTTTTTATTTACATACATGTAAAAATCATTACCAGGTTTAATTTTTTCTACAGGTCGTGGTACAAACACTTTGCGTGTTTTATTAAGACCACGGCCATTATTACCTTTTCGCGTAACCATTTAACCTACTGACGCCAGCGATTATTACAATTTAGACATTTAATAAACACCGTCATTGGTTCATCTGCAGAACGTGTCTGCATCTCATAGTAAGTACACTCACGTTTACCACAACGCCCACACTTGAATTGGTCAGTCTTCATTGATGTATTACCCTCCAACCAATTCTGTTCCTTAATCAATTGTAGCTCTTTCAAGCGTTTCCAATTCTCTGGAAACATTTCAATATCACTAAATCTACATACCTCCCTAATAGTCACTTCACCACTCTTAATACGTTCTATCAATGACTTATTACCAACCGGAGATTTAGGATGCAGATTTGAGAATAAACGACGCTGACGCTGAATATAAATTTCCTCAAATAGTTTATTGTTCCAATGAGCGAAAATATGCTTATTACTACCTTCCTCCAAAGTAGCAGCAAATATCTCTTTCTCAAAACTATTAGGAGTATCTTCGGAAAAACCACATTCAGTTACCAGGAAATTAAAACGCTCCTTGCATTGACGACGCAATAGTACATCAGATGATGAATCACTGTCTAATTCATTGTGTGACTCCGCCATCAATAGAATATTCTGTTGTTGATAACCCGATAGAATCTGTGATGCAGCAGCCTTCTTCTTCCTTCTGGGTGCAGGTGCAACTTCCTCCTCTTCAACCTCTTCAATAATCGATTTCTCATCCTCTGATTCATCACCCTCAGCCTCAGATTCTTCCACTTCACCCAATTCTTCAGTTGACTCATTATCAGAATCAGAATCGGAATCATCAGCGGTCTGCTGGGGATGAGATGGTTTTGCAATTCCCGCAGCACGACCTACAAAATCCTCCCATTGGGTTGGTAGATATACTGTAGGCTTCTGCCAATCATCACTATCAGATGCAATAATTAATACATCACCATACATAACAGTCTTATCATATGGTGCAGGCATAACATATTTATTCTCTGTACCACTACGACCTTCTTTATAGCCCAATATATTCAATTTCGTTGTACCATCATGATAATAACCAATTACAACAGGACTAGTTTTCTTACGAAAATATGCCTGTAGTTGTTCATTAGTCAATTTATGGTCCTCTGTTAGTTTTACTTGAGCACGACGCACTTCACCACGTGAATTCAAAAGTGTTGTTGTCAAAACAGGTGGCATTTTAAAAGACTATCACTATATACTTTATAGGCAGGTAGTCTTTAACATTCAATTTTTAGACCAATATTAAATGTCTAGTATTTTACCCTTTTTGATTGGAAGATATTATAGAAAAAACAATGAACCTGATAATACTATTAAGGTCATGAAACGTTTGTATGGTCTTAATAATACTATTACAGAAGTTTATGAGAATGGTCAAATAATTAATTGGCGTTGTCTGCAGTCTGGGTTTTGGATTCAACAGCATCCGGACTTAGTTCCAACGCAGGTGGTTCATCAGGAATTTTATGTTCCACAACTGCAGTTTGAACTGGTGAAGGACGAGGAGCTGCTGGAGGAGCAATTGATTTCACAGTGGATTGACAATGAGGCAGACAGGAAAGAATCGCCCGGATACATTTCGAAACTATTAGGCGAATCGTCTGGCGAGATGGCTCAATCGCATCAGGTAAAGGTTTCACAGCAGCCTCAATCACATCGGTTAGGGCTTCCTCCCCAACAGCGATATCCGTTCC
>JACCDY011097833.1_pt1 | contig 12057 bp, 10 predicted proteins | sample 7446391 | NCBI WGS metagenome assembly JACCDY01 (sample SAMN15323451, study PRJNA562643) | freshwater metagenome | isolation source: river surface water | place: USA:Blue River Watershed | collected 2017-08-18
AGCGAGATCAGCGCGATCGGCACGATGTCGGCCGCCAGCGGTTCGCTGGGCATGCGGCTGATCAGGTAGATGTCGCGTGGCAAGAAGCTCGCATTGAGCAGGCGCTCCAGGGCGGGCACGATGACGTCGATGTGGAAAGCCACCAGCAGGCCCAGGCCCAGGCCGCTCAGGGTGCCGATCACGCCCACCATGGCGCCCTGCACCACAAAAATCGCCATGATGCTGCGCGGGCTCGCGCCCAGGGTGCGCAAGATGGCGATGTCGGCGCGCTTGTCGGTCACCGTCATCACCAGCGTGCTCACCAGGTTGAAGGCGGCGACCGCCACGATCAGCGTGAGGATGATGAACATCATGCGTTTTTCCACCTGCACCGCGGCGAACCAGGTGCGGTTTTGCTGGGTCCAGTCGCGCACATAAAAACCGCCGCCCAGCTGCGCCTGCAGCTCGGCCGCCACGGCGCGCGCTTGGTGCAGGTCGCGCAGCTTGATGCGCAGGCCGCTTGGACCCTCGAGGCGGAAGAGGCGCGCCGCATCCTGCTGGTGCATGAGCGCGAGGTTGGCGTCGTACTCGTAGTGGCCCGAGCTGAACAGGCCCAGCACCGCCATCTGCTTCATGCGCGGCACCACGCCCGCCGGCGTGACCTGACCCGAGGGCGAGACCAGCGTGAGCGGGTCGCCCGGCAGCACGCCCAGGCCCTGCGCGAGGTCACGCCCGAGCACCAGGCCAAAGCCGCCGGGCTGCAGGCGCTGCAGCACCGCGGCCTGGGCCTCGGAGGCCAGGTCGCTGACCTGGGGCTCGAGCGCCGGGTCGATGCCGCGCACCAGCACGCCCTTCATGTCTTCGCCGCGCGCCAGCAAGGCCTGCGCGCTGATGAAGGGCGCCGCGCCTAGCACCTGCGGGTGCTGGCGCACACGCGCCAGCAGCCCCGGCAGATCGGGCAAGGCCGCGCCGTCGGCGGCATAGACCTCGATGTGCGAGACCACGCCAAGCATGCGGTCGCGCACTTCTTTTTGAAACCCGTTCATCACGCTGAGCACGATGATCAGCGCGGCCACCCCCAGCGCGATGCCCAGCATGGACACGCCCGAGATGAAGGAGATGAAGCCATTGCGCCGGCTGGCCCGGCCGGCGCGGGTGTAGCGCCAGCCCAGCTGCAGCTCGTAAGGCCAGGAAAGAAAGGACATGGCCGCTATTGTGACGAATCGGCCAGGCCCCGTCCCCCGCGGCCACGCGCATGCGCCTGCGACAATCGCAGACCATGCATTGCATCATCGCCTACGCCGCCAGCCACCGACTGCCGCCCGACGCGCCTGTGGGCCTGCCGCTGCCGCGCCTGGCCGCCTGGCTCGCGCGCCTGCAGGCCGGCGCCCTCCAGCGCGACACCGAACAGGGCCTGCCCCCACCCGCCCTGCCGCACGAGCGCGCCCATGCGCGCGCACTCGGCTGGGACCCGCAGGCGCCGCTGCCCTGGGCCGCCTGGCAAGACGGCGCGCGGGACGCGCAGCCGCAGGCCTGGATCATGCCGGTCCACTGGCAGATCGGCATGGACCAGGTCGTGATGCACGACCCGGCCGCGCTGCAGCTCAGCGACGAAGACTCGCAGGCGCTGCTGGCGAGCCTGCAGCCCTATCTGCAAGAAGACGGGCTGGCCGTGCGCTGGCACGACGCCCTGCACTGGCACGCCACGGGCGCGCTGCTGGGCGGCTGGGCCTCGCCCTCGCTCGAGCGCGTGATCGGCGGCCAGGTGCGGCCCTGGATCACCGAGGGCGTGCCCAAGGCACTCGCGCGCCTGCACAGCGAAATGCAAATGCTGGCCTACAACCACCCGGTCAACGACGCGCGCCTGGCGCGCGGGCAACTGCCCGTCAACGCCTTCTGGTTCCATGGCGCAGGCGCCCTGGACGCCTCGGCGGCTGCGACCGAGCCTTTCCAGTTTGTCGACCGCCTGCGCGCGAGCGCGCTGCGCGGCGACGCGGCGGCCTGGCGCGCGGCCTGGCAGGCCCTGGACGCGCAGCTGCCCGCGCCCGGCACGCCGGGCGTCTCGTTCACGCTGTGCAGCGAATCGGCCGCGCAACACTGGCACACGCCCGAGCGGCCCTGGCTGCAGCGCCTGCAGCGCGCGCTGCGCCCCACCGACACCTGTGCGGCCCTGAAGGCTCTGCTCCCCCCATGAAACTGTTGACCCGAGAGGTGCCCCCGCGCAGCGCCTGGGCGCTCGAGCAGGCCGGTGTCCATCCGCTGCTCGCGCGCCTGTATGCCGCGCGCGGCGTGCACAGCGCCGACGAACTCGACGACGCGCTGGCCAAGCTGCTGCCGCCCGACAGCCTGCTGGGCACGCAGGCCGCCGCGCGCCTGCTGGCCGACGCCATCGCCGCCGACCGCGCACTGTGCATCGTGGCCGACTACGACTGCGATGGCGCCACCGCCTGTGCGGTGGCCGTGCGTGGTCTGCGCCTGCTGGGCGCGCGCCGCGTGGGCTACCTGGTGCCCGACCGCGTGGTCGACGGCTACGGCCTGACGCCGCCGATCGCCCAGCGCGTCAAGGCGCAGGGCGCCGACTTGCTGATCACGGTCGACAACGGGATTGCCAGCGTCGAGGGCGTGGCCGCCGCGCAGGCGCTGGGCCTGCAGGTGCTGGTGACCGACCACCACCTGCCGGGCCCCACGCTGCCGGCGGCCGAGGTCATCGTCAACCCGAACCAGCCGGGCTGCACCTTTGCGAGCAAGTCCATGGCCGGCGTCGGCGTGATGTTTTATGTGCTGCTCGCGCTGCGCGCCGAGCTGCGCGCGCGCGGCGCCTTTGGCGCCGGCCAGCAGCCCAAGCTCGATGCCCTGCTGCCGCTGGTGGCCCTGGGCACGGTGGCCGATGTGGTCAAACTCGACGCGAACAACCGGCGCCTGGTGGCGCAGGGCCTCAAGCGCGTGCGCGCCGGCCAGATGCCGCCGGGCATGGCCGCGCTGCTGCGCGCCGCCGGACGCGAGGCGGCCCGCGCCAGCAGCTTCGATTTCGGCTTTGCGCTGGGCCCGCGCATCAACGCGGCCGGGCGCCTGGCCGACATGACGCTGGGCATCGAGTGCCTGCTGACCGACGACGCCGGGCGCGCCGAGGCGCTGGCGCAGCAGCTCGACGCGATCAACCGCGAGCGCCGCGTGATCGAGGGCGACATGCGCGAGCAGGCGATGGCCATGGCCGAGTCGCTGTTCGAGGAGGGCGAGGCTGCGCCGCCCGCGCTCGTGGTGTTCGACCCCGACTTCCACGAGGGCGTGGTCGGCATCGTGGCCTCGCGCCTCAAGGACAAGCTGCACCGCCCGACGTTCGTCTTTGCCGCGAGCAGCGCGCCGGGCAAGGAACACGAGCTCAAGGGCTCGGGCCGCTCGATCCCGGGCTTCCATTTGCGCGACGCGCTCGACCTCGTGGCCAAGCGCGCGCCGGGCGTGCTGCTGCGCTTTGGCGGCCACGCCATGGCCGCGGGCTGCACCGTGGCCGAGGAACACCTCGACACCTTTGAAGCGGCCCTGCAGCAGGTCGCGCTCGAATGGCTCGACGCCGCCACGCTGCAGCGGCGCCTGGAGACCGACGGCCCGCTGGCGCCCGAGTACCGCCGCACCGAACTGGTGGAGATGCTGCAGCGCGAGGTCTGGGGCCAGGGCTTTGCGCCGCCGGTGTTTTGCGAGGAGGTCGAGGTGCTGTCACAGCGCCTGGTCGGCGAGAAGCACCTGGCGCTCAAGCTCAGGCACCAGGGCCAGCCGGTCGACGGCATCTGGTTCCACCGCAGCGAACCCCTGCCCGCGCGCGCGCGCATCGCCTACCGGCTCGACGCGGACGAATGGCAGGGGCAAAAGCGGCTGCGCTTCTTGATCGAAGCGGCCGAGGGCTGATCAGGCCTGGGGGTTGTGCAGGGGCACGACGCCCGAGAGTTCGAGCTGCATCACGAGCTTGTTGACCAGCGTCGCGACCGAGGGCCGGCCCGTCTCGAGCACGAAATGCGCGGCCTCGCGGTACAGCGGGTCGCGCGCCTCGAACAGGCTGCGCAAGCGCGCCAGCGGGTCCTCGACCTGCAAGAGCGGGCGCACCGTGTCGTGGCGCAGGCGGCGGTAAACGTCCTCGGGTGAGGTGCGCAGGTAGATCACATGGCCGTGCTCGCGCAGATGGCGGCGGTTGGCCTCGCGCAGCACCGCGCCGCCGCCGGTCGACAGCACGCCCGGGTGCTGCCGGCTCAGCTCGTCGAGCACCTGCTGCTCGACGTCGCGAAACGCCTCTTCGCCCTCGCGCGCGAAGTACTCGCGGATCGAACAGCCCAGGCGCGCCTCGATCACCTGGTCGGAATCGAGAAAGGGCAGCCCCAGGCGCCGTGCGAGGTGGCGCCCGATGGTGGTTTTGCCCGAGCCCGGCAGGCCGACGAAGACGATGTTCAAGGGTGACTCACACGGTGGCGGCGCCCACCCGCGGGCGGCGCGCCGAAAAGCACCGAGTGTATGCCAGCGGCCCCGGCCGGCGGCTCAGGGCCTGGCCTCGGCGCGGGGCACCGGCGGGCCCACGGGCTCGGCGCCGTCCGCCTCGTCGGCGAGCACGCGCGGCGTGAGAAAAATCAGCAGTTCGCTGCGCTTGCGCAGCTGCTGGCGGTTGCGAAACAGCCAGCCGAACACGGGCACATCGCCCAGCAGCGGCACCTTGGCATCGTCGTTTTTGTCGCTGTCCTCGAAGATGCCCCCCAGCACCACGGTGCCGCCATCGGCCACGCGCACCTGGGTTTTCACATGCTTGGTGTTGATGGCAAAACCGGCCGCCGTGAGCTGGCCCACGCTGTCGCGGTTGACGTCGACTTCGAGCACCACCGCGCCTTCGGGCGTGATCTGCGGCGTGACCTCGAGCTTGAGGTTGGCCTTGCGGAACTGGATGCTGGTGAGGTTGCTGCTACCAGCGCTGAGCACCGTCTGGTAGGGCAGCTCGGTGCCCTGCTCGATCAGGGCCTTGGTCTGGTCGGCCGTGATCACGCGCGGGCGCGAGACCACCTTGCCGCGCCCATCGGCCTCGAGCGCCGAGAGCTCGAGGTTGATGAAGCGGTCGGCCGCGGCGTTGAACACCGACACCGCCAGGCTCGCGGGGCTGACCAGCTTTTGCCCCGCATCACCGGCCGGGAAATTGACGGCATTGCCGGCCAATGCGCCCGGGCCATTGGGCACGTTGCCGGCCCCCAGCTGGCCCAGGCTGGTCGGCGCACCGCCCACGCCCACATGGCGGCTTGCGCCCAAGCCCAGGCGCACCCCCAGGGCCTGGCCAAACTGGTCGTCGGCCTCGACGATGCGCGCCTCGATCAGCACCTGGCGCACCGGCACGTCCAGGCGCTCGACGATTTTTTGCAGCTCGGCCAGGCGCGCCGGGACATCGCTGACAAAGAGCTGGTTGGTGCGGGGCTCGGCCATCACGCTGCCACGCGCGCTCAGCCAGCGACCGCCCGCCGCTTCGCCAGCGTGGCCGGTGCCGCCGCCGAGCAAACGCTGCGCGATGTCGCCGGCGCGGGCGTAGCGCAGGCGCAGCGCGAGCATTTGCTGCGGGCTGGCCTGGTCGCGCGCGCTTTGCGCCTCCAGCCGCTTTTTCTCGCGGGCCAGCCACTCGTCCTGCGGCGCCACCCAGACCACACGCCCGTCCTGGCGCGCGGCCAGGCCTTTGGCCTGCAGCACGATCTGCAGGGCCTGGGGCCAGGGCACCTCTTGCAGACGCAGCGAGACCTGGCCGGTGACGCTGTCGGTGGTGACGAAATTGAGCCCCGTGAACTCGGCGAACACCTGCATCAGCGCACGCACCTCGGCGTTGTGGAACTGCAGGCTGATCGGCGCGGCCCCAGGCACATCGAGCAAGGGCGGTGGCAGCTGCGCCCGGGCCAGGCCGGGGCCCAGGCCCAGCGCCAGCAGCGTCAGGCGGCCCGCGCGCGCCCACAGGCCAGGCCGGGTGCGGGCGCTCATGGTGTTGCTCCGGCGCGCACGGGCGTGCGCAGCGTCCATTCGAGGCCGCGCCCCTGCACCCGCTGGCTCTGGCCGGCCTGCGTCCACACGCCCCACCAGTGCGTCTCGGGGCTGGAGGCGGCGGTCAGGGACGGGGCCGTGCCCTGCGCGGGGGCCGGGGCCTCGGGCCGGGCCCACAACCCGACAGGCACAGACGCCACCGCGGCGAGCGGCACCGGCAGCGGCGCCCAATCGGCCCCTGGCGCGGGGTCGGGCCGCAGCCACAAGCGCAGCCTGGCCTCGAGCTGCACCTGGTCTGCCGCCGCACCGGCCGCTTGCAAGCGCCACTGTTCCCAGGCCCACCAGGGGGCCTGGTCCGCCCATTGCGTGCAGAAGGTCAGCCAATCGCCCCAGGTGCCGAGCACCCGCAGCTGGGCCAGCTGGCTGGCCAGCAGCGGTCCGCTTTGCACCGGCTCGGTTTGCAGCGCCAGGACCTGCAGGCCCTGCGCCTGCAGGCGCTCGCGCAGCCACAGCCAGGCGGCATCGCCTTCGGCCAGCCCCGGTCCCTCGGGTGCGGCCACGGCCCTGGCGGGCGGCGGGGCCTCGGCGACGGTGGGACTCGGGGCCTGCGGTCCGGCCAGGTTGTGTCGCCCGTCCCACACCTCGGTCAGGGCCTCGTGCCACAGCGCCAGCGCCAGCAGCGTGCCCAGGCCAGCACCCACGGCCAGGCCCTGCACAGCGTCGCGCCACGCCAGGGCGCCGGGGGCGGCCACACGCCCGCTCATGGCAGCGCCCCGGGGGCCGAGGCCGAGGGCCAGGGCGCTTCGAGGGTCCAGGCCAGCCCCGGCGCTGTGGGCGCCGGGCCCAGGCTGTGCAAGGTCCAGCGCTGGCCCAGCGCTTCGTCCAGCCGCGCCTGCAGGCCCGGCAAGGCGTCGGCTTGCGGCAAGGCCCCTTGCAGCTGCAGGCGCTGCCCATCGGCCTGCCAGCGTTGCAGCCGCAGGCCTTGCTCGGCTTCTTGCTGCAAGGCGATCTGCAGCCGCAGCAGGCGCTGCTGCTGCGCTTGCAGCGCGCGCCACCAGGCCTGCTGCTGTGCCTGCCTTTGCCCTTGCGCCAGCGCGGCGCGCTGCTCGGCCGCACGTGCCGCCTGCATCGCCTGCTGCTGCGCCGCCAGCTGCTGTGCGCGCAGCAGTTCGCCACGCTGCGCCTGCAGGGACCAGCCCAGGCCCAGGGCGGCCAGCGAGCCGAGCAGGAGGCCCATCAGCCGAACCCGGCCCTGGCCGGCGCCCGCTGGCAGCGCCCAGGGCCGGTGCGGGTGGCGCAAGAGGTTGAGCGGGCGCGGCCTCATGTGAGCTGCCCCAGCGCAACGCCACAGGCCACCAGCGGCCCCCACTGCGGCGAGACCTGCAAGCGCTCGCGCAGGCCCCGCCATTCGGTCTCGGACAGGCCACGCGCGGGCTGGCGCTCGAACTGCCAGTCCTGCGGCGACTGCGCCCACCAGGCCACCGCCTCGCCGCCCAGGCTGGCGGCGGCGCGCTGCGCCGCTTGCGCTTCGGGCTCGACGCCGCGCAAGCGCCAGCCGGCATGGCGCGCCTGCTGCGTCCAGTGCTGCAACTCCTGGCGCGAGCAGGCGGCCCAGTGCACGCGCGGCGCGGCCGCCGCGCGGTCGGCGATCTCGAAATCGAAACCCACGTTCTGCGGGTCCACCCCCAGCGCGCTGGCGGCCTCGAGCTGGACATCGGCGGCCAGCTGGCGCGGGCTCAGGCCGGCCACAGGCTCGAGCACGCCCTGGCGACAGCACTCAGCGTGCAGCGCCAACGCGAGCGTGCGCGCACGCCGGGGCAAGGGCGCGCCGGCATCGCGCAGCTGATCGGTGAAGGCATTGAAGCCGCCCACCTCGGGCGCGTCGGCGGGCGCGGGCAAGGGCCGCCCGAGCCAGGCCACACGCAGCGAACCACTGGCCTGCAGCGTGAGCGCGGCCACCACGATCTGTTGCTGCTCGAGCAGCGCCGCGCCCCAGGCGCTGCGGCGCCGACGCCAAGGCGCCCACCATGCGCCCTTGTCCGGGTATGGCATACCTGGTTTCCTCCCTGACCCGCTCTGTCGGCGGGTGCCTGTGTGTGCTTTGTGGCACAGAGTGTGGGCGTTTCGCGCACGCTTGCAAACGGGCCTGGGCACCGTGCAAACCCTTGTCGGCGACGCATTTAACCTGCATTAAGGCGAATTTTTATAATGCGCAGCACCGCGCCGGCCCCTGCCGCGTGGCCGACAAAGGTTCTATGCCCTCCAAATCCTCCCCCCCGAATCCCCCTGCCGCCCCGCCTTCGAGCGGTCGCGGTGTGCTGGACTGGCTGCTGCGCCTGGCCCTGTGGCTGCTGGGCCTGCTGGCGGCCGGCCTGGCGAGCGTGGTGTTCGTGGCGGGCGTGGCGATGGTGGTGGCCTACCCCAACCTGCCCGACATCTCGGACCTGGCCGACTACCGGCCCAAGCTGCCGCTGCGCGTCTACACCGCCGACGGCGTGCTCATGGGGGAGTTTGGCGAAGAGCGGCGCAACCTGACGCCGATCGCCGAGATCCCCAAGGTCATGAAGGACGCGGTGCTGTCGATCGAGGACGCGCGCTTTTACCAGCACGGCGGCGTCGACTACCTGGGCATCCTGCGCGCGGGCCTGGCCAACATCGGCCGCACCAAGAGCCAGGGCGCCTCGACCATCACCATGCAGGTCGCGCGCAACGTCTACCTCTCGTCCGAGAAAACCTACACGCGCAAGATCTACGAGATCCTCTTGACCTACAAGCTCGAGCACATGCTCAGCAAGGACCAGATCCTCGAGATCTACATGAACCAGATCTTCCTGGGCAACCGGTCCTACGGTTTTGCCTCGGCGGCCGAGACCTATTTCGGCAAGGCGCTCAAGGACATCACCATCGCCGAAGCGGCCATGCTCGCGGGCCTGCCCAAGGCGCCCTCGGCCTACAACCCCTTCAACAACCCCAAGCGCGCGCGCGCGCGCCAGCTCTACATCATCGAGCGCATGGAGGACAACGGCTTCATCAGCGCCGAGCAGGCCAAGGCCGCCAAGGCCGAGCCGCTGCGCCTGCGCAGCTCGGCCGACAAAAACATCCTGCACGCCGAGTACGTGGCCGAGACCGTGCGCCAGCTGGTCTATGCGCAGTACGGCCCCGAGACCTACACGCGCGGCCTCAACGTCTACACCACGCTGCAGTCCGATGAGCAACGCGCCGCCTACCGTGCGCTGCGCCAGGGCATCCTCGACTACGAGCGCCGCCAGATCTACCGCGGCCCCGAGAAGTTCGTGAACCTGCCCAGCGAGCCCAAGAAGCTCGAGGAGGCGATCGACGATGTGCTCGACGAACACCCCGACAACGGCGACCTGCTGGCCGCGGTGGTGCTCGAGGCCGGGCCGCGCAAGGTGCTGCTCACGCGCGGCAATGGCGAGACGATCGAGGTCACGGGCGAGGGCCTCAAGCCCGTGCAATCGGGCCTGTCGGACAAGGCCGCACCGGCCGTGCGGCTGCGCCGCGGCGCGGTGGTGCGCATCGTGCAAATGCCCAAGGGCGGCTACGAGATCACGCAGCAACCCGAAGTGGAAGGCGCCTTCGTTGCGATTTCGCCGCAAACCGGTGCGATCCGCGCGCTGGTGGGCGGCTTCGATTTCAACAAGAACAAGTTCAACCACGTCACCCAGGCCTGGCGCCAGCCGGGCTCGAGCTTCAAGCCCTTCATCTACTCGGCCGCGCTCGAAAAGGGCTTCACCCCGGTCACGGTGGTCAACGACGCGCCGCTGTTCTTCGATGGCGTCGTGACCGGCGGCCAGCCCTGGGAGCCCAAGAACTACGACGGCAAGTTCGACGGCCCGATGAGCCTGCGCACCGGCCTGGCCAAGTCCAAAAACATGGTCTCGATCCGCGTGCTGCAGGGCGTGGGCCCGCGCAACGCGCAGGAATGGGTCACGCGTTTTGGTTTTGACGAGGACAAGCACCCGGCCTACCTGACCATGGCGCTGGGCGCCGGCTCGGTCACGCCCATGCAGATGGCCGGTGCTTATTCGGTGTTTGCCAACGGCGGCTACCTGGTTCCTCCGCACCTGATCACACGCATGACCGATCACAAAGGCAAGGTGCTGGTGGACAGCCCGCCACCGGCACAGCCCGACGAGGCCCAGCGCGCCATCCCCGCGCGCAACGCCTTTGTCATGAGCAGCCTGCTGCAGGAAGTCACGCGCTCGGGCACGGCCGCGCGCGCGCAGCAGCTGCTCAAGCGCAACGACCTGTTCGGCAAAACCGGTACCACCAACGACGCCATGGACGCGTGGTTCGCGGGCTACCACCCGCAGCTGACCGGCGTGGTCTGGATCGGTTACGACACGCCGCGCAAGCTCGGCGACCGCGAAACCGGTGGCGGCCTGAGCCTGCCGGTGTGGATCGGCTACATGGAAACCGCGTTGCGCGGCGTGCCGGTGGCCGAGTACAGCGTGCCCGAGGGGCTGGTCAACGTCAACGGCGAATGGCTGTTCGAAGAATACGCGCGCGGCGGCGTCTCTTCGGTGGGCCTCGGCGACAGGGCCGAGGACAAGCCGGCCAGCCTGCCGCCCAGCGACGAGAAGCGCCGCATCCTCGACCTGTTCCGCAACTGAGGCCGCGCCTCAGCGGCGCGCTTCAGCCAAAACGCAGGGCCTGGCCGGCCTGCTCGCTCGCGTAGCGCGTCAGGCTCTGCCAAAACTCGCCTTGGCCCTTGGTGTCTTGCCAATGCTGGCCGTCGAAACGGTAATGGAAGCCGCCGCAGCGCGCAGCCAGCCAGACCTCCTGCAGCGGCTTTTGCAGATTGATCACGATCTGGCTGCGGTTGCGGAAGGTCAGCGTGACCATGCCGCCCACGCGCTGGTTGTCGATGTCGGCGTTCGTCTCGTCGTTGATGCGGTCGCAGCAGGCCTCCACGCGTGCCAGCAGGCGCTCGGCCTGGTCCATGTATTCGAGGTCGGTCATTACAATTGCCGGATGTTGAAAGTTCGGAAGATTCTAGTCATCGCCCATGCCCTTGTCGGGGGTGCGGCGATGCTCGTGGGCTGCGGCCACAAGGGCGCCTTGACGCTGCCGACCACGCCTGAATCGCAAGGCCGCGCCACGCTGCCGCAAACGCTCAACCCCTGGCGCAAGCCTGTCCCCAACACCCCTTCGGCCGCGCCCGCCGGCGCCGCCTCCGAACCCGCACGTTGACCCCATGAGCACCCTGCCCGTCCTGCCCGGCCACCCCTTCATCGCCTACCAGGGCGAGCATCTGCATGTCGAAGGCGTGCGCCTTGTGGACCTGGCGCGCGCGTACGGCACGCCGCTGTTCGTCTACTCCAAGGCCGCCATGCTGTCGGCCCTGGCCGCCTACCAGCGCGGTTTTGCCGGCCGCCAGGCGCAGATTTGCTACGCCATGAAGGCCAACTCCAGCCTGGCGGTGCTGCAGGTGTTCGCCAACGCGGGCTGCGGCTTCGACATCGTCTCGGGCGGTGAACTCACCCGCGTGCTGGCCGCCGGTGGCGATCCGGCCAAGGTCATCTTCTCAGGCGTTGGCAAGACCCGCGCCGAGATGCAGCAAGCCTTGCAGGTGGGCATCGGCTGCTTCAACGTCGAAAGCGAGGCCGAGCTCGAGGTGCTGAGCGCCGTGGCCAGCGAACTGGGTGTGCAGGCCCCCGTGAGCCTGCGCGTGAACCCCAACGTCGACGCCAAGACGCACCCCTACATTTCCACGGGCCTCAAGGGCAACAAGTTCGGCATCGCGCACGAGCGCGCTCTGCAGGCCTACCGCCACGCGGCCAGCCTGCCGGGCCTCAAGGTGGTGGGCATCGACTGCCACATCGGCTCGCAGATCACCGAAGTCACGCCCTACCTGGACGCCATGGACCGTGTGCTCGACCTGGTGGCCGAGATCGAGGCGGCCGGCATCGCCATCCACCACATCGACTTTGGTGGCGGCCTGGGCATCGACTACAACGGCGACACGCCACCCGCGGCCGATGCGCTGTGGGCGCAACTGCTGGCCAAGCTGGACGCGCGCGGCTACGGCCAGCGCCAGCTCATGATCGAGCCCGGTCGCTCGCTGGTGGG
>JACCDY010736472.1_pt1 | contig 12055 bp, 12 predicted proteins | sample 7446391 | NCBI WGS metagenome assembly JACCDY01 (sample SAMN15323451, study PRJNA562643) | freshwater metagenome | isolation source: river surface water | place: USA:Blue River Watershed | collected 2017-08-18
AATGAGTGAAGTCTGACGCCAAACTCAGCACAATTTTTGCGCAAGGTATCTACTTGCAGCTTTGAAACTGGATCAGCGATTGGTTTATCTATATTTAAGGTTGGCACATTGTGATCTTCAGTTGCAATTGTTAAATCTGGACGACGAACTTTGCGACCAGCAAGTCTTAAACCATCAAATGCTTGTGGGCTAGTTACCTCATGAATTAAATGAAGATCGATGTAAAGTAAATCAGGTTCATTAGCAGCAGATGACACGACATGTTCTGCCCAAATCTTTTCCGCTAAGGTCTTACCCATTTACTTAACAACACCTTTCTTAATATCAGTACCCCGACTTGAATTTGCTTCTCAATAATTGAGATGGCATTATCAGAGTATGGACAGAAAGAATAGCGGGGTTGGCGTTCTAGATAAAGCGGTCGCCATTATGGCTGCGCTAGAGGCGGGACCAAGATCACTTAGTGAATTAGTTTCGGCAACTGGAATTGCTCGTCCCACCGCTCACCGATTAGCGGTCGCCCTTGAGTTTCATAGATTAGTTTCGCGAGATTTTTCTGGCCGATTTATTTTAGGTGCCCGATCTTCAGAGTTAGCCTCTGCAGCAGGTGAGGATCGTTTACTTGTTCTAGCGGCTCCGGCGTTAATTGCGCTGCGAGATGCCACAGGCGAAAGTGCGCAGTTATATCGCCGTCAAGGAGATTCCCGAATCTGTGTTGCAGCGGCAGAGCGATTAAGCGGTTTACGTGATTCTGTTCCCGTTGGTACCTCACTTGCTATGCAAGCAGGTTCTGGTGCACAAATTTTGATGGCGTGGGAGGAGCCAGATAAATTACATAGAGGTTTAGTTGGCGCAAAATTTAATGCAGTAAATCTTGCAGCGGTGCGTCGACGTGGTTGGGCGCAATCAGTTGGCGAGCGCGAGGCGGGAGTTGCCTCTGTCTCTGCACCTGTTCGTGGTCCAAACAATAAGGTAATTGCAGCGGTAAGTATTAGTGGACCAATTGAGCGATTAAGTCGCCAACCTGGCCGGATGCATGCAGCAGCTGTGGTTGCAACTGCAAATAAGTTATCGCAAGCACTTGCTAAGAAATAGCAAGCATTAGTTAAAACTGGTAGCTCCGAAGGGATTCGAACCCTCGTAGCTGGCTTGAGAAGCCAGAGTCCTAGGCCACTAGACGACGGAGCCGTGCATATAAATCGCTGGGGTACCAGGACTCGAACCTAGACAAGCTGAACCAGAATCAGCTGGGCTGCCAATTACCCCATACCCCAATAATTTTTAATACTTGCCAAGAATACCTGACGATCTATTGAAGTAGAAATCTTATGCGGAGATCGCCTGCTTAATTCTGGCAATAGAGCCCGTCTTACCAAGCAACTCAAGTGATTCAAATAATGGCGGTGAAATATGTGATCCCGTTACTGCAATTCGAAGTGCACTGAATGCAATTCGAGGCTTAAGCCCCATCTCCTCAATTAATGCCTTACGTAGTACCTCTTCAATAGCTGTGTGATTCCAATTTTCCAATGGTTCTACCTTGCTCAATGCCGCCTTTAGCACCTCTTGCGCACTGGCTTCAGCAAGCTTTGGTTTCTCTTCTGGTTCGACTGCAAACTCCTTAACAAATAGAAAGTTAAGCATCGCTGGAATCTCGCTTAAGGTAACGATGCGCTCTTGAATAATTGGTAGCGCCTTTCTTACTAGTTCAATCTCCTCGCTGGCGCCACTTATTACCTTGGCATTAGTTAAAAATGGCAATGCCCATTCTAAAAATTTATCTGGTGTTAGCGCCCGAATCTTGTCACCATTAATCGCTTCTAACTTCTTCATATCAAATCGAGCCGGGCTGCTATTTACTCGCTCAACGGTGAATAGATCTACCAACTCTTGCATCGTAATGTTTTCTTTGTCATCGCCAGGTGACCAGCCAAGAAGAGCTAGGTAATTACAGATCGCCTCTGGTAAGAATCCTCGCTCTCGATACCAAGCAATGGATACCTCGCCATTTCGCTTTGATAATTTGGCATTATCTTGACCCATAACAAATGGCAGGTGAGCAAAGATCGGATAATCAGATTCGCTAACTCCCATAGCTTGATATACCCGAATCTGTCTTGGCGTCGAAGAGAGCAAATCCTCACCGCGAAGTACATGGGTAATCTTCATCAAAACATCATCAACTGCAACAGCTAATGTATAAAGTGGTGAGCCATCACCGCGAACCAATACAAAATCAGGTACATACAAATGTTCAAACTTAACCTCACCACGAATTGCATCGGTAAATACTGTTTCACCTTGCGGCATTCGCATACGAACAACTGGTTTTCTTCCTTGCGCCTTGTACTCATCGATTTGGGTATTTGATAGATCGCGGCACTTGCCATCGTAACCAGGTGCCTGATTATTTTTCATCTGGATTTGGCGACGTTCTTCTAACTCATCGCCGCTGCAGTAACAATGGTAGGCATCGCCTTGATCTAAAAACTTTTGTGCCCACTCAGCATAAATATCTAAACGCTGTGATTGTAAATATGGTCCATAAGGACCGCCGACCTCTGGTCCCTCATCCCAATTTAAACCCAGCCACTTTAATGTTTCGATGGCAGCTTGAATGTACTCATCTGTTACTCGCTCGCGATCGGTATCTTCAATTCTAAAAATTAATTTGCCATTTGTATGGCGGGCATAAGCCCAATCAAAAAGTGCAGTTCGAATATTTCCCACATGTAAATCACCAGTTGGAGATGGTGCAAATCGAACTCGAACCTCTGTCTTGTTAGCCACGAGCGGAAACCTTATTGGTTAATGTACCCAATCCATCAATCGCCACGGTAATTGTTGATCCGGCAGGCATCGGTGCAATTCCAGCAGGTGTGCCGGTCAAAATTACATCACCTGGCAGAAGAGTCATCACACTAGTTACAAACTCAATTATTTGTGGAATCTTAAAGATCATCTGGTCCAAGGTGGCATTTTGTTTAACTTCACCATTTAATGTTGAGGTTATCTTCTGATTTGCTGGTACAAACTCAGTATCAATCCAGGATCCGAGTGGGCAGAAAGTATCAAAGCCCTTAGCTCGTGACCACTGGCCATCCTTTTTTTGTAAATCTCTAGCGGTTACATCATTAGCCAAGGTGTAACCAAAAATTACATCATTAGCCTTAGCCGCTGGTACCTCTTTGCAAATTCGACCAATCACAATTGCCAGCTCTGCTTCAAAATCCACTCGCTCACTCATACGCGGCCATTGGATTGTGTCATTTGGGCCGATCACCGATGTATTTGGTTTGATGAAAATAATTGGTTCCTCAGGAACTACTGAATCCATCTCTGCTGCATGATCTGCATAATTTTTGCCAATACAAACAACCTTGCTGCGCGGAATTACCGGCGCCAATAATCTGACTTCAGATAACTTCACAGTCTTATCAATCGGCACAATTCCTGAGTAAATCGGATCACCCTTTAAAACCAAGATTGAATCTGATTCATTTAGCAATCCAAATAATGGATCACTTCCTACACCTAATTCGGTAGGAGCGGAGAATCTAACAATACGCATTAGATAATTCTATAAGTGATCTGAGCCTTCACTTACCTGCGTGATTCGCTCAGCAAGAACGGTAATTATTCGATGTCTTCTGCCAGCAGGTCGTTCTGCCGTTAACTTCCAACCCGGAACTGAAATTGTGCTACCTGGAATTGGTACTCGCCCTAATTGTTTAGCGATTAAGCCACCAATTGTGTCAACATCTGCAACCTCATCTAGTGAAAATTCAGATTTAAACTCTTGTGCAAAATCCTCAACATGCAATCTAGTTGAAATCCGAGCTTTATCTTCGGAGAGCCACTCGATCTCTTCAGTTTCATCATCATATTCATCGGCAATCTCGCCAACTATCTCCTCCAGAATATCTTCGATGGTAATTAAGCCAGCCGTTCCACCGTATTCATCAACAACGATCGCCATATGAATTTGATCTGATTGCATCTCTTTTAGCAAATCAGATGCAGTTTTAGTTTCTGGGACAAAGGTGGCTTTACGTAAATGTTCCTCAATATTCTCAGTTAGCTCCGCCTCATGGTGCTCATGAACCCGCTTTGCTAAATCCTTAACATATGCAATTCCAATTACATTATCTAGATTCTCGCGGATAACTGGGATTCGAGTAAATCCAGAACGCAGTGCAAGTGATAGGCCCTGCCTTAAATTTTTACCCGATTCAATCCAAACCATTTCAGTTCGAGGAACCATTAACTCGCGCACCAAGGTATCGCCTAAATCGAAAACTGAGTGAATCATCTCGCGCTCTGACTCTTCAACAAATCCGCTTTCACTAGCTTGATCAACTAAATCTCTAAACTCCGCTTCGCTGGCAAATGGACCTGATTTAAAGCCACGACCAGGAGTTAAGGCATTTCCAATTGCAATTAATAAATTAGTAACTGGGCCAAGTAACTTCGCCAAAACATCAGCGGTATTTATTGCCGGTTTGGCCCAGGCAATAGCATGTTGCTTTCCTAATGTGCGTGGGCCAACTCCAACAATCACATAAGAGATCATCAGCATTAGTAAAACTACTCCGGCAAGCACTAATCCGTTATTTTCTTCACGCAAAATTGCATAATCTGCAACAAAAACCGTGGCGGTTAATTCACAACCCTTACGCACTAATAACAAAACATTTAAATATCGAGCCGGATTATCTAGCAGCTTTGCAAATTTTTTGCCATACCTTGGCCGGGCCTCAACAATCTCCTCAATCAAAACTCGGGACAAGGAGGTTAAAGCCGATTCACTTCCAGCTAAAAATCCAGCAAATAAAAGCAAGCCAACAATTACTAGTAGATTAACCAAACTCATTATTTGTTCCGCCAATTTGCCAGAAGTTCATCTTGTAATTTAAACATTGCCTTTTCTTCATCAATATCCTCATGATCAAAGCCCAATAAATGTAAAACGCCATGAACTGTCAGCAGTTCAAGCTCCATTTCTAAAGATTGCTTTCCATTCTTCTCAGCAAAAGCTGGGCATAAAACTATATCTCCGACTACACCAGGACCTTGGCTGGCAGAGTTTGGCTTTAACTCATCCATAGGAAATGACATAACATCGGTGGGACCAGGCAGATCCATCCACTTAATATGAAGTTCGCTCATCTCATCCTCACCCACAATACGAATATTTAACTCACTATCTGGGTGAATTCCCATCTGATTTAAAGCAAATTGCGCAACCGATTTCAAACCAGCTGCATCACATTTGTAATCAGAAATATTTTCTAATTCAATGATTATTGCTGATCACCGCTTCTCATTGCGAATTGGAAAGGTATTTTTTGCAACATTCTCATCCCAAGCGCCATATGCTGTAACTATGTCACCAACTAATCTATTTCTTACTACATCCTCTGCACTTAAATACATAAAGGCAATATCTTCAACTTTATCTAAAATATCTTGAACCACCTTTAGGCCAGATTTTGCATGATTTGGTAGATCCACCTGGGTTGTATCACCAGTAATAATCATCTTTGAACCAAAACCAAGGCGAGTTAAAAACATCTTCATCTGCTCTGGCGTTGTATTTTGAGCCTCATCTAAAATAATAAATGCATCATTTAATGTTCGACCACGCATATAAGCAAGAGGTGCCACCTCAATTACACCATTGCTCATTAAGCGAGGAATTGCATCTTGATCGAGCATGTCGTGCAAGGCATCAAATAATGGTCGCAGATATGGGTCGATTTTTTCATTTAATGAACCAGGTAAGAATCCTAAATGCTCACCCGCTTCAACCGCCGGACGTGTCAGAATAATTCGATTAACCTGCTTTGCTTGTAAAGCTTGAATTGCTTTTGCCATTGCAAGATATGTTTTTCCAGAGCCAGCAGGGCCGATACCAAATGTAATCGTGTTTTGATCAATTGCATCAACATACTTCTTTTGATTTGCAGTCTTTGGCCTAATAGTTTTTCCACGATTACTTAAAATATTTAGAGTTAAAACCTCTGCTGGGTGTTGTGCTGGATCCTGTCTAATCATTGAAACAGATCTAGCAACCATATCCTCAGTTAAATTCTGTCCACCTCGCAAAATGGCAATTAACTCTTCAACTAAATCAGAGAACTGCTTTACTTGTCCGACGTCACCTTTGACATAAATTTCATTACCGCGAATTGTGATGGCAAGCTCTGGGAAGCGATTTTCTAAAATTCTAAAGTATGAATCATTTGGGCCGACCAGTGCCACCATAGAAAAAGCGGCAGGTAATTTAATTATGTGTGGCTCCATTAGTTCCAATCTTATATTTATCTTTGAGTTTATCCGGGTGGCCAGCCAAAGGCACGCCCGCCGAGAAGGTGCAGATGAGCGTGGAAAACTGATTGGCCAGCGCCGGCTCCGGTATTTATGTTGGTTCGATAACTAGATAACCCAAGCTCTGTGGCTACCTGATCTGCCACTGAAATCATTTCGCCAACTAGTGCTGGCTCATTTGCTGATACCTCTGCCATATTGGCAAAGTGTTGATTTGGAATTACCAGTAAATGAATGGGTGCCTCTGGCGCGATATCTTTGAAAACAGTTACCCGATCTGTTTTTCTAACAATCGATGCTGGTATGTCTCCGGAAACTATTTTGCAAAATAAACAGCTTTCATCTTTCATATTTACCACCGACCAATCGAAGTTTGAATTGCCGATAATGCAGCAAAGCCAGCATGTGCCGACCGCAAAACTAACTCGCCCATCCGAGCCGTCGCGGCTCCAGCAGACTCAAGTTGTGAAATTTCATTATCCGAAATTCCACCCTCTGGGCCAATTATCAAAATAATTCTCGCAACCTTATTTGATAAATTCAGTTGAGAAACTCCAGTACTTGCACTTTCGTGCAAAATAACTACCCGGTCAGTTGGTTGAAACAATTTAAGTAATTGATTTGTGGTTACTTCATCTCCTAAAACAGGTAACTTCACTCGGCGGGATTGCTTAGCCGCCTCTTTAATGGCACTAAGCCACTTTTGTGCTGAATTCTCTTGCCACTTACTTATACAACGTTCAGCTTGCCATGGAATTATTTGATCGGCGCCGCCAACTGTCAGCAGCTCTAACATCTCTTTGGTGCGATCTGATTTTGTCACCGCTTGAACAACAATCAACTCTGGCTTGCCCGCCTGTGCACTTCCACGCTCTGCGACATCAATTTTTAAACTCTTCTTATTAACTTCGGTGATTGTGCCACTTACCCAATTGCCTGAACCATCTGCAATCTTTATTTGTTCGCCAACGCTGAGGCGCATAACTGCGACTGCATGATGACCCTCATCCCCGCCTAGCTCTTGGGTGCTTCCGGTGCTTAATTGATCAACAAAAAAGAGTGAGAGCATTAGCGGAAAGCATTTCGCACACGCCCAAAGAAACCTTCATCTTTATGGGTATGAATTTCAACCTTATCTGCTTTTTCACCACGCAGTTGCGCAAACTTCTTTAGTAACTCCGATTGCTCTTTATTTAACCGGCTTGGAGTTTGCACCTCAATATGTGCGATTAAATCACCACGGCCTCCGCCACGTAATTTAGTAACACCTAATCCCTTCAAAGTTGCAGTTGCACCACTCTGAGTGCCTTCTTTAATCTCTAACTCTTTTTCACCATCTAATGTCGGAATCTTCACCGTTGTGCCAGTTGCGGCAGATGACATAGGAATTGCAATTGAAATATGTAAATTGCTCTGTTCCCGAACTAAAAATTCATGTGCTAACTCAACAATTTCAACATATAAATCACCTGCTGGTCCACCACCAGGGCCAACCTCACCTTGTCCAGATAATTGAATTCGATTTCCAGTTTCAACACCTGCTGGAATTTCTACTGGAATTGATTTTCGTGAACGTACCCGACCATCTCCAGCACACTCACCACATGGATCGGTGATTACTGAACCAAAGCCACCACAATTATTACAAGGACGAGATGTCATTACCTGACCCAATATTGAACGCGCTACTTGTTGGGTTTCACCACGTCCCTTACAAATTTGGCAGGTACTTGGTTTGCTGTTGTTGGCACATCCAGTACCTTGGCACTTATCGCACGCAATTGCAGTTTCAATATTTAAATCTCGCTGGCAACCAAAGGTTGCCTCCATTAAATCAATCTCTACTCTGATTAATGCATCCTGCCCAGCACGAGTGCGTGGTCTTGGTCCGCGTTGTCCGCCGCCTCCAAAAAATGCATCCATAATGTCGCCAAAACCAAAGTTGGCATTACCAAAGCCACCACCAAAGCCACTGCCACCAATATCGTAATTTTGTCTCTTATCAGGATCACTTAACACTTCGTATGCAGCGGTAATCTCTTTAAATTTATCCGCCATCGCAGGATCGGGATTTACATCAGGATGGTAACTACGCGCTAATTTACGATAAGCCTTTTTAATATCATCAAAGCTAGCGTCGCGATCAACACCTAATGTTTGATAAAGATCGGCCATTACTTATTCTCCACTAAGAATCTACCAACATAATTTGCAACTGCATTTACTGCGCTCATTGATGCGGTGTAATCCATTCGAGTAGGTCCAATGATTCCCATCGCCCCTAAATCTCCGTAGCCAACACTAACTAAGCTGGTAGAACGTAAGGATTTCTCATTTTGTTCCTCACCAATTAAAACCTTCACCGATGAATCTGAGTCAGATAACAAACGAAGTAGAACTACCTGCTCCTCTAGCGCCTCCAGAATTGGATGCATGTTTTGCGTTAAATCCTGATTTGCCCTGGCTAAATTCGAGGTACCAGCAAGAACTACCTTCTCCTCTGGGTGCTCCACCGCCATCTCAATTAAAGTAGTCATAATTGTTACAACATTTGCTCGCTCATTACCACGAACACCAGCTGATAAACCTTCGATCTTACTTGCCACATTTGCTAATGCCTGATTAGCAACTAAATTATTTAACTTCTTATGTAGATCAGATAATGCGTTATCTGAGATATCAAATGGAAGTTCAATCATTCGCTGTTCTACCCGACCAGCATCGGTAATTAAGACCATCATTACTCGAGTTGGTGCCAGCAAAACTAACTCAATGTGTCGAACCTTGGCACGCGTTAAAGATGGATACTGAACCACCGCTACCTGTTTAGTTACTTGTGCAAGCAATCGAACTGTTCTGGAGATAACATCATCTAAATCTGTCGCACCATCTAAAAATGTTTCGATAGCTTTGCGTTCAGCACCAGATAACGGTTTAACTGACGCTAACTTATCAACAAATACCCGGTACCCCTTATTTGTTGGGATACGTCCAGCACTAGTGTGCGGTTGAGTAATTAATCCAGCCTCTTCAAGAACCGCCATCTCATTTCGAATTGTTGCCGGCGATACACCTAATCCATGTCTAGCAGCTAAATTTTTAGAACCAACTGGTTCTTCTGTTGCTACATAATCCTCAACGATTGCCCGCAATATTGCTAATTGCCGATGTTGCATACTTATTTAATTACCATCAATACAGTTGTTAAGGTTAATAAGAAAAATGCTGGAAAGGATGTCTTTAATTTTTCTGCGCGGAAGTGGGTATAAATAGCAACACCCATGGCAATCCATAGTGTTGCTGCCGCATACCAACCAATGGAATCTGCGCGATTCTTCAAACCCCAAATTAATCCAATTGCTGCGATTGCTTCTACAACACCAATTAATCTTGCGATTGGATCTTTAATACCAACATCTCTGGTGCCTGATAAGCCAGCATTGCTGCCAGAAATTTTAGATAATCCTGAGATCAAAAAGATCACGGCAAGTAAGCCAGAGATAATGTTGTAGGTCATAAGCCAACGCTACTACAGAAGTATTTCTCGCACGATTCGATCTGCAATTAAGCGTCCATTCAAAGTTAAACTCACACTTCCGGCATCCCATTTTGCGCTATCTAACGCGCCAGATTGCAAATATTGATCTAAGCTCATAATTTGATCTGAAGATAAAGATGCTTTGGTAATTCCTTCCGGCAATCTAATCGAAAGCATTAATCGTTCACTCTCAATTTGTATAGGTTCTAAAACTTCAGAATCTAACTCTGGTGGGATATTTTGCTGTAACTTCTCACGGTAGAGATTTGGGTGCTTAACATTCCACCACCGTTTTCCATCTATGTGTGAGTGCGCACCCGGACCTGCACCCCACCAATTTTTATTTAACCAATAAGCAATATTGTGCTTACTTTCACCACTTGTTTTACTCCAATTACTTAACTCATACCAAGTAAATCCTGCCTTACTAAAGGCAGCATCTGCCATCAAATACTTTTCTGCAGTTAAATCATCATCCACATTTTCAATCTCACCACGCTTTATCGCATTTGCTAATTTGGTTCCCTCTTCAACAATTAATGCATATGCACTGATGTGATTTATAGGCAGCGCAAGGGCAGCATCAATACTTTTCTGCCAATCATCTAGTGATTCACCTGGTGTGCCATAAATTAGATCTACTGAAATATCTTTGAAGCCAACCTCTTTCGCCCATCTTGTAACTTGAGGCAAATTATCTGGATTGTGGGTGCGATCTAAGGTTGCCAACACATGTGGAACTGCGGATTGCATACCAAATGAGATTCTATTTACTCCAGCAGCTTTAAAGGCTGCAAGCTTTTCTTTATCAACTGTATCTGGATTTGTCTCTAAGGTTATTTCACAATCTTTACTTAAGCCAAACTTACTTTCGATCGCTGAAATCACACGTCCAATATCAGTTGGCTCCATTAGTGATGGCGTGCCCCCACCAAAGAAAATAGTTGGAACGGTTGCATCGCCTACCTGCGCTTTAGCTAAATCTATTTCTTTAATTAATAGATCAATATATGAGTTTGAGATCTGTGTTAAGCCAGTTGAAATTTGTAACTCAGCTGGAGTGTAAGTATTAAAGTCACAGTAGCCACAACGTTTTACGCAATAAGGGATGTGTACGTAAAAGGAGAGGTCCACTTTACTTACTTCTCTTTCGCCTTATCTGAATCAGTTGTCAGCGCTGCAATAAATGCCTCTTGTGGCACCTCAACACGTCCAACCATCTTCATGCGCTTTTTGCCCTCTTTTTGCTTCTCTAAAAGTTTACGTTTACGAGTGATATCGCCACCGTAACATTTAGCTAAAACATCTTTACGAATTGCGCGAATATTTTCGCGGGCAATAATTTTTGCACCAATAGCTGCCTGAATTGGCACCTCAAATTGTTGACGTGGAATTAATTCACGCAGTTTTTCCGTCATCATTACGCCATATGCATATGCTTTATCACGGTGCACAATTTGGCTAAATGCATCTACTTTCTCGCCCTGCAACAAGATATCTACCTTTACTAAATCACCAACCTCCTCACCAGTTGGCTCATAATCCAAAGATGCATAGCCACGAGTACGAGATTTCAAATTATCAAAGAAATCAAAGACAATTTCAGCAAGTGGCAAGATGTATCTGATCTCAACTCGATCCTCAGATAAATAATCCATTCCCTTTAAAATTCCGCGACGTTGCTGGCATAGCTCCATGATGGTTCCGATGAATTCACTAGGTGCCAAAATTGTGGCTCTAACTACTGGCTCTCTTACCTCTGCGATCTTTCCATCTGGATACTCCGATGGATTAGTAACGGTTAGATGTTTGCCATCATCGAGCGTCACGTTATAAACCACACTGGGCGCTGTTGAAATTAGGGTCAATCCTGCCTCGCGCTCTAATCGTTCGCGCACAATCTCCATATGTAAAAGGCCAAGAAATCCGCAACGGAAACCAAATCCAAGTGCAGCAGATGATTCTGGTTCAAAAACTAAGGCAGCATCATTTAATTGCAACTTATCCAGCGCCTCGCGCAACATTGGATACTCCGCACCATCAATCGGAAACAATCCAGAGAAAACCATTGGTTTTGGATCTTTATATCCAGCAAGTGGTGTCTTCGTTGGATTGTTGTAGGTAGTAACAGTGTCACCAACTCGAGATTGGCGCACATCCTTTACTCCGGTAATTAAATAACCTACC